>OIZH01000109.1_pt1 | contig 17689 bp, 25 predicted proteins | sample 1588511 | NCBI WGS metagenome assembly OIZH01 (sample SAMN03283237) | human gut metagenome | biome: human-associated habitat; material: feces | host: Homo sapiens | place: Peru | collected 2012
TATGCTAAGATTGGTTCAAGCGGTGACTATGCTAAGATTGGTTCAAGCGGTTACTATGCTAAGATTGGTTCAAGCGGTGACTATGCTAAGATTGGTTCAAGCGGTGACTATGCTAAGATTGGTTCAAGCGGTTACTCTGCTAAGATTGGTTCAAGCGGTTACTCTGCTCAGATTGGTTCAAGCGGTGACTCTGCTAAGATTGATAGCACTGGAGAAGATTCCGTTATTATGTGTGCTGGAAACAAATCCAAAGCCAAAGCAAAGGTAGGCTCATGGATAACGCTGGCAGAGTGGAAATGGAGCGATGAGAAAAATCATAATGTTCCAGTATGCGTTAAGACAGAGTACGTTGACGGAGAAAACATCAAGGCTGATACTTGGTATCAACTTAGAAACGGAAAGTTTGTTGAAGTTAATGATTAACTAACCACCCTCTCCTTGGCAACAGGGAGAGGGTAAAAAGAAGAGAATATGGCAAAAATGAATGTAACAGAAAAGGACTTTGAAGCTTTCTTACAAGCTACAGAATCTCTTATGGCTATGTCTGGTACTTTGGATGATGACTTCGATGAAGAGGCTTATGCTATAAACAGACAGTTCAAAAGTTTCAAGCGAAGATACTTAAAGGCAAAGGAGGATAAGAAATGAACAAAGAAAAAGCTATTGAGTATATTAAACGTGCCAAAGAGCAGCTATCTTATGATTTGCTTACTATTAGGCTTTGTGAAATGGCTCGCAATAATTTACAGAAAGCACTTAAAGAGTTGGAGGACAATATGGAACAGAACAACAAACAGACGATGCCTGACTTCGAACTTGGCAACCTTTACGTCTTCAACGAAGAAGACGAGGATGGCGATGAGTTGACCATCATAGGCAAACTCATCGCCAAGAACGAAAGCCAAGACACATTGACATTTGGCAATCAGTATGAGATTGAGACCGAGAAGTTCGTGACCGACCAAGCCTTCGACATGCGTATCAGCGTACAAAAGGAACTTCGAGAAGCGACAGAGGATGAAGCCAGTTTGTTCCAAGAGGCTTACACTCTATGGAAAAAGAACAAGGAACGGCTATCATTCAGAACCTTCGATAAGGTTCTTGTGCGCAACCTTGATGAACTTAAATGGAGACCAGCAATCTTTGTACAAACACGTATAGGTGATCATTCCCCATACATGTACAACGCTTTGCTATTGCCTACCGGGCAGGTAGGTGACTTTGTCCAATGCATTAAATACGAAGGTAATGAGAAAATGGCATTCACCACTGACCCATTTTAGGAAAACAGAAATGTGGTTTTTATATAATTTCAATCATTATGGAATCAGAAAAAGCAAAGTCAGACCGCATAGCCAGGCAGCGAGAATACTATCTTAAGCATCGTGATAAAATGCTCGCCTATTCTCGCAAATACATCAAGGATCATCCCGAAAAGCAGAAGCTATATCGGGAAAATGCAGCCAAGAAACGAGCCAACGGCATTGGATATTATCAGAGATACTATCAGCGCAACAAAGAAAAATTGCTGGAAAAGTCTAAAAGCTGGAGACAGAATCACCCCGAAAAGGTGAAGGAGTACCAGCGCAGATACTATCAGAAGAAAAGAGCTGCAGCAAAGAAAGAAAAGAAGATAATGCTGAATCCAGATATAGATAAGGCAAAATCCCTCTTCCGTGATCCTTCTAAGGCTGCTCACCTACAGTGGCTCCCGGAACACAACAGAAACAAAAGTAAGCAATATGAATCACGCTAGTTTATTCAGCGGAATCGGTGGTGCTGAGGTCGCGGCATCCATGATGGGATGGCAGAACCTCTTCCATTGCGAGATACAAGAGTTCCCTCGCAAGGTGCTCCAATACTGGTTCCCAAATTCAGAAAGTTATGAAGACATTACCAAAACAGACTTCCATCAGTGGCAGGGAAAAGTCGATGTTCTCACCGGAGGATTCCCCTGCCAACCTTTCTCCCTCGCTGGCAGAAGAAAGGGAGCGGACGATAACCGCTACCTCTGGCCACAGATGCTTCGAGCGATACGGCAGATACACCCCACTTGGGTCGTTGGTGAAAACGTTAATGGAATCAAGACGATGGTGGAGTCCTGCCAAGTCACTCAGATGGGACGTACAGACTATCTTTTCGAAGAGAATTACCTATACCGAGAGGAAAGCCGATTCACCCTCGACAAAATCTGTGCAGACCTCGAAGCCGAAGGATATTCCGTCCAACCGATTGTTATTCCAGCTTGCAGTGTCGGAGCGCCCCACAGAAGGGATAGAGTATGGATTGTTGCAAGAAGAATATCAACAACTCCTTCTAACCCCAACAGCAGTAATGATAACCGAAGATCCGAAGAAATTCAAGGAAAGAGCCAAAAAGAACGGTTATCGGAACGGAACGACATACGGAAGCCTGGCTTCACAAGTGATGTTCTCGGACATATTGCCCACACCCAATGCGATGGACATAGCCAACAAGGACATGGAAATCAACGAGCGAGGGCGAAGAAATCCGAAGAAAGGCAAGACAGACCACAGCCTAGGTCTAGAAGACATGGCAGTGGCACAACTCCTTCCTACGCCCACGGCACTCGACAAAGGAGGAGGAAGAATAAACAAGAGCCTTTCACCGAATGCAGCAGAACGCCCAACCTTGGCACTCGCCGCTCGAAAAGGCTTGCTTCCCACACCTTGCAGCATAGAAGCCAACAAGTTCACCAAGACCATCAATCCCAATTCCCAGATGAGGCAAGGTCTAACAGCCTTAGCGGTCAATGGTCTTCTTCCCACTCCTACGGCAATGGAGGTAAAACACTCCAACCGAGTAAAGGGACTGAAAGAACAGGGTGCAAAAGGGATGTACAGCCGAAAGAATGGAGCACTTCGCCCGAATGGGCTGACCGACTTTCTGGATTTCCACTATCTCCTCATGCCAATGGCTGCGGATGGGATGAGGGCGAACATGAATATGCAAGCTCTCAAAAACCACAACAAGGAGAAAGCCAATCTATCGGAGCAGATTGCCCACAAAGTAGGTGGAGGAACTTCCCAACTCAATCCCCTGTTTGTAGAGGAAATGATGGGATTCCCTTTGATGTGGACAGCCTTACCATTTCTTCCCCAAGTGGCGACAAGAATCCATAAAGGCTTACGGCAATGCCTGGGTCCCACAAGTGGCTTACGAGATATTCCGTGCCATCGAGGCAGAAGAAAACAAATAAATGATAGATTCGTAAATTCTACATTCCAAATAAAGAAGAAGAATAAAAATGAAAACAGATGGCTACATATTTACTCCAGAGCTGTTGCAGTGGCGTTACTTCCATCGTCCTGTGGTCGTTCAGGTGCTCATCCATGTGCTCCTCTCCTCCGCTCACAACGAGGCTTCCGCTGCCACCCTCTCCTATCGTGATTTGGCTCTACTGCTCCATACCACGGTCAAGACCATCCGTGTCGCCATCGATGTGCTCATAGCCGAGAAAATCATCACCAAGTGCTCTGCTCCAAGAGCCTCAACCAAACTCTACGTTAACAGTTCTCACCCCCTATCCCACTGCATCATACCGTGGCAAAGAGACCAAGGGGCACAGGTTACGGCACACTTCGGGGCACAGATTGGGGCACAATCTAGGGCACAGATTCAATCTTCCGAAGTTCCTTTAAATAAAGGCGATTCCGAAGATTCTGAAACTAGCAAGGGCACAGTTAAGGGCACAGTTAAGGGCACGAATAGGGCACAATCTAGGGCACAGACAAAACAAGGGGCACAGCAAAGGGCACAATCTGGGGCACAGATTTTACACTCCGAAACCCCTTTAAATAAAGGTGATTCCGAAGATTCTGCCGAAGTTGAGGGCACACCCAAGGGCAATGGTAAGGGCACAGAAGTAAGAGGAAAGAAACAAATAAAAGAAAACATTTCCCCCGAACCCCCTATAAAAGAAAACAAACAAAGAAAGGAGAAAGCCCACACCCACACACAAAAAAAAGAAAAAGAAAAAAAGTCGTTGGATCCGGAAGTTCAGTTCTCGGAAGTGCTAAGACTCTTCAATCGCCTCTTTCTGGGCACGCAGGTCAAGCCAATCTCAAAGATGACTCCCGACCGCAAGAAGATGGTGGCAAAGTTTATCTCAGACTATTCCTTCGAGGATATAGAACCGATGCTTCGAAAGGCTCTCAACTCCGATCTTCTCTCAGGGCGCAAGGATGGTGGATGCTATATCTCCTTCAACTGGCTCTTCAATCCGAAGAACTACGAGGCTCTGATGGAAGGAACCTTCGACAATCCTACAGTTGTAGCCTCAGCCGGGAAGAAGCCTCAGCATTCAAGTTCTCCACCACCTGCTCCTCCTCAGCCTCAACGCGAGGAAAGTAACGAGGAAATTGAAGCTCGCCTCAGAATGAAGGAAGAACGCAAGAAGGAACTGGAGAAAGAACAGACCGAAGCCTTACGGCAGAAGTATTTAGGCTGGATTGAAGCCGCCAAGAAGAACCCGGATGGTTCCATGGCACAGATGGTGAAAGATGCCTACAAGAATGGCACTCTAGCCAAACTGGGCATCGGCTGGAATCCATCGGTGGCAGAAGAAGAACAGTCACTGGCCGACTTGGATGATCAGACTCAGAATTATCTCCAGTCTCTCCTCAGCGACTAAGATACAAGTAACAAACAATTTAATTCATACGATTATGGACAGACAAGAATTAATCGACCGCCTCAACGGCAATTATCCTGAATACACCAAGAAATCTGCTACCAAACAGAAGAAGGTGCAGCGTGAAGGTCAGTTGCAGATAGCCTGTGTACGATGGTTTCGACTACAGTACCCAGCTTTCTCCACACTCCTCTTCCATCCCAAGAACGAGGCAGACGGTGCTACCAGTGGCAAGAAGCTAGCCATCAATGCAGCATCGGGCGTGGTCCCAGGCGTTCCCGACCTCATCCTTGCTCTCCCTTCCATGAAGGATGGCAAGACAGGCATCATCTACGAGAACCCAAAAGTTTACTTCGGCTTGGGCATCGAACTTAAGTATGGTAAGACAAACAATCAGTCTGCCAATCAGAAACGCTTCCAGGGCTATTGGCAGTGCGCTGGCTACAAGTACGCCCTCTGTCGTTCCCTAGAAGATTTCATCGAAGTGGTCAAGGCTTACATGCAAGCAGCCGAAGTCAACGCCTTCGAGAAAGTTCGCTCTTATCACCTCATCAATGATGATACTGAGCACAACAAGCAGGTATTAAACAAAATCATTAAAAACAAGAAGTAATATGGAAATCGGATTCATCATCATCATGCTGTGCCTGGTTGTTATGGCCAGCACATTCATCTATCTAGTTTACACTCACTGCAATCGCTCTTGCAAGAGCTGCAAGTTTTTCCGGCCTACAGCAAAAAGTAAGTACAGCGGAACATGCAACGACTTCGGCCATCATCGCTTCCACTGGGAATGTTGTGGGGAATGGAAACGTAAAACTACCAAGGAGGATGAACTATGATAGGATATGAAAATGTAGACGAACAGAAACTGCTCGGACTGTTCTATAGCAAAGGAAGCCTCTCTGCAATGCCTCTTCTCAAAGACAACAAGGTTTTTGCTTCTGATGGCAAAAAGGCTATCTACATCAATGCAGAAGTTTGCCAAGGCGAGTATGAGAGAACAGAATTGTTCGATATGAAAATTCCTCCAGTAGCAGAGCAAGAACTGAATATTCCTCTTTTAAGCCTACAGAAAGCATACGATTCTCTGCCGAAAGTAGAAGATGAGGAATATGATATGGAAGATTGCGACGAATGTAATGGTACAGGTTCTGTAGAATGGAAGTATCTAGACAAGAAAGGAAATACCCATTATAAAGATTTTGGCTGTCCTTCCTGCGATGGTTTTGGTTTTTTCAAGCGAAATATCAGAAAGTGTTATAAGCCAGAATGGGATGCTGTCATAAAACTGGATGGTTTCTTTATTAACAATAATCATATAAAATCAATAATTGATGCTCTATTTCTTCTTGGAAAAGATCACATTACACTTCTCTCAAAAGCTAAAGAAGATAGCGTGGTTTGGGCTTACTTCCGTATTGACGAGAACATCACTATCGTAATCTCTCCGTGTTGTAATTGCAAAGAGGAATATGTTGATGCTAAGGTTGAACTTTAAAATATACATCTATGAGCAATTACATCAAACAAAACCTGATGAAGCCAACGCCATCAGTTGCTGATCAGGAGAAAATGAGGATGTGCAAGTTCTGTGTACATAGCCACATCAGCGACCTCGGCTACAACCATTGCTGGAAGTCAGATAGTGCTAATTATAACCGAGATTCCCCTACAGGCGTCTGCTGGGCTTTCCGGGACAATCGAATATGGAAACCCTATTATTTCTCTAGACTTATGTCTAGCTACAGGGGGAATATCTGTTGGGTAAGACCGATTTACAGATCTTCTAAAAAGAGAAAGAACCGTATTATTCAATACGAAATCATCGACCCAGTAGCCTCAACAATAGATAAAGTTATCCCCAAGGAGTTCGCTAGGGATTACATTCCAGCCACTCCTGGCTCCAAGCCTCCACATACGATGAAGGAGTATGAGAAATTTGACGCCTTATGCTTCGGTGGCTACGACCCACAACTAACAGAGAAGCAGGAGGCAAGAAATTATCATGAAGCCAACTGGCAGCAAATCCTTGCTCAGGAAGCAATAAACAAACAATTAAAACAAGAAGCAATATGAAGAAAAGATATTTTTATGTAGCCGCATCATTCATGCGCAAAGACATAGCCAACACATGGTGTAAGGTTGTCTTTACCATCATGAAGGATGATGGCTCAGCATTGTTCCCTCTTATGGAGGCTTTCAAGGTGATTAGTGAAGGATATTCAGAGATAGCTGATCCTGCCACTATCCAGTTCGACAATTACCTTGAAATTAGCAAGGAAGACTATGAGGCTTATAACAAACTCAATAATTTAGTCAAAGTGAATAAGTAGCTTATGAAAAAGACAATGAAGACTGTGGATAAGTATTTATCTGATATGAAAAAGTTAGAAACTTTAGTTAAGCGCAATAAACGTTTGATTATTTTGAAAACAAGAAGAATGGGGTAAAAGCCACCGTTCCCAGCGATTCTATCGCTGGTCCCTCAAAAAGAATATAAACAAAGAAAAATAATTATTATGCAAACAGATTTTAAAATCACCGCCCCAGTCTTGGATATGAATGTTATCCAGAAGGCTGCACAAGATGCTGCTATGAAGGCAGCACTCGAAGAAGTAAAAGACTACTATCTCGGTTACAATTCACCTTACAGAAAGCAGTTGAAGGAATACATGGCGAAGAATGCGCCTTCTACTTGTCTCGAATTGCCTGAGTTCTCAGAGTTGTTGAGCAAATCCTTGACTGCCGAGATAGAGAATTTCGTCAACAAGAAATGTGTCGAAAGCTTTGCGCAGGCACTTCGAAAAGGATTCACTCATCTTAAAGAAGAAGGTGATGGAACCATTTTGCTCACCAATTTGGCAGAAGATATGATGCAAAAAGTAGATCTGGAAGATGTTGATAGCAATAACAGCTTTGAACTTGAAGTATCTGACAACGATTTCTATGGTTGGAAGAAAGTACATATCAGTATCTGTGAAGATGGCGAAGAGACGGAATATAATTTCACTCTCGCGAAGATTGGTAGTGATGATACATACAGCATCTTAGGTTTGCCAACAAAGAACTCAGATGAAAATTACCATTTTGATACAATAAATGTACAGAACAGAAAATGTACCATTTCATTCCCGATGTTCTCCGGTGTCAGTAACGACCACATCCTGCTTGTTTTAGCCAGATGCATCATGTTCGATGCTCGCATACGAATTGATAGCAATTACATCATTAAGAAATCAAACGAATTTGAAGACTATTAAAGCGTATAACAAAGGAAGAATTAGAGCAATGAATATATACTTAACAAAATCAGAATACGATGCTATAAGTTTTGCTTGGTCTCAAATTACAACAGAGATTGAAGCAAGCTCTGATGATAGCTTTACCATTGAAGCTGGAGAGGCTATCAGCCAACTGTCTTCCATACAAGACAAATACAGAGAAGCAAAAAGAAAAAGCGAAATATTCTATGCAGTAAGAGCAAAGTTCAAAGAACGCTTTCCTAAAGCTAGTTCTTCGACTTTAGGAAAACTGGCAAGAAAAGCAATAAAAATTAGTAAAGAAAAGAAGTAAATATGAAGATTCATTTATGTTATTCCTCATGTTGTTGTGCAGCAGATGAGCATGAAACAGGATGTTATCCTCGTTCTTCATTCAAGCCGAAGCCTGAGCTTCCGGCTGGAACAATACTCACAGTCAAGGAGAAATGGCAAAACTTCTACGGAAAATACTACCGCTGTTATCTCCCGGACGAAATGAAGGACAAAGGATATTCCATCCCTTACTACGACATTCCTGCCGACAAAGCAGAAGTAATAGAACTATAAACATTTTAAACATTATTAATTATGGAAGAAACAACTTTAAAGCAGTACAAAGGTACCAAAACGGTCAAGGCAGAACCGATGAATGAATCTGTCGCAGTAGAGAAAGGCTTTGCAAGAGCCAATAAAGACGGCCACGAATGGAGAGAAGGCTATCACGTCCAGTACGTCAACCCAGATGGCAGCACCTACGATTCATGGTCCCCTAAAGAAGTATTCGAAAAATCATACCAGATAGCAGAAGACTTCAAGGACCGTCTGGAAATCGAGTTCAAAGAGTTGAGAATACGCTTAATGAAACTCCATAAGTTTATCCAGGATAATGGCTTTGCAAATATTGCCAAGAAAATCGGACCGGAACAGGGTGCATTACTGCAGTCCCAATATCACGGTATGAGCCTCTACTTCGATGCCCTGAAAGCTCGCCTTGAGATATTGAACTCAGAATCAGAAGACAAGTAGCATTATGAACAGAGTACAAAATGAAGTTTCCAAGGTCTCCCACGAAGAGCGCCAGCAGCGCCTTCTCCATGAGGCACAGAAGCGCAACCATCAGATAGAGCATGATGGCTGTCACAAATGGGTACGTTTGTCCAAAGGAGGAAACAACCTCAGCCTCCTCTGCCGAATAGACGAAAAAGGTAACCTCCTCCCCAAGGAGCAGGAACGCATCAGAAAAGTCAAACAAACTTTAGGTATCAAATAAGATATGAGTGAAGAATCAGTATTATCCTTTCGCAAGCTGGTTTCAGCTATGCGAACCACGGAAAAGGAATATTGGGCACACCGCGATAAGAAGATACTGCGCCAGTCCATCGAACTTGAAAAGCGTGTCGATGGCATCATCATGAAGGCAGACGGAAATGATGTCCCTCAGAACGACAACGGAAGATTTTTTCTTCTGGTGGCAGAACTTAGAGCCTCAACCATCCAATATTTCCAAGAGAAGAAGAAGACACAGCCCGACAAGGAGCTGGTCAACTCCCTCTTCAAGACCATCAAGGAGAAAGAAGCCAAGATAGATAAGATGCTCATTCTTCTCAAAGACGAGCAGATAAAGAAAGATGGCTACATCATCCAGTACCACGTCATGGAACGTATGCCAAGAGCACATCAGGCTCGTTCTATCTTTAATTCCTCGGATGAGCAGCTTGCCAATATAGAGTTGAATTTCCACTACCGCCATCCCGACCCTCCTGGCACCATGTATTTCATCTGCAAGGAATATCTTGGCAAAGACGGAAAAGAGCTACCTCAGGAAGAGATAGACAAAATTATTAATAACAATTTAAATTCTTAAGATTATGAACAAGACAGAAAAAAAGCCTCAGGAAGAGGCTAAGACACAAGACAAGTCTCAGAACCAGCCAAAGGAGTCCTTCATTGGCACAGGTAATGGTTCTTCCCTCCGCTCTCGTACAAGCACATGGTTCGAGTGCAAGGTACGCTATGAGAAGACCCAGGAGGATGGAAGCGATAAATTGGTAAACGAGCTGTATGTTGTTGATGCCCTCTCCTTCACCGAGGCAGAAGCTAGCATCATCGATAACATGTCCGTCTATGTCTCAGACGAGTTTAAGGTTGCCAACATCAACCCAGCCAACTACAATGAGATTTTCTTCTCAGATGTTTTTGACGATGATCTTTGGTTCAAGGCTCGTTTGGCTTTCATCACCATTGATGAAAAGAAGGATAAGGAGAAGCGTACCTATGTCAACTACCTCATCCAAGCCAAGAGCATCGAACGTGCCAAGCGTTATGTAGACGAGGTTATGGGCAAGACCATGATAGACTATGAGTTGAAGAGCCTCAGCGAGACCAAGATTTTTGATGTCTTCGAGCATGAGCCTTCCACTGACAAGCAGAAAGAGAAGGACGATAAAACCGAGTAATCACTGACAATTCTTGCGCAATTTGGTTCTCAACAAGCTAAGTTGCGCAAGTTATCACTTCTCTTCCGCACATTTCTCGTAACTTAGCCCCACATTATTAATATATATATAACATCAATCATATATGAAAAAGTTGAAACGTTTCATCATTTATCTCCGTCTCTGGTTCATCCGCAAGATGGGTTACACCCTTCCTTCTCTCAGAGAAGCAACCAGCGTCATGCCGGGAGAGTTCTATGATCTCTTCGGGCGCATTGTCCGGGCTGTTCCTAACAAGCCATCCTCCACCCCACATGTTGAAGACAACTTGGAGCATGAAGAAGTCCCAGAGCATTGCCATAACTGCGATTTGTTCAAGGAGCACATCCCCTGCTCCTTCAACCATCGTATGCCCAACGGCTGCGATATTTGCGACAATCATCATTTTGAAATCATCTGCATCAACAGAGGTAACATCTAAAGCACAATCAATATGAAACAGCAAAAGTCAAATTATAAACTCGACAAGAAGACTGGTCACCTTCTCGAAGTTCCTTCCAGGAAGCAAGTTCGTGAACATGTCAAGAAGATACGTGAGCAGCAGACCCAAGAGCCTCAGGATCCCATCACCCTGCATGAGACCCAAGCCGACAAGAATTTCAAGAAGGTCCAGAAGGTTCTCGACCGTATGCACGCCAAGGCGAAACTACCCGACTTCCTTACCATGGCCCGCAAGAAGTTTCTTTCCACCGTCTGCGTTATCAATCGTCCCGGCAAGCAGCGTAGCCTCCTCCCCGACAAGAAAGGACGATACGTAATGCTCTGCCACCGCAAGATGGCAAAGGTCTTCACAGCCGATGTCTGCCTCCTCGTTAAGATACAGAAGTCCTGGGTCACTGACAAGACCGAAAAGCTCCCCGATGGCTCAGAGCGCACAGTGGAACATTGGCAAGATGGCTCCTGGAGCATCGTTCCTTGCCGGGTAGACAAAAGCAACTACACCACCATTCAGGAAGTCCGTATTCGTCCATGGTTCTTCCTTCATCGCTACTGGTACGAGATCACATTTGATGGCAGGGTAGAGCCAGCAATGATGTTGAATGATTACAACCTCAACCCTACCCTTCGCAAGAAGCATTTCTACGTTACCAGGGAATATGTAAAAGTACGTAACCAGGATGCCGAAAACGACTACTTCCGTTTCTGGCTCCACAAACCTACAGATTATGCAGAACGAAACTGATATTTACATCCTCAACCGTCCACGCCATCAAAAGCGTGGGCTAACCCTCAACAAGAATGGGCGCATCACTCTGCGCTCATCCCCAATTAAACTTCTTGGTTTGGAGCGAGGAGATAAGATCATCTTCTTATTCCATGACTCTCAGATGTACATTGTCAAGTCTTCCAGCCATAATCTTGCTATCCCTCTATATGGGCGCAAGTCTCAACTCCACGGTTGTAGCGCCAGCACCGTCAAGGAACTCTTCAATCATATACCAGGCATTCCACCTGATACTCAGGAGATAGACTTGGTAGTCTCTGACCACCTCGAAAACATCATGATATGCAATGACATCATTCAGGCTTTGGCAGTAGTCAATCGTGCCGACCCATCCCATTGCCGATAATTAAACATTAAGCACAACACATTAAACATTAAGAAAGATGCAACAATCAATCAGATACAAAGGTCTCAGCCTCACTCCCGATGAAATGGCAGTAGAAAACGGTGCACTGGCCCTCTGTGGCAATTTAGAGCTGCACGATGGTGCATTACGCCCTGCCATTGTCGCTGGCACACCCCTCTCTCAGCCCCTCACCGTTAATGGTGAGGTGGCTAAGATTTTATATGTTCACGAAACTGGCAGTTATCACCACCTCATAGCCATAGCCTCATCCTCCATCTATTGGTTCATGCAGGATGGCACGCTAGGCTCATCCACCCCGATCAAGTCCTTCGACTACGGTTCCACCATACTCTCCATCAACTCCATCGGCAATACCCTCATCATCACCGCCACCGATGGCATCCACTATGCCCTGTGGAAAGAAGGCTCTTACTATTATCTTGGGCAGAAACCACCATTTCTTCCTATTTCCTTCAGTCTGTCATACAACCATACGGAATCCTATACCCATGGAGGTGGATTGGAAACAACTGGTAGCATAGACGAGACCGACTATGTTTGGCAACAAACCACCGTCAGTTCTGCCGATGTTCTTTCTGCGGCCAAGGCATCTGCTGATTTCCATTCTCCCGGACAGACTGCATATAGCATCAAGGAAGAAAAACAGTCGGATATTACCCAGAGCCTTTGGGCGTTAATCAATCGTACTAACAATCTCATAGCCAAGAACGGACGTTTTTATGCCAATTTCTTGGTGCGTTATTGTTATCGGCTTTACGATGGCACAATGATTATGCACTCTGCGCCAGTCCTCATGCCAGTCCTGGTGCCAAACAATTTCAAGGTCTATTATACCAATGGCTGGGCTAAAAGTACCAAGCCGGAAAATCCGGTAGGATCAGAAGTCACAGGCGCAAAGGATTTTGAGTATGATGATTCTTTTGAGCAAAGAATAACCGATTCCAGCGGCGAAATGGTATTCTCTATGAAGGTCAACAAACTTACCATGACATATTATCCTCGTAACGTATCCCTCCAATACACCATCAGAAGCTATTCTCTCATCCAGGAGCTGAAACAGTGGAACGACATCATCAAGTCGGTCGACATATTTATTTCCACCCCGATTCTTAAGGCAGACCAAAGTGAGAAAGTAGTTTCTTTCAATGTTACAGAAGCATGCTACGGATTGGGAAAAGGTCTCTTCGAATCCATAGCCACTCGTACTCTTAATGGTAAACTGCGTGGCTATGGTGTCATCACAGTCAACATCCCATCGCTCTCCGATTCAGCCTATGCCGACAAGATCAAGAACACCTCTGCCCTCTATAAGGTGGCATCACTGCAGGTGGATGAGTTGTCAAGTGCCTACCGGGCAGAAGTGCCGGTGGATAAGTCTGCAGTCTATAACATATCCACCCAGGAACAGATGAAAGACGACTACAAAACCCACAACAGTCTCTTTGCCAAAGGCACTTATGCCTACAATCATCGCTTGAATCTCTATGGCATGAGCGAGAAACTGTTTTCAGGCTTCTCTCCTTTCGAAATGTTCCCATATCCTCCATATCCTTCTAACTTCTATAATGGTAGCAATGTCACCATCAGCCAGATTGTCGTGCAGCTCAAAACCACGGAAGGCTTCAAGTATGTAGAATGTTCCGGCTCTAACATCAAGACCGAACTTTACACGCTCATCAATATGCCTAAGTTCTACCCGGATTCACGTGCCGAGAAGATGATCATATTCACAGACGGTGGTGACATTTATGAGTTTGTCCTGAAGGAATGCAATGAGTTGAATGGCGCTATGCACATGGGCGATTTCTCATACAGTCCATCCAAATATCGCATATCCTCCTTCTCCTATTCCGTAGATGATGTAGTCGATATGAGCAACAAGATCTACACTTCAGAGTCCGATAACCCTTTCTATTTCCCTCTGAACGGAATCAACACCGTAGGTATCGGCATCATTCAGGGCATAGCCTCCACCACGCGTGCCCTCAGTCAGGGGCAGTTTGGTCAGTACCCTCTCATGGCGTTCTCCACCGATGGTATCTGGGCGTTGGAAGTCTCCTCCCAAGGCACCTATAGCAGCATCCACCCTATCAGCCGTGAGGTCTGCAGCAATCCGAAGTCCATCACCCAGCTAGACCAGTCCGTGCTCTTCGCCACAAATCGCTCCCTCAGTCGCATAGCAGAGTCTCAGGTGGTTTCCATGTCAGATGTCTTGGATGGCCCAGGCTTCAATATAGTAAGCAATCTTGGCAAGTTCTTCAACTTCTTCATTGCTGCCGAAGGCGATGATGCAGCCACCAAGACCATCAAGGCACAGATGCGCCAGCTCATAGATTTCACCTCCTCGCCTATAGATTTCTTCCAGCGATGCCAGGTTATCTACGATTACAAGAACTCTCGCATCTTCTGCCTGGATGTCAGCCAGCAGACCAAGGAAGCCTCTGCCGATACCGTAGCCCTCTGCTATTCTATCAAGGATAATGCCTGGAGCACCTTCCTCATCAAGAATGTGCTCACAGCCATCAACTCCTACCCTCACCCATACATTCAGTATCGAGACGGTAGCGTAATAGTTTTGGATAGCGGTTACGATTACGAGGATGATACCGAGTATCATGGCATCATAGTTACTCGTACCTTGAAGTTCGATGAGGAGAACGCTCCCGATGCCATTACAGGCTATATCCATTCCCTCACGTCTGGCAGCATACCAATCATGTGGTTATATGGTAGCAATGATAATCAGAATTGGCATTACATCGGCCGCTTGGGCGGCATGAAGTCCAGCTACATGGCTACTCACAGCTATCGCTTCTTCCGCATAGCCCTCTATCTTAAGATGAAGTCAATGAATCAGTACTTTGCCACTCGCCTCGAAGTTATCAGGCGTTTCAACAAGTTCTAGCCAGAAAAAATAAGAGCCTTCGCAAATCAGGAGAATCCCGATAGCGAAGGCTCTTTCCATAAACACCCAAAATAAATGAAGAAAAAGAAGTCACCGTTCCAGGCGATTCCATCGCCTGGTCCCAGATAGCCCCCAAGTCCGCCTCTTAAGTAAAGCTAGGCCGTCTCAGCGTATAGTTATCCCGGCTCAGCAAGTCGCTCTTGATGTTATTGTAGTCAGCGGTAGCGCTTTCTCCATACGTTCCAGCCTTATCCGCAAACTGATCCATCAGGAACTGGCTCATCACGTAGTCTACGATGTATCTGTGGCAGTGGCTCTTCAAGGCATCCGTCACAGCCACGTTCCAGTTCGGAATCTTCAGTTTCAGCGTCACCGTCTCATAGATGGTTTCCTCCCTGTCCTTACCAGCCTTGTTTACGGTAGCAGTCGTTTCGTTCTCCTCACCGTCAATGATGGTGGTCATTACCTCCGTCCAAGTACCGTTTTCGTTGTCAGTATAGGCATACTTTCTGATGCCCTTCACCAGTCGCTCCAGGTTGTTGTTGTCCTCCACTCTACCAGTAGTCTGATAACGTTGAGCAGCCAGTTTGATGTTAGCGATGGCTTCCGTCACGGCACGGTTGATAATACTGCGAGTCTCGTAACTGTCCGGGCTTTCAATGTTGGCTCTGATGTCCTTCTGAGCTTCGTCCACCATTCCCTGGCTTACTACATAGCATCTTGCCAGTACATCATTACATACCTGCTCCATTCTAAAATTCAACGTAATCAATTTTCTATCCATAATTGCAATTATTTATATTGAAGAAAAAATTATCTCAGTTCGAAAGGTGGTCTGCCTCCGCTCCAGTCCACGAAGTCTTGATGAAAATGCTGCGAAACAAAGTCAGGGTTGCGCTCAGAGCCTTTCACCCCTCTCTGCTCATCCTTGTCTACCGCATCCCCATTTCTAGCCTCAGCACCCACAGCCGAAGATCCTTCTTTCTCTGTATCATCAGCAATTCTTGCAGCCTCAGCAAAGCTAAAATCCTTCTTTAGCAGCACCTCTTTGATAGCTTCCAGGTCACTTGCTCCCATGCTGGCATAGTCCGTATGGTTCATATCCGGGAAGTCGCTCAGCCATCCGGCAAGGATAGCATGAACCAGATAGTTCTGTATTTGGTTGGTAAGGACCCCACTTAGCCTAGGTGGCCAATAAACTAAAGTCTTGATGGTGATTGAGAAATCATCAGCCAGTGCCTGTAGGTCAAACTGCTGTGTGGTCGAAGAAGAGAATCTTGCCAAGAAGTTTTCCAGGTCGGTTATCGCCTCCCGATAGTATATATCCAGTTTCGCTTCCTCGCCATCGCTCGCCCAGACGGTCTGAAAGTCCACCTCCGGGTTATGCTGCGCAATGGTGACAGATAGTCCCTCTACCACGTACATTACGCTCTTTTTCACTATTTTTATAGTTATCGTTTTCATAAGCCTTATTTCTTTCTATTCCACAACCAAATCAGCAAACCAATCACTGCAACTACCAGAGTCCAGATGATCTTGGCTGTATACTTCCCCAGGGTGATATACCTCTGTTCTGCCTTGCTCAGTTCTCGTACCATCGGCTTCGGAACATAGATAGTATCTCGTTTGATGAATGAATCCGTCTTCACTTTGTTCAGATACCTGTATCTATCTTGCAGCACAAGCCTATCCTTAAAGATGGTATCACCCCTCTGATAGATATATACGCTATCCTTCCGGTAGAAGCTATCTGTTTTCTCCACCGTGTCCGTCCTTACCACATATTGGGTATGATATTCCGGCACGGTCACATATTTCGTCTTACAACTCGTCAGAAACAACATTGAGAAATACGCCATCCACACAAACAGATAGATAATTAAATGTTTCGATTTCATAAGCTAGGAAATATTAAGTGCTCGCTTTGACCTTTTCAAATACTCCTTACATTTGTCCAGTCCATTGTAGCCACCGTTAATTTTACGTCTGATTGCTTTCAGATTATCCTCGTCAGCCAATTCATTGCAGCCGAAGGTGTCGAATATCCACATCGAGGAACGTGTGGCATCAAGAGGCTGCTCCAACAGTTCTGGCTGCTCCACAACATCATAGCCACAATATTTGGTAAACTTGCTGTAGTTGGCTCGTCCTGTTATCTGTATCAGTCCACGCCCCTTATACCTCACGCCATCACCCTTATGGGTATTACCCAAGTCCTTGCGCCCCTCATACGCCTTTCCGCTGGCAATCTCTTTGGTATATCTCAGTTCACCGCTCTCATGGGCTATCTGGGCAAGATAATGCGCCCACCTCTGAGGCGTATTGATTTCAAACTCCTCGGCATATCGGTTCAGGTATGGCAGAAACTTCTCTGCCCTTTTCCCTGCGTTAGGCATTGCCATCAGCAACTGCTCCAATCTGATTTCCTTCATTTCCATTTTCCTTATTGTTTTTAAATTCTTGGTATTTCTTGAACATCGGAAACTTCTCCACAAATCCAAGTGTCAACGCATAATAAGCATAGTCCACAAGTTTATAAAATGGCGTATCAGGCACTAGCATCCTCCTCAGGTTCTTCAATATGTTGGTCGTGAACAGATAGGTTGCAGCTATACACACCCACTTCACGCAAAACAGAGCCTCAGTATCAGAATGCAGGAAGTGACCGATAATAAACAATGCAGCCACCGTCACGAAGAACACTGCACAGCATACGAAGAACATGCCGAATTTCTTCCAGCTCCATTCTTCACCGTTAAACACTGCAGCCACGATGCCAA
>OIZH01000111.1_pt1 | contig 17526 bp, 21 predicted proteins | sample 1588511 | NCBI WGS metagenome assembly OIZH01 (sample SAMN03283237) | human gut metagenome | biome: human-associated habitat; material: feces | host: Homo sapiens | place: Peru | collected 2012
AGCAGCTTAGGGAACTTCCCGACGAAGAGATATGCCGTCAGATTTTCACGACTGGCATACAGCCGAGAACGGTAGGCGGAGACCTTGCAATCAGCTTCGTTCATCCAAAGAACAAGGCTGCGACACGCTACAGTCTTTCTGCCCTGCCTGACATCATGGTGGGAATGACCGTGAATGTTCAGCCGATTCTTGTGAGCGAAGAGGCTCTGGCACTTGTAAGCTATCAAGACCGCACTGGCGAGATTGTGAGCTTTGAGGTCAAGCCGATTGAATATGACAGGGTGGGCTTTGATATTGCGGCTCCAGTATTCGGACAGGAATACAAAAGCCAGCCTGACACGCTCATTGAGAAGAATACAAAGGCACTTGCAGAAATCGCTGCAAGCGATGACAAGACGGAAGTTCCGTTTGCAAAGGTTACGGACGGACAGGGCTTCAAAACCCACAGCCTCATCCATACCCAAGCAGACCCATTTTTCAAAATGCAGACAGGAAAGCAGGTCGAGGTTGCCGCTGGAACGGTGGAAGTCCACGACATACTTATCACGCCTGTTGAAATGGCAAAGCGTTTCAAGGCAAGGGCAGGATTCATACCAGACGGTTTCATTGCGAGCTTGAAAAAAGAATTCCCTGACGGAGTTCCCTCACAGCTTGTTGATGATTTGGTTACTGAATACACGGCAGATACAGCCGTCAAACTGGCATAACGCCAAGAGGAAAATATTATGCTGACGATGAAAGCGTACAAGAAGTTTGGTCTTTTTCAAGACCCATTCAACGGAGATGTAACAAAAGCGGAAGATGTCTTTCTTACAGACGAAACCCGCTTTGTTGCAGAGTTCCTTTATCAGACTGCAAAAGCTGGCGGAATGGTCGCCCTGCTCGGCGAGAGCGGAAGTGGAAAGACAACAATCCGCCGCTACGCTATGGACAGGATTCAGAGCGAAGGTCAGAAAATCAAAATTATTGCACCACGGTCTATCGACAAGGCAAGGCTTACGACAAGTGCAATTTGTGATGCAATCATACAGGACTGCTCGGCAGAGAAACCAAGAAGGACACTTGAGGCAAAGTCAAGGCAGGTTGAGCGGATTCTTACCAACAGCTCTCGTGCAGGATATAACCATGTGCTGATGATTGAAGAGGCACATGATTTGAGCATACCGACCTTGAAGTATCTCAAACGCTTCTGGGAACTGGAAGACGGCTTTAAGAAGCTCCTTGCCATCGTGCTTATCGGTCAGACGGAAATGAAAGCCAAACTTGACGAGTCGCAAAACTGGGAAGCCCGCGAGGTTATCCGCCGTATTGAAGTGCTGGAGTTGAAGCCTTTCGGAACTGGAGAAGAGATTGCCTCTTACCTTGACATCAAGTTCAAGCGGCTCGGAAAAGAAAGAGCGAAAATCATAACTGACGACGGCTGCGAGGCTCTCGCAGAAAAGCTCCGCAAGCAGACAAGGCGGGCTGTGGTTTACAGCGTGGCTTATCCGCTTTTGATTAACAACTGGACACGCCGTGCGATGAACGCAGCTGCCGAACTCGGTGCGGAAGTTGTGGACTCTGATGTGGTCAATTCATTGTAACAAGGGGATAAGGCAATGGGTGGAAAAAAAATCTTAATCACGGTTTCTGAAGATATACACAGAGCTTTGGAGAAGCTGGCAGATGAGCAGGGGCTTAGGACATCAACTTTCGTAAAGGCGGAAGTCGTTAAGATGGCTCGTTCGGCAGAACCCGCAAGTGAAGACAGACAGCGAATTTATATTGATGTGACGAATTACCGTGAACTTTCGGGTTATGTCGAGCAGAAACACTTTGGCTCTATCGCTTCTTTTGCGACTTTTGCGATGGAAAGCGTGATGCAGAGAAATCAGCTTACAGAGGCTCAAAAGGCAAGAATCGGGAAAAGTATCAATTAAAGCAAAACACCCCGTTTCGCACTACTGCATAGGGCTGTGGCGGGGTGTTTTACTTGTAGTCTAGGAGTAAAAAATTATGGGAAAAATCAGCAGGTCAAAAATCATCCAGCTTATCCACATTGCAAAGTCGCAAATCGGACTTTCTGATGAAGACTACAGAGCCGTTCTGGAAAGCACGACCAAAAAGACAAGCTGCTCCGATATGTCGCTTTTCGAGCTGGACAAGACACTGGAAGCAATGAAGAGGCTCGGCTTCAAGGTCAAGAAGCTGGAGACAAAAGAAGACGAGCTTGGCTGGGACGCGAGCAGGGAGCAGATGGACTACATCAAAGGAATGTGGGAGCTGGTAGCACGGAACAAGTCCGACAAGGCTTTGTACAGCTTCATAAGACGGATAACAGGAGCTGCGCATCCGCGCTTTATGACAGCAAGGAACTCGCAGAAAGTGATAACCGCTCTCAGAAAAATGATGGCGGACGCCGGACTGAACCCGGACAGGAAGGAGACGGAATGACAGAACTGAACCTCGCGGCGGAAATGGTTTCCAGTTGCTCTCTTAGGCTCGGCAGGGGCGAGCATGAAACAGCGGTCAAGGGAATCCGCGCAATCTGCCAGTATTTCGGCGGACAGATGGTTTTTCTTCCCAAGTTCAAAAAGGAAAAATCAGAGACGGCGGAAGAAATCAGGGGAGTCCTTGCAGACGCTGTCGGCGACGGAGCTGCAGAGACAATGCTCGATGTCCTCATGTCGCAGTTCGGCGGAGTTCCTCTTTATATTCCGAAAGAAAACAGGGCGTTCCGCGACGAGCTGGCGAAGGAAATCCGGGAAAAATACGACGGAACAAAAGAAATGCGCGGAGAGCTGTGCAGGATATACAACATGAGCTTCTCCCAGATTTACCGGCTGTACCACAGGGCAATTGAGATGGAGCATGAGCAGAAGCAACCTTCCCTGTTCAGCGATTTTTAACGGCAGTTACACCATTGCGGATAAAAAAATGATATAGGCTTTCAGTATGAAAACTACTGAGAGCCTTTTTTTATGCCTTAACACAGAAAGCGGAGTTCCCGGACGGATACAGATTCTTCCTGCCGGAAAAGAAATCAGAGGCGTGGACGGACGGCACTGGAAAAACGAGAATCCCGCCGCCCTGTGCGCAAAAATGAACTCAAGCGGACTCGTCACCGTGAAGAACGGATGCGTAATCGACGAGAACCACTCGACAGACCTCTCAGCTCCAAAGGGCGGAACGTCTCCGGCATTCGGGTGGTTCAGGAATTTCACGGTTGAAGCTGACGGCTCTATATGGGCGGATGTCGAGTGGAACGCACGCGGACAGAAAGCCGTGGTGGAAAAAGAATACAAGTACATAAGCCCTGTATTCACACGCGACAAGGACGGCAACATCACCGAGATTCTTAGGGCTGCCCTCACCAACAATCCGAACCTTGACAACCCGGCACTAAATTCATCGCAGGATACTGCGGAGGAGAAAAATATGGAAAAAGAACTTTGCGCGGCTTTGGAATTACCTGAAACTGCGACACAGGCGGACTACCTTGCGGCAATCAGCAGGCTCAAGACCGAGCTGAACGGAGCAAAAAACAAGGGCGTTGACCTTGCGTCCTACGCTCCGAGAGCAGACCTTGATGCGGCACAGCAGCGCGCGGAAAAGGCAGAGAAGGAGCTTGCCGAGCTGAACGCGGCTTCACTCAAGGCAAAAGCAACCGCCGCAGTCGAGCAGGCGGTAAGGGACGGAAAAATCGCTCCTGCAAGCAAGGCTGAATATCTTGAGCTTTGCGCAAGCGAGGACGGACTTGCCAAATTCGAGAAGATTATGGCAGTAACCCCGTCAATCACTGGAGGCACGCAGGTGCCGGACAAAGCTCCTGAAAGCAACGAGCCGGTTGAGCTTAACGCCGCAGAAAAGGAATGGGCTTCCTCTATGGGGTACACAGAGGAACACTGGAAAGAAATCAAGGAGGCAGGAAAATAATGGCAATCCTCAACAATACAACCCTTAACAATCTCCGAACAACAATACGCGGAGAATTCAATGTCGCGTTCAAGAATGCGAACGCAGGCTCAATGTACAAGCGTCTTGCGACAACAATCCCGTCGTCAAGCAAAACAAACACCTACGACTGGCTCGGAAAGTTTCCGCAGATGCGCGAGTGGGTTGGAAGCCGTGTGCTCAAGGACATGAGCGAATCAAGCTACCAGATTGCGAACAAGAAGTACGAGGCGACACTTGGAGTTGACCGCACTGACATCGAGGACGACAATCTCGGGCTTTACTCAACAATCGCGCGGAGCATGGGACAGGAGGCTAACGACTTCCTCGACCGCAAGGTCGCGGAGCTTCTAAAAAACGGATTCTCCTCCACCTGCTACGACGGGCAGAATTTCTTTGATGAGGAGCATCCTGTCTATCCGAACGCGGACGGAACAGGAGAGGCAGACTCTGTCTCAAACATTCTCAAAAAGACAGACGCCGACGCAGGAACTCCATGGTTCTTGCTCTCCCTGAACCGTCCTCTCAAGCCGCTTATCCATCAGCAGCGCACAGGCATGGAGCTTGAGTCCCTTACAGACACAAAAGACGAGAGCGTCTTTATGGAGGACAAAATCCGCTTCGGAATCCGCTACCGCGGAAACTTCGGCTACGGACTATGGCAGCAAGCTGTTGCCTCAAAAGCTAATCTGGACGCGGCAAACTTCGAGTCCGCATACAAGCTCATGCAGAGCTTCAAGCGCGACGGAGGAGATCCGATGGGCATTGTGCCGACAGCACTTGTAGTTCCGCCGGAGCTTCAGAGCGATGCTGAAAAAATCCTGAAGCGGACAGTCCTCGACAACGGAGCTGGAAACATCAACTACAACAAGGTCGAGCTTATCGTGAACCCTTGGCTTGCATAGGAGGCAAAAATGGCAGCGTCAAAGAAAAACCAAAGCCAGACTGAAGAACAGAAGCCTGAAAATCCGCAGACGGAGAATCTTCCGCCGGAAACACAGGCTTCCGAAGAACCCTTAAAAACAGAAGAATCAGCTGAGCCGCAAAACGCTGAAAACAACGGCGGCGAGGAAAGCCTGAAAGAGCAGCCGGACGACAAAAAGCCTGGAGACAAGAATGAGGAAAAAACTGAGCCAGAAGAAAATCCGGCAACGGCGAAAAAAACGGTCAGGATGGTCTTGAGGCACAAGAGCCACACGCCGCGCTACCACCGCTGCGGTCTTACGCTCACGCAGGTCTTCGCGGAATACGATGTTCCAGAGGAATGCGTCGCGAAAATCAAAGCTGACAAGTGGATTGCAGTAAAGGACGGCAAATGAGGAATCTCCTTTCCGTAGAGGAGCTTGAGGAGCGTCTTCCAGCAGGGACGCTCCCTCTTGCGCCTGACAGCGACAAAACTGACAGCCGCCGCGTTGAAACCGCGCTAAACGACGCGACTGGAATAATCGTGTCACAGCTGCCGTGGCTTCTGGACAAGGAATCCGGCGACATCATAGAGCCTGTTCCGCCGCAGTTCGAAAACGCAATCCGCTCGTTCTGCTCCGACATCGCCATGCACAAGCTGACCGACACGGTTACAAGCCGCGAGGACGAAAGGGAATGGTTCAAGATGACAATGCAGCTGATAGACAAAATCGACAAGGAATACAAGGGCGGTCTTTCCGGGCCTGCCGAGCAGGAGAGCTTCGTTGTTGAAGCGAATAAAGCTGACGGAATTCCAGAAACGAGGTTCTTCAAGAAAGGAAGGCTGTTCTAGTGGACGGCGCATTTGTAAAAATACAGGACGACGAGCTGAAAGCTCTGTGCTCCCGGCTCAATGAAATGGCACTCTCGCCTGACGAGCGGAAATCTCTTCTCGCCTCAATCGGCGAGGAGATTATGACGCAGACAAAGGACAGGCTTGCGGAAAAGAAGACTCCGGACGGAGACGACTGGGCTGACATAGCGGACTCAACAAAAGCCTACTACAGAAAAAAGTTCGGCACGGAAAATCCGGGAAACGGAATCCTGTGGCGGCAGGGCGGACTTATGGACTCGCTGACTCATGAGGAGAACTCCTGGAAAGTGATTGCTGGAGCGACAAAAGTCTATGCCGCAGTGCATCAGCTCGGATGGAGACAAAGGAGCATTGCCGCCCGTCCGTATCTGGGGCTTGGAGATGACGACAAGGCTGAAATCGCCGCAATGATAAATCTTCGTCTTGAGGAAAAAACAGGAGCGAAGAGTTGAGCAGATACACATATCTTGACATAAGAAATGAGGCGGTCCGCATAATAAGGGACTCATTCCAAAGACAGAAAATAAAAATCAGCATAGAGCCGCACGCAGGAAGGTTCACGGAAAACGAGATAAGAAGGCTGGCAACAAAAGCTCCTGCTGTCCTGACCTCCCTAATGCAAATTCTTGACGGAAACGGAACAGACAACGCTGAGTGCCGCTTCATAAGCTGGGTTCTTGCAAGGGCTGATAATAAAGACAGAATCTATGACGCAGCCCTTAAGCACATATCTCTTTTAATCCCTGTTATAAGAAGCATACCAGACAATTCAGTCTATAATGCCACTGATGTCTCGGACATCGAGGCTGAAAATTTATACACAGGAACGCTCGACAGCATAAACATTTCAATGTGGGCGGTTTCCTGGACATGGAATGTCAGGGCGGCGCAGATTCCGGAAGGAAGCATCGCCCTTGACGATGAGCTTGAAATATTTGAAGGCGCGGACGGAACTCTCGAAACCGGGGAACGGGCGGTCGGCTCAATCACTGACATGGAGGTGTAAATGGCAATCCCATTCACTGAAATTCCTGAAGCCCTGCTTGTTCCGGGTATGTATCAGGAAATCGACAACTCGCTTGCAGGAACTGCTAGCGATGTAAAGCGCGCAGTGATGATAGGCACAATGGCGGCTTCTGGAACTGCGCAGGCTGGAAAAGCCGTGCAGGTTCGTAGCGCGGACAAGGCGAGAATCCTTTTCGGAAACGGAAGCCCTGCCGCAACCATGGTGGCGGAATTTCTGAACCACAACACAACCGAGGAGCTTTGGGTGCTTCCTATCGCAGAGCCGGAGGCAGGCACAAAATGGAGCAGAAATTTTCAGATTGAGGCATCCGACGCATCCGCAGGAAACGTGAAAATCACTGTAAACGGAACAGAGCTTTACGCGGCGGTTTATGACGGAGCGGGCGCAGGAGATGTGGCGGCTGCAATTGTCGCCGCGGTCAACGGAAAAGATAACTGCCCTGTCGAGGCGGAAGTAGTTGAAGACAGCGAGAGCAACAGAATCTCGGTCAGGCTCGCTTCCGCCGTCAAGGGCATTACAGGAAACTACAACACTGTCTCGATTTCATCAGCCGCAAGCGGAGTTTCTATAACTGCGCAGGAAGCTGTTCCCGGAACTCTCTCTCCTGAAATCGAGACTCCGCTGAAAAATCTTGGAGCCACGCGCTACCACTATATCGCGAGCGAATTCTCAGACGCAAAGAACATAAAGGCGACGGCTTGCGAGCTGGACGACAGATACACGGCTCTCCGGCAGATTGACGGACGATGCTTCATAGCCCTTTCTGGAGAGCTTGGAGATGTTTCCACTGAAGGTACGATGCTGTGCTCAGCGCAGACAGTCAACTGTCCGCACATAATTCTTTTGCCGCGCGGAAACTCTCCGCAGCACCCAGCTTTCTGGGCTGCCGCTTGGTGCGCTGTTCTCTCACGCCGCCTTGCAGATGACCCAGCTGTCCCGACCACCGACATTGAAATCGATGACCTTGAGGCGGATGAGCTCAACTTCAGCGACAGGCAGACGCTTCTTGAGAACGGAATCTGCACGTACCGAGTGGATTCTTCAGGAACGCTCCTTGTTGAGCGGGCGGTTACAAGCTACACGGAAAATTCTGACGGCGCGCGGGACACCAGCTATCTTGACATTCAGGTGGTTGAGACAGTTTCCGCAATCCGCACATACATCAACCAGCTTTCAAGGAAACGCTTCAGGGCATGGAAGCTCGCGCGCACGGAAGAAAATTTCGGAGCAGGCGCAAAGGTTATGACAACCGGCGTCTGGAGAAGCTTTCTTGCCGAGGTCTACCAGTCGCATTTCATTCAGGGAGTGCAATGGTGCCAGGACTTTGAGGCATACAAGAATTCAATAATTGTGGAGCTGAAGACAGGCTCCAAGACACGGCTTGAATACAGACACCGTCCAGTGCTTATCGGACAGTTCTATGTCGGAGCAGGCTTGAACCAGTTCCAGTAACAGGAGAAAAAAATGGCAGGACTAAGCAAGGTTATCCGGGTGGTTTCCTCAGAGTTCGGGGAGCTGCCCATAAAGGCTGACGGCGGAACTTTCAAGCCGTCTGGACACAAGAGAGAAACGCAGGACGCGGAGCAGCCTGAAAACACAGGCTATGTCGAGACTCCGACACACGCGGAGCTTAAGCTAAAGCTCAACGCGTCAATAGACCCTCAAACATTCGACACATCGGACGACACGCTTACGATTTTCACCGCGAACGGAAGCCAGCACGTAATGCCGAATGCCTGGACAACGGACATGGGCGAGCTTGGCAAGGGCGAGTACGACATAGAGTACCATTCGGCAAAAAGCCAAAAACTGGTCTAAGGAGATAGCATGGAATTCGTATTTGAGTACACATTGAAAAGACCTGTCACAGTCGGCGAGCGGACAATAACAGAGCTGAAATTCCACCGTCCTAAAGTGCGTGATTTTCTCGGCACGGACGGACACGATGCCAGCAGCATCGGAGCAGACCAGGCGTTATGCTCAGCCCTTTCAGGCGAGCCGGAGGCGATTGTCCAGGCAATTGACATCGATGACTGGGCTGTTATCCGCCTTGAGCTTCAAAAAGTCTGGTACAGGTTTTTCGGCATAAGAACTGAAAAAAAAACAGAGCCGGACTTGGAAACAGAAAGTGCAGAGGAGAATTCCTGACAATCAGGGAAGCCCAGGACATTGTCTCTGACATGGTTGTAGACCTTATGGCTGTCCTTCCCGGAATAAGCTACGAGACAGCCATGGGCTTTTCCTGGTCTGAACTAAGTTTCTGGCACGAAAAGACAAAACGACTGAGAGGACATAAATGAGCGAGATAAAAGCGGGCGTACTGCTCTCTCTGAAGGACAAGTTCTCTCAGGGAATAAAAAACGCCGGCTCTGGTGTAGAGGCGTTCGCGTCAAAAGCGGCTTTCGCCGTCAAGGGCATAGACAAGGCTTTTTCAGGTCTTGGAACTGCGGCAGGCGCGCTTGGAGTGTCGCTTTCAGTCGGAGCCGCCACAAAGGAGATAATCAGCCTTGACAACAGGCTTACACGAATCGGGCTGACAGCCGACGCGTCCGCAGAGCAGATTGCAGCTCTGAAGCAGAAAGTTTTTGACGCGGCTTCGGACTCAAACATAAAAATAGACACGGCAAGCATAAACGACGCGCTCGATGTCGTAATGACAAAGACAGGCGACCTGAAATATGTTGAGGACAATATCCGCAACATCGCGATAGCAATTCAGGCGACCGGCGAGCAAGGCTCTTCCATCGGCTCTGTATTCTCAGAATTTCAGAAGTTCGGGTATACAGCCGACCAAATATCAAAGCTGATGGACGACATGGTCAAGCAGGGAGACCAGGGAGCTTTCACATTCGGTGAATTCGCGAAGGCTGGCTCTGCTGTCATTTCCGCATACTCTCCAATCGGAACTGCTCCTGACGACATTAAAAGAGCCAACGCCGCGATGCAGATTATTATGATGGGCACAAAGAGCGCGGAGATTGCCGTTACAGCTCTCGGCTCCGCAATGGCTGAGCTAAGCAGCCCAGACAAGCAGGCGAAGCTCATGGCTATCGGAGTGCGCATCCGCGACGAGTCCGGCAAGTTCCGCGACTTCAACGACATCATGGCAGACCTGCTCAAAATTTCAGAGAAGGTCGGAAACACTGATTTTCTTGGAAGCATTTTCGGGCAAAGCTCGATGCAGGCAATCCGCGCATACGGCAACTTCTACAAGGATATGTATCCGAAGCTCATGGACTTGGGCGACACGACAGGAGCAATGGAGAGCAAGTCCGCTACAATGGCTAGCACTCTCGCCGCGAATCTGCAGCAGGTTCGGACAGCATTTGTAAGGTTCGCAGACTCAGGTCTTGCAAAGCCTTTGAAGCAGCTTGCCGACTTGCTTAACTATTTAGCGGAAAAGCCGGAACGCTACAGCCTGGTATTCAAGACAATAGCAGCCGGAATAGCCTTGATTGGCGTCTCAAAAGGAGCTGCGGCTGTCATGAATCTAGTCTCCGCTTTTAAAAGCTTTAAAGGCAGCGGCAATATAAAAATCGGCTCCGGCATGGGCGGCGCAGGAATGCCTGTCTATGTCACAAACTGGGGCGGAAAGCCGGGCGCATCTCCGTTTCCGAATCCGGGCGCGGCTGGAAAACCGAAGCCAGCAGGAAAGACACCGTCAGGACAGACGTCAGGGACTTACCTGAACAGCGGCTCGCAGGGAAAAGTATTTCAAAAAATGGGCGGAGCTGCAAGCCTTGCCTTGAAGGGAGTGCCGAAAGCTCTGTATATGGGCGCAGGAGCTGCCGCCGGTATCGGAGAAGCCATGGTTGCCGTTCCGCGCGCAAAGGAAGAAATCTCATCTATCAATGCAGACGAGACATTGAGCAAGAAGCAGAAAGCGGAAGCAAAAGGCGGAGCAGTCGGAGACGCGGCTGGCTCTATAGCCGGGGCTGTCATTGGAGGAGCAGGAGGAATAGCCGCCGGAGCAGCGGCAGGCGCGGCAGTCGGCTCGATTATACCGGGACTTGGAACTGCCGCAGGGCTTATCGTCGGAGGAATTGTCGGTCTAGTCGGCACAAAGCTCGGCGGAATGGCAGGACGGAAGCTCGGCGAGACAATCGGCGGTGCTATGGAAAAGGACGTTGAAACAGAAAATCAAATTCCAGAGAATGCAATTCCGGCGGAAACTCTTCCGTCTGAAATAACAAGCCAGCATACGGCAGGCGGCTCACAGTGGCACGGAGCTAGCGCGGAAATTGCGGGCCAGGCAGATGTAAACCTTAATCTTACGCTTACAGACAAGCGAACAATGTTCACAGCGGAGACTTCACGCAATACATCGCGGAATATCCGGGTGAACACAGGCTCTGCTGTCGAGGCAAGGAGCATGATATGAGCACATCAAAAGCGGCGGTCAGTTTTGACTCTTCCTTGCCTAGAACATACAGCGGCTCATGGCGCGAGGCTTACGGACAGAATTCGGACACACCGCGCCTCACTTCATACCAGGCCCCGGGCGGAGAGCCTGTCGCCTTTGCATACGACTCCATATCGCTCGGAGGCGGACAGAATATCGACACGGCTGAATATCCATACGGCTTCTGGTCAAACACAAGGCTCGGAGAAAAGCCGCACACAATACGGATAAAAGGACATCTCATCGGAGAAAAGTTCATAGAGCAGCGTTCAAGGCTGGCGACGGCGTTGCAGACTGAAACAGACGACGACAACCCCGGCTTCCTCGACCTTCCTCTCTGGGGACGGTTCAAGGTAGTCGTTGAGTCATGGGACATTGACGAGGACAAGACAAAAACTGGAATGTCTGAGTTCTCGTTTGAGTTCAAGCGCGCAGGCTACTCTGACTCAAGCCGATTTGACGCAGCGTCTAAAAATCTGGCTTCGCTGAATATAGACGGCGCAGTTGACAACCTGAAATCAGCGGCAGTGTCCGCGTTTGCCGCAGCTGTGGAGAAATCAATGGATATTGCCACGCTGTCCCGGTCTTTCGGAAAGCTTGCCTCAAAGCTCCAGTCGGTTGTCGGCAGAATTCAGGGAAGCGTGAACACTCTGAACGCGATGACCAACAAAGTCATGGGCATAACAAACCTTATAGCGCAGGCGGTCATGATTCCGCGTTCCCTTGCGCAGGCATTCGTAAACGCCGCGTTCGGCATTGTTTCAGGAATCATGGAAATAAAGAACGCGGCAAACGAGGCTGCCTCGTATTTTATGGGAGATGATGACGATTCCGGCAGCGGAAATTCCAGCAGTCCTGCAACGTCAAGCACTCTTTCAAGAGAGAAGCAGGAATCCGTAATGGAATCGCTCATATCACGGAATGAGAAAAATGTGCTCATGCAGTTCCTTGCGGCTTCCAGCTACACGCTCGATGAGGAGGCAATAACAGAGCAGCAGTTCAGCACATCTGCGGCTGCCGAGAATCTTTACAAAGCCACCGCATTCGGCGTATGCGCCCAGCTCCTGACCAGAATGGATTCCGGCACTGAAACCTATCAAAGCCAGAGCGGGCTTTGGAAGCTGCTTGAAAAGCTGGAGGATTCGATTTCAAAAGAGGACTCCGGCTTGTTCGCCGCAATCGAGGAATGCCGCGTGTCATGCGCCGAGATGCTGCTTTCATTCAGCCACGACACCGAGATAAGGCGCACAATAAGAAACGAGATGCCGCTGCTTGAGCTTGCTGTGTATCTTGGCTGCGACGCGGAAAGAATCCGCTCCCTTAATTCCGTTGCGGACTCGTTCCTAATCAAAGGAGAGATTGTGTATGTCTGAAGTCTCTGTCGCTGTCTGGAACTCAAGGACAAGAAAATATGTTGACATCTCATACAGGCGCGTGATGGTCAGAAAGTCGTTGGACGAAATCTGCCACTATGCGGAAATTGAGATTCCCTCGTCAGAAAGAAGCCTTGTGCATAAGCACGGAATTTTTCAAGTCCGCTACCTGAGCAGATACATAACAGAAGGACGCGACAGCTACGGCGGAGAATACGGATTCCACCCTGTAACGACAGTCTACATTGACGAGGTGGACGAGGAGACAGAGAAAGCCTCCCACGGAATAATCGTCACAGGACGAAGCGCGGCACGCGATATAATTGACAGCAAGTGGAGCGACACAATTCTAGGCTCGCCCACGCTGCTCACTGTTCTAAGGCAGATTGCCGGGGAGTTCGGCTTTGAGAAAAAAGATGTAATCTGCCTTCCGACAAGCAATGGAGACATCACTAAGCCAGTGTTCTCCTTTTCATGGGAAAACGAGAGTCCATGGGCAAAGCTGCTTACTGTGGCTGACGCGCAGGGCTTCATAATAACATCGAACCAGCTCGGAGGTCTCTATATCGAGCAGCCTGCAAGAAGCTCATGCAGCTGGGGCTTCGCAATCGAGGAAGGCGTCAATGTCCGCCATCCAAGAAGAAGCGAGAGCGGAGCCGAGCAGTTCCATGAGTACATTGTGAACTGCAGCTCGAAAGTCGGCAGGGCAATCGACAGCACCTGCCCGAACAAACGGAAGCTCACGATAAACCTTTCAGAATTCATAATCGACCAGGAGAAGCTCGACCGCCGCGCAAAGACGGAGATGCTCCGCCGCCGCGAGGACAAAATAACCTGCACTCTCAGCGGCTGGGGACTGACCGAGGAGCAGATAAGAAAGCTCGGCGGAACATACCACAAGGAAATCTTCTGGGAAGTCAATCTTTTAATCCCTGTTAAAATACCGTCCTGCAATATGAATGCTAATATGCTCATATCGCAGGTGGAGTACTCTGCTGACAGCAAGTCGCTATCCTGCGATGTTACGCTAGTCAAGCCAGAGGCATACCGTTGAATTTTGGGGAAATCACATCAAGAATAAGGAATTTGTTCCAGCCTGCCCAGCTCGTCAAAAGAAACGATGACGGAACTGTTCAGGTCAGGACATCATACAACCGCACTATCGACAATCTTTCAGAGTCATTTCCGTACGGATTCACAGCGAAGGCGAAAAAGGGAGATATAACATTGCTCTGCGCAGGAGGAAACCTTGACGCGGTACGCATTCTTCCTGCCGAAAGCGTGGAAGGCGCGCCCGCTCTAAATGACGGAGACGTGGCAGTCTATTCCTCCGGCGGCTCTTTTATTGTCTGCCGCGACGACGGAACTGTTGAAGCCAACGGAACAGAAAACGGCGGTGTCATTGTCGCACCGGAGCTAAAAAAACAGCTCGCGGTCATGACAGCCCGGATTGACGCAGTGTACATGGCACTGAAAGTTTCTCCAACCGCAAAAATGGACGGAGGTGAAACCTACAAAGCCGGAATCGCCGCAGCTCTTTCAGGAGTCATCCAAAAAGAGGACTTTTCAAATATTGAGAGCGACAAGGTCTTGCACGGCAAAGGAGACGGAAAATGACTTCCGGAAAAATTGAGAACTGGCTTGACATCCGCGAGCTTGTCCTTATGAGCATAGGAACTGACAAGGGCAGATGGTGGGCTAACAAGAATTTCGGCTCTGAGCTGTGGAAGCTCAGGCTTGCAGGAAAAATCACGCCGGACACAGCAGAAAATATGCGGCAGATGATTCTTGACAGCGTGCAGTGGATTGTTGACGACGGGCTTGCATCAAGAATTGAATGCGCCGTGGAGCAACAGGGGCGCGACAGGATTGCGTACTGTGTAACGGTTGTGCGTCCTGACGGCAGCGCGATGAGAATGAAGGAGGTATGGAATGGCGTTTGAGCGCGAGACATTGCAGTCGCTTCTGGACAGAACATACTCGAACTACATGAGCCTTCTGAAGCCGCTTGACAAGACCCCCAGATACAACCTTATGAAAGTCCTTGCCTATACAGAGGGCGGAGATGTCCACCAGCTACTTGGAGACCTGTCATTTCTTTCCGGGCAGATTTTTCCCGACACTGCAAGCGGTGAGTACCTGCGCGCGCACTGGTCGGACAGAGTTCCGCCTCTTTACGCAAGCGCGGCTACAGGAAAGGCTATTCAGAGCGGCGTTCCCGGCTCTTCAGTTCCGAAAGGGCTTGTTTACTCTTCAGAATCAGGAAAACGCTACTACACAAGCCGCTCATATACAATAGGAGAAACAGGCTCTGCCGAAGTCTGGGTTACAGCGGAAGAGTCCGGCACAGAGTCGAACCTTGACGCTGGAAGCAGGCTTTCTGTAGTTTCCGCCTTAACCGCAGGACTGGACTCATCCGCGAAAGTTTCAGAGAGCGGCATTGCAGGCGGAGTGGACAGCGAGACCGACGAGGAGTACTTGGCGCGTGTCCAGACCGCTCTGCGGAACACGACGCGCTACGGAAAGCCGGGCGACTTTTCCGCATGGGCGGCAGACTCATCAAGCGAAGTGACAAAGGCGTTTGAAATTCCAAATTTCGGAGTGTTCGGCTCGCTTCTTATCCAGTGCATACATGGAAATCAGATTGACGGCATCGAGCAGGTTCACGACCTCGCCAAGATACAGTCCTACATTGAGCAGTATGCGCCCTGCGTTATTTTTACGGTCGCTACTCCAGAACTTGTTGAGATAAAGCCGTCAATTCATCTTTTTGAGGGAGAGGACACTGTGTCGAATAGAAACCTTGTGCTTCAAAGGCTGAAAGTATATCTGAACGCAAAGGCTGAACCCGGCTGCACAATAACACAGGCGACTTTGCAGTCAGCGATAACAGACGGAGTGACAATCTCAAAAGCCATGCTTTCTCTTCCTGGAGGAGAAGTCTCAACGACTGTTCTTCAGTACCCAGTTTTAGGAGAGGTGTCATGGTCATAAAAGACAGCGAATGGACAGACTACATAGAGCCGCTGAAGAAGCTATTTCCGAAGGGAGAATACTGGGACAATCTCCTTAAAGATGAGAGCAGCGATGTGTCCCTTGTGTGCAAAGCCCGCGCCAAGACGATTGCTGAATTCCGCAGGCGCATAAACCAGCTTCAGCGCGAGTCATTTCCAGATTCCGCTGATGAAACCATAGGCGACTGGGAGCGTGTCTATTTCGGCTATGAGAACGAAGGTCTGTCTCTTGAGCAGAGACGCTCTCTTCTGCATATACAGCGTCTTGGCGGAATGAATATCAGCATCGCAAGAGCCATTGCAGACACCTACGGCGGAACAATCCTCCGATGGGAGATTCCCTACACTCCAGCCGCCTTCGGTCATGCGCAGTTCGGCGCGTCATATATGTCAGGCATTGCGGGTCTGTGGGTCGTGTTTATGCACGCCTCTGTTCCTGAAGGCTCAAAAGAAGGTTTTGAGGCTGCAATCCGGCGGGCTATGCTTGCAAACCAGACAATATTTTTTATATACGGAGACTAGGCTATGGCAGGAATGTATCCTGAGAACAAAGAAATAACAGTTTTTGGAAAGACAGTTAGGTTTCCAGGAGTGAACGCAGAAGGAAAATTCACAAACGGAGACTTCTCAAATCCAGATGTGCCGCCAAGCTATCTTGTTATTGACAATCTGAACAGCCTGATTTCTCATCTTGGAAGCGAGGCTGACAATAAAAATGCCGACCAGCTTTCAAGGCTCTTTACTGTCAGCGCGGATGCGGACAAGGCTGTAAAGCGTGACGGCAGCGGACGAGCTAAAGTCGCCGCTCCTTCAGAGGAGGACGACATCGCCCGGAAGAAAGAGATTGACGACATAGTCAACGGCATTGTGGAGTTCAAGAAGCTCACTGTTCTGGGCGACATCATACAGAAAGGCTCGAATAAGGTTACCCATGCAGAAGATGTGTACACCAAAAATGACAAAATCCATCTCAGGGAAGGAGCTGTCGCGGCTCTTGCGGAGGGCGAGCTTGCAGGGCTTGTCGCTACGCTGTATGACGGAAAGACAAACGGAGTTCTCGGCTTCGACAGAAACGGAACTGCTCGGGTCGGAGACGCTGACGATACCCAGCCTCTCGCCACACGCGCCGAGGAGTCCGATATGCAGCACGGAGCTTTCGCCGTATGGAACGCCGTTACAAAGAGATTTGAGACTCAGGGCGGAACTCTTGTTTCTGTAACTGACTCATACGATACAGGCAGCATTGGTTATGACAAGACGGTGGTCATAAACGCGTCAGCTCCATGCATACTCACGCTCGGCGCAGGCTCTTATACTGGAGTTCAGGTCAAGATTATAAACTCGACACAGCATGACCATGCGATTAGGGGAACAACAGCCAGAGGCGCGGACTCGACATTGAAAGCCGGGCAGATTCAAAGCGTCATCTGGAACGGAAAGGCGTGGGAAGGATTGTCGTGTCCAAGAATAGACGATGTCTATGTGCAGTTTCCGCAGCAGCCAGCACCGCAGGACTTGTATATATGCACAAAGTGGGCAGAGCTTGCTTATGACGGAGCGTTTTTCCGTGCGTCAGGCGGCAACGCGGCAGACTTTATAGAAAAATCGGGCGTTTTGAGTAAGCAGGAGCAGAACCTGTTAAAACATGAACATGGTTTCTCTTGGGCAGGTGAACATAAACACGGAACAACAGACCCGGGGCATTCACATGGTTATGAGCTTGGGGTTGACGATGGCGGCACTGGACGTGGAGGAGAGCGAACAAGTCGTTATTTTAGCAATGCTTCAACATACAGTGCAAGAACAGGAATTTCTGTAAACAGTGCAACAATTTCAATTTCTGGAACAACAGAATCCGCTGGAGGAAACGAAACCCGCCCAGAGAACTTCACTATCCGCATTTGGAAGAGAACGGCTTAGGCAGTGCGTTTCCAAATACGAATTGTATAGTTCTCTGGGCGAGCTTCATTACCGCCGTCAGAACCAGTTGTGCCTTTTGT
>OIZH01000118.1_pt1 | contig 17041 bp, 7 predicted proteins | sample 1588511 | NCBI WGS metagenome assembly OIZH01 (sample SAMN03283237) | human gut metagenome | biome: human-associated habitat; material: feces | host: Homo sapiens | place: Peru | collected 2012
TTCGAGCCATATAGTGGCGCAAGTGCCGCCGTACATGGCTATGTGTACCCATTTGTCTATCAAAGTGACGTTGTCGAGCGGCGTACTCGGTATCGTTGCGAAACACAGAATCCATATCATAAGGATATAGAAGCACGATACCGGGTACGCCTTGAGTAGATGTCTGATGTATGTCATTGTATAAGAAATTCTTTTAATTGTTGTGTAAGAACTTCTTATTAAACGCTATTTTCCCGCTTTTATTGTTAAGGCAACGGCTTTAACGCACGAGAATTTTCTTGCCGTTCACGATGTATATGCCTGCAGCGAGTCCGTCGACAGCCTCGGCTGCCGACACGGCGCTCTTGAAGCGACGCACCGTTCTGCCGTCTGTCGCCACTACGGTTGTGGTGGCTGGGGCGGCGTTGGCTGCGATGTCTATGATGGCGGTGGGCTGGTCGGCTGTCACGTTCTTCAAGAGATAGTGGCCCTGAGCGTCCTTCTTGTTCAGTATCTCGAAGTAGGCGTTCGCCTTAATGCCCGTTACATCGGCGGTCTGCACCGAGCTCGACTTGGCGAACACGAAGTTGACGTAGTCGGTCGGTGTGTTTATCTTGAACTGCTTGCTGTACCATTTCTTGCCGTTCTTCTCCGTCGGTGTCGTCACGTTGTCGCCAGGCCATTTTTTGTTAGCCGGTGCGTGTGTGTCGTCGCCGCCCCACGTCCAGAAGTAGCAGTTGGTCCAGCCCACGTTGTCGGTGTTGACATACACGGCGATGTTGTAAGCCTCGAACTTATGCACGCTGTATGTGCGTGTCACGATAGCGCCAACCTTGCCGTTCACGAGCAGCGCAGCCTTCAGCGTGCACTTGCCGTCGGGCAGCGCAATCTTGGCGTCGTTTGTCACCTTTGCGCTCGACGCCGTAGGAGCGGTGCCGTCAGTTGTGTAGACAATCTGTGCGTCTTTGGCTGTAGAGATAGCGCGCAGCGTGACGGTAGGGTCGTTGTAGTATTCGCCCGACGGCAGCGAGGGGAACACCGTCTCGGCAGAAGTAGGCAGGAAGTAGCGCCAGTGGTAGCCCTCGGCAGCCAGCGCCCATCCGTCGTCGGTGGGTGTGTATGCGTTCGCCGTGGTGCCCACCGCCGCACGCAGCCTCATGTTCTTGCCCGTTGTGGTTACGACGTAGCGCTTCGCAGAGTTCTCCGTGCACGACCATCGGCTCTCGTTGTGTATTCCGGCTATGTAGCGCACCAGAATCATGTTTTTGATGTCCTGCTTGCAGTCGGTCCAGTGCTTGTAGAACACGCATGGCGTGCCCGGCATGGCGAGCATGTAAGCGTTTGCCGCCAGCGTGTCCTTGCGTATCGGGTCCTGATCGGCGTCGTTGCGCTTCTCTGTGTCGTGGTTCTCTAGGAACGTCACGGCGTAGCGCTTGTACACCACGTCGGTAGCCAGTCCGCCGTTCGCCAGCTTCGACCAGTTGCCGTTGTTAGCCGCGTCGCGCATCGAGTAGCGTATGGGGAAGTCGAACGCCGCCGACATTATCTTGTCGTCCACCTTCGTAGCGTTCAGCCAGTTGATTACATTCGTCTTGTTGCCGTCGAAGTATTCGCCGACGGAGTAGGTGGGGTTCGCCGCCTTGTTGTACAAGCCCGTGAACTTTCCGGCGTATCCCTTCGTCATATCGTAGCGCACGCCTGCGTATCCTAAGTCGTTGAGCAGCATGTCGAGATACGCCTTCACGCAGTTCTGCACGTTGGCAGAGTTGTGGTCGAGGTCGCGCATACCATCCCAGTCCTCGCCCGTATCGTAGTTGGCGCTGAGGCTCACGCCCTGCTTCTTCGCCTCCTCCGCAGCCTTGCCTTTGTCGTCGCCGGCGCAAACGTCTGCAGCCGTCATCTTGTACGTCTTGCCCTTGTACGTCTCCTCGGGGAAGTCGAACCAGTTCTTCACGGTTCCGCGGTGGTTGATTACGACGTCGGCGATGGTGCCGATGCCCTTCTTCTTGAACGTGCCGATCATTGAGCGCAGCTCCTGCTCCGTGCCGAACGACGAGTTGTAGTTGGAGAACCAGTAGAGGTCGTTATAGCCCATCGACTTGCCGCCGCAGTAAGCGCTCTGCGGCACCCAGATAAGTTTGAAGTAAGGCGCCATGTCGTCAGCCTCGCTCTCAAGCTTTGTCCACTGCGATGCGTCGTAGCTGTCCCAGTAGAAGCCCTGAAGCATTACGCCCTCGTATTCAGAAGGCCAGCCTTGCGCCGACGCGTTAAGCGGCGAAAGGCACAAGCCGCATGCTATTGCGGCTGCCGATTTTAGGAATCTGTTCATTTTAGGTATCGAATTGATTGTTATTGTTTGAGGTTGTCTGATGTTTGCCGAAACAATATAATTGTGTAGAAGGGTAAACAGTAGGAGAAATATGTGCAAAACCCGATTGAGGCGGGCAGCCCGTCTGGGAGATGCTGGTAGATACTGGTAGATGGCTGGTAGATAAAAACGCTATCTACCAGCCTTCAACTCATTATCCAGCAAGACGTTACAAGCCTGCTGGAAGATATGGGAGATTTTTTTAGTTACATACTAAGTACAAGCACACCTCTCGGCTGCAGCTTCACGTCCTTCGAGAGGTCGATCTTGCGACCGGTAAGGATGTTCGTAGCCTCCGTGTGGTTGCCGATAATCTCGGCGTAGCGGGCTACGGGCATTGTTGCAGCCTTCGATGTGCCGTTGATAACCGTCATCACCGCCTTGTCGCCCAATGTTCGAGCCACTACGTACACGCCCTTCACCGGTATGAACTGCGTCTGCTTGCCCTTAGTGATGACGTCGTTGTTCTGACGCCAGTGGAGCAGACGGCTTGTGAAGCTGAACATAGCCTGCTCCTCCTTCGTGCGCTCCGCCTTGTTGAACGCGTTGTGTGAGTCGCCGGCGAAACCGCCAGGGAAGTCGCGGCGCACATGTCCGTCGGTAGAGCTCTTAGTGCCGTTCATCAGTATCTCCGTGCCGTAGTAGAGCTGCGGAATGCGGTTGACGGTGAGCAGCAGAGCCAGCGCCTGTTTCAGAGCTAATGTGTCCTGACCCTCGCCGAGGAAGCGGTCGGTGTCGTGGTTCTCTATGAACGCCATCACGTGCGACGGGTCTACGTACAGATAGTCGTAGCAGAGCGAGTTGTATATGCGGTTGAAACCCTTCCACCAGTCGTCGGTCTCCTCGTTCTTCGCCTGGTTGATGCGGTCGAAGAACGCGAAGTCCATCACCGTCTTCAGGTTAGAGTTCACTTCTGCCAGCGGCGAGTCCTTTTGCCATGCCGCCGTGTATGCCGGCTCCGTCACCCACGTCTCGCCAACCGTGTTGAAGTTGGGATACTCCGTGTTCAGCACCTCCATCCAGTGCGCCATACCCTTGCGGTCGGCGTACGGATATGTGTCCATGCGTATGCCGTCGATGCCAACGGTCTCTATCCACCATTCCGAGTTCTGTATGAGATAAGTCATCACGTGCTCGTTGCGCTGGTTGAGGTCGGGCATTGAGGGCACGAACCAGCCGTCCACCGTCTCGCGCAGGTCTACCTTCGACGCATACGGGTCGAGCACCGGCGTAAGCTTGTAGCTTGTCTGCAGATACTTGTCGTTAGTCATCTGGTCGCCGTCCACGGTCTTCGTCTTCACAGCCTTCGCCTGATTCTCTGGCGCAAGCCATTCGGGTGTGTTGAACCAGTCCTTGGTAGGCATGTCCTTCACCCAAGGATGCTCGAAGCCGCAGTGATTGAAAATCATGTCCATCACCACCTTCAGACCCTTCTTGTGCGCATCAGAAACAAGCTGACGGTAGTCGTTGTTCGATCCGAAGCGCGGGTCAACACGATAGTAGTCGGTCGTAGCGTATCCGTGATATGTACTGCTCTTACCGTGGTCGGGCGAGTTGTTCTCAAGCACCGGCGTGAACCACAGCGCCGTAACGCCAAGCTCGTTGAAGTAGTCGAGGTGCTGGCGTATGCCTTCGAGGTCGCCGCCATGACGCAGCGACGGCTCCTTGCGGTTCACGGTGTAAGCGTTCAAGCCCTTCACTTTAAGATTCTTTCCGCTCGACGCAAATCGGTCGGGCATGAGCATGTACAGCACGTCGGCGTTGGTGAATCCCATGTGGTCTTCGCCCTTCATGTCGCGCGCCTTCAGCTCGTACTTCACGTTTGTCTTGCTCTTGCCCGCACGGAACAGCAGGTTCATCGTGCCCGGCTTAGCATCCTTCACGTTCATGTACACCAGCAGATAGTTGGGCGAGTCGAGACGCACGAGTGAGTCGATGCGCACGCCAGGATAGTCGGTCGACACCTCGGCAGCGCGCACGTCCTTGCCGTAAACCATCAGCTGCACCTGCGGATTCTTCATGCCTACGAACCAGTTTGTAGGCTCGATGCGGTCTATCTTCTGTGCTGCATTCATAGAAAGCGATGATGTAAGAAAGAGAGCGACGAGCGTCGCGCTCTTCATTCCCTTGTTCAATGACAAGAGGAAATGGTTTTTGAAGTTTATCATTGTTTAAAGTATTAATCGTGAACAATCAATGCTGACTGCGGAGAAACCGTCAGAGTAGAGCCGCTGATGAGTCCGAGACCCTCGGCGTTCACCTTGCCGTTAGCCACCACCTTTGTGTAGCTGCCCTCAGCAACCTTCACGTTCTGCGGAGTCTTCTGCGAGTTGAGCACTACGTATATGTTCTGCCATGCGTCGCCGCCGGCGTTGTTCTTCAGTCGGAATGCCACCACGCCCTTCGGAGCGTCGACAAATTCGAGGTTCTTTCTCACCTCCTCAGCCTTGCCCATGCGGAACGCAGGATGTGCCTTGCGCAGCGCTATGAGACCAGCGTAGTAGTCGAACACCTGCGGATAGCGCTTCAGGTTGTTCCAGTCGAGACGGTTTATAGAGTCGGGCGAGCGGAATGAGTTGTGCACGCCCTTCTTGTCGCGCAGCATCTCCTCGCCAGCGAGAATGAACGGCACGCCCTGCGAAGTGAGCACAGCGGTCTGTGCGAGCAGGTCGAGACGTATCAGTTCGTCGTCGGTTATGTACGGCATTGTAGCGCGCAAACGGTCGGTGAGACACATGTCGTCGTGACAGCTCACGTAAGCCACCATCTGCGACGGCTCGTTCGTCCACGCCTCTCGCGAGTAGTTCACCTTCGTCATATCTATCTGCGGATGCGCAATGGCACCCACGATGCCGAACTTGATGCTTTCCTCTTGATCAGGCTCGCCAATGAGGAAGCCGCCCTTATGATCGTCGGAGAACGGACCGCGCAGAGCGTCGCGCATTTCGTCGGAGAACGCACCGATGCCGTCGAGCTGCTTGGCATGAGCCTTCATAGCCAGTTTCTCCTGCGGATAGGCACAAGAGCCAGCGCTCCATCCCTCACCATAAATATATATAGACGGGTCGATCTTGTCTACCATGGCACGTATCTCGTTCATCGTCTCGATGTCGTGAACGCCCATGAGGTCGAAGCGGAAGCCGTCGATGTGATACTCCTTAACCCAATACTCCACGCTCTCCTTCATGAACTCGCGCATGAGCGGCTTCTCGCTCGCTGTCTCGTTGCCGCAGCCCGAACCGTCCGAATACTTGCCCTCCGCAGTCTTGCGGTAGAAGTAGTCGGGGTATGTCTTCTGGAAGTTGGAGCCGTTGATGTCGAACGTATGATTGTACACCACGTCGAGTATGACGCGAATGCCAGCCTTGTGCAGCGCCTGCACCATCTGCTTGAACTCGCGTATGCGTGTTGTAGGCGTAGCGGCGTCGGTAGAGTAGGAGCCTTCGGGCACGTTATAGTTGAGCGGGTCGTATCCCCAGTTGTACTGCGGCACGTCGGGCTTCGACTCATCCACGGAAGCGTAGTCGAACGACGGCAGAATGTGCACGGCGTTCACGCCGAGACGCTGCAGGTGCTCGATAGCCTTCGGCTCTGTGAGCGCAAGAAACTTGCCCTTGTTCTTCAGTCCTGACGATATGTCGACGGAGAAGTCGCGGTGGTGCATCTCGTAGATGACGAGGTCGCACGGATTGTTGAGCGTCGGGCGCACATCGCTGTTCCAACCCTCAGGGTCGGTGTCGCGCAGGTCGACGATGGCGCCGCGCTTTCCGTTCACACCCACCGCCTTTGCGAATATGCCGGGTGTGTTGTTGGGCTGCGCATTGTTGTACACGCTGAAGAGATAATACTTGCCTTTCAAGTCGCTCTTCACCGTTAGCTTCCACTTGCCCGCACCCACACGCTTCATCTGCTTAATCATCTGCTCGGCAGGATTGTCGCTGTCTTTGTCTGACAGCAGCACGTTCACTTTCTTCACATCGGGCGACGTGGTGAGCTGGAATGTTGTCTCTTTGGGCGAATACTCCACTTCGTTGAACGTCTGTGCGACGGCGCTGTGAGCCGTGCAGGATGTCAAGAAGGAGAGGAGAATGGTCTTTAGGGTCATGATTGTTGTTATTGAACGTTTTTCAGTTGAGAGCTGAAAGTTGAAAGTTGAGAATTGAGAGTTGAGAGTTATGATTACCATTTCTGAAAAGTTTTTCTCCATATTATATATTTTGAAAAATTAAGCAATAGTACATATCATAACTCTCAACTTTCAACTCTCAACTTTCAACTTTCAACTCTTAATTTTAAATTTACTTTCTTCCCGCTTCATCAATCAGTTCCTTCACCTGTTCGTTAAAGTCGCGGTCGGCGAGGAGCTGTTCGATGTTCAAGTGCATGCGATAGCGCCAGTAGTGCTTCGGGATAGACGGAATGTTGATGCGCTCGGCGTTGGCATCAGCGAGACGAATACGCTCGTCGATGGCGAACCAGTCCTGCAGCGAGAGTACGCAGAGCATAGACGGCGAGGTGAGCTGCTGCGAAACGATGTCGCGAGCGAGCCATCCCGGCAGCGGATGCGGTGCGGCGCCGCCGCGGTAGAGCATGGTGTTGTAGAACTCCTGCGTGCGGTCCCAGTCTTCGTCCCACCACTGGCGCAGCGTAGGCATATCGTGAGTAGAGAGAGTGCACACAGAGCGGTACGGATTGCGCGAGAGATAGCCGAACTTAACGCTCGGATCCTTCGGCATCGACTGCAGTTCGAGACTCAGGATGCGCAGCTGCTGCATCACCCACTGCACGCAGTCGGGCACCATGCCCAAGTCTTCTGCGCATACCAGCATACGGGTAGCCTGCACCAGAATCGGCAGCTTCTTCATCGCCTCGCCATACCAGAAATCGTTGTTGCGGCGATAATAGTAGTCGTTATAGAGTCGGTTGAACGCCGCCTTGTCGCCGTCCCACAGCGCCTCGTACATGAAGTTGAGCTGCGCCGTGATGCGCGGGTGGAAGAGGTTGGGGTTCTTGCGGTCGCGCACGAAGAGCACGTCGTCAACCAGCGCGTAGAGTCCGTCGCGCAGCCACACGTCCTTCTCCGTCGTCTTGCCCTCGAACGCAGCCTCAATCTTGCGCTCCGTGTCGTATTCGGGCTTGAGCGAGTAGATGTCGTCGTGCTCGTGGTTGAGATAAGTCTTGATAACCTCCTCGGTGTGTTCGCGGAACACGCGCTCCACTACCCAGTGGGCAATGAACGGCGTTGTGAACAGATGCTCCTGGAAGTTGAGACCATAGCTCTGTATCTCGTCGCGCGACATGGCGAGTGCCGGCTGGAACTGTCCGAGCAGTCCACCTACGCAGTCGGTAGGTATAGCCCATATACGGAAGAATCCGAGCACATGGTCGATGCGGTAAGCGTCGAAATACTTAGCCATGTTCTGGAAGCGACGCATCCACCACTCGCATCCGTCTGCAATCATGCGGTCCCAGTTGTATGTCGGTAAGCCCCAGTTCTGTCCGTTCACCGAGAAAGCGTCTGGCGGAGCGCCCGCCTGCGAGTCGAGGTGGAAGTATTCGGGCTCGTGCCATACGTCGCAGCCGTTGCGGTTCACGCCGATAGGTATGTCGCCCTTGAGGATGACGCCGCGAGCGCGGGCATACTCGTGAGCTGAGCGCATCTGCTGGTCGAGCACGAACTGCATGTAGTAGTAGAATGCCACCTTATTATATAGTTCGCTCTTCGGGTTGCTGAGCGCCTTGCGGTCAGCCTCGTTCCACTGCTTGTGGTCGGGCCACTCAGAGAATACGCATGTGCCGTAGAAGTCGCGCAGATAGCAGTAGTGGGCGTACGGCGCGAGCCAGCGCTCGCAGTCGGCGAAGAACGTCTTGAACTCCTTCGACGCCAGCACCTTCTTGCCCTCCTGCTCAAACAGCAGACGGAGATACTTCAGCTTGGCGTTGTTCACGCGCTCGTAGTCGATCTGCGGCAGAGCGTTCAGTTCCTCGCGCAGCACCTCGAAGCGGTCTGCCTCCAGCTTGTCTTTCAAAGCGGGCAACTGGCGCAGGTCGGCGTACTGCGGATGCAGTGCGAAGATAGATATACATGAATATGGATATGAATCGGTCCACGTGTGTGTGGATGTAGAGTCGTTGATAGGCAGCACCTGCAGGAGGCGCTGGTGGGTCTTTGCCATCCAGTCGACCATCAGTTTAAGGTCGCCGAAGTCGCCCACGCCGAAGCTGCCTTCAGAGCGGAGCGAGAAGACGGGAATGAGTGTGCCCGCCACCTTCTCGTCGCAGAGCGCGTAGAACGACTGGTCGAGCGCCACTACGCGCACTTCGTTCTGTTCCAAAGGCTCGAGAGTGAGCTTGCGGTTGTCGCATGTCTCCCACATCTCATCGCCTTTGTCGCTGAACGCCACGAACTTAAATTCCAGTTCGTGTACTAACTTACTACAAATCTTATTATTGTTACCTAAACCTACTTCTTTTTCGTTTGTATTGAGCGCATCGCCGTCGATGTCTACAATCCATTCGTTGTAGTTGTGCTCGGTCATTGGCAGCGCCTTCTTCAGGTCCCAGTCGCCCAGTGCTGCGCCTTTGCCCGTGAGAGCGAGGCGTGAGCCCGAGTGCAACTGCGGAGCGCGCACCACGAGTCGCAGCGCCTTCTTGTAAGCCAGCGGCTCCACATTGCCCTTTGCGCGTCGGTTGACGCAGTCGGTGAAAGCCGAACTATATAAATATGTGTCGCCTGGTATCTCGTGCCAGCGGTCTTCTACGGTGAAGCGGTGCGAAGCGTTCGCGTTGAGGTCGAGTCGGTGCATTATGGTCTTCCACTCGCTGCACTTTATTCCGCAGCTGTTGCGCACGCTGTAGTAATAGTCTACGTGCTGTTCGCCCATGCCTGCCTCTACCTCGCATCTCCATGTCAAACCGTCGGTTGTAGACATAGCCACTGTGCGGTTGCCTTGCTGTCCGCCAACGATGTTCAGCAGCAGCTCTTCGCCGAATACTGTCTTGTATTGGATGTTAAAAGTAATTTGCATAGTATTGTTTAGTCGTTATTAGATTCTAATTGTATTTTGCTGCAAAATTAAACAATTACGCAATTTTTTGCAAAGTTATGAAAGTATTTCTTCCAAACTGCAAGGTAAACGTTTGCGCAATGGTTAACGATTACTAACAAGTATATGTTATTTATCACAAATTTCTTACTTTTGCAATCATTAGGGGGTTCACTTGTCTTAAGTGCTAATTTCAGGGGGGCACTTGTCTCAAGTGCACCAACCTATTTGCAGATGTTATTTCTGAAGACCAACTTCTATGTTGGTGCACTTGAGACAAGTGCACCCCCTGCAGATGTTGTTTCTGAAGACCAACTTCTATGTTGGTGCACTTGAGACAAGTGCACCCCCTAACATGCTTATTACTAAACTTAATTATATATGAAAGTAAAATCAATCATCCTCGCTTGCTCGTTGCTGGCTACAATGTCGGCAAGCGCGCAGACCTCAAAGGGCATCGACCTCGCCAACATGAACACGGCGGTGAAGCCCGGACAAGACTTCTATGAGTATGCTATCGGTGGCTGGCGCAAGGCCCACCCGCTTGATGCAGAACACGCTCGCAACGGCTCATTCACCGACCTCGACGAGATGAACCAGAAGCGCATCCTTGCTCTCATCGAGGAGTACTCTTCTAAACCGCAGCCCAAGGGCACACTCGGACAGAAGATAGGTTCGCTCTACAACCTCGCCATGGACAGCGTGCGCCGCAACCGCGAGGGTGCAGAACCGCTGAAGCCGATTCTGAAGAAGATTAACGACGTGAACGACCGCCGCGAGTATCAGCTCGTCACAGCACAGCTCGACGCACGCGGTCTCGACTGCCTCATGTTCGGAGTCGGTGTAGGTGCCGATATGAAGGACGCTGCCAACAACCTCGTGGGTCTTGGTCAGGGCGGACTCGGACTCGGCGAGCGCGACTACTACCTCTCTGACGACGCTCAGGTGGTTGCTGTGCGCAAGGCTTACGCCGAATACCTCAAGAAGATGCTCGTTCTCGCCGGCAACGACGAGGCTACTGCTCAGCGCAAGGCCGACGCCACAATGCGCATCGAGACACGCATTGCTAAGGCAAGCAAGAGTCAGGTAGAGCTGCGCGACGTGCAGGCCAACTACCACAAGATGACATACAACGCTCTCGTGAAGGACTTCCCGGGCATCGACTGGGGCAACTTCTTCCTGGCTGAGGGCTTCCCTGCATTCTCGCACATCGACGTAGGCCAGCTTGAGCCTATCCACGAGGTGGAGAAGATATTGGCTGACGAGCCGCTCGACGACCTCAAGGCTTACGCTGAGGCTCACGCCATCAGCTCTGCAGCAGGCTACCTCGACGACAACTTCCGCGCAGCCGAGTTCGAGCTGAGCAAGGTGATGTCGGGCGTACAGCAGGACCGTCCGCGCTGGAAGCGTGCCACAGCTCTCGTGAGCGGCGTGCTCGGCGAGGCTATCGGCAAGCTCTACGTAGAGAAGTACTTCCCCGAGTCGTCTAAGCAGCAGATGATTAAGCTCGTGCGCAACCTGCAGAAGGCTCTCTCGCAGCGCATCGACGAGGCTACATGGATGTCGCCCGCTACAAAGGCGCAGGCTCAGGACAAGCTCGCCAACTTCATCGTGAAGGTGGGTTACCCCGACACATGGAAGGACTACACCAACCTCCACGTAGACGAGCAGCTCTCGCTCTTCGAGAACATGCAGAACATCCGCGCATTCCTCTCGCAGGACTATATCTCGCGCAAGGTGAACAAGCCGGTTGACAAGACCGAGTGGCAAATGACTCCGCAGACCGTGAACGCTTACTATAACCCGACCACCAACGAGATCTGCTTCCCGGCAGCCATCCTCCAGCCGCCGTTCTTCGACCCGAACGTAGACGAGGCTGTTAACTACGGCGGTATCGGCGGCGTAATCGGTCACGAGATGTCGCACGGATTCGACGATCAGGGCTCACAGTTCGACAAGTACGGCAACCAGAACGACTGGTGGACACCAGCCGACAAGAAGAACTTCGAGGCTCGCACAAAGGTGCTCGTCGACTACTTCAGCGCTTACGAAGCTCTGCCCGGCAAGAAGATCAACGGCAAGCTCACTCTCGGCGAGAACATCGGCGACAACGGCGGTCTGAACATCTCGTTCCGCGCCCTGCAGAACGTGCTCAAGGAGAACCCGGCTCTCAACAAGCCTATCGACGGTTTCACACCCGAGCAGCGTTTCTTCCTCTCATGGGCTACAGTATGGGCTGGCAACGCTCGTCCTGAGTTTGTAGACCGTCAGATAAAGACCGACCCGCACTCACCTGCTGAGGCTCGCGTCAACGGCGCCCTCCCGCAGATCGACGCTTGGTACAAGGCTTTCAACATCAAGAAGTCTGACAAGCTCTTCGTGCCGCAGAAGAAGCGCGCACAGATCTGGTAATTTGTAACGGAAAGCTTTTCAAGGGTTTCTAAAGAAATATACGAAAGCGCCCTGCGTTCGGCAAAACCGGACGCAGGGCGCTTCACTTTTTGTAATCTACTTAACAATCTTCTTTCCTTCTACAACATATACACCACTTGCAAGACCATCAAGGTCCTTTGCATTGTGTTTTACGCAAACGCCTTCTAAAGTATACACATTGAAGGTCGTTTCCTCCGTTACTCTGCTACCGTTGATAGCCGTAGACGGAGTTACCGTTAGCCAACCATTGTTGTAAAATAACTCGTAGTTGTCTGCCTCGCCACCACTTACTATGATTTCGTACTTACCGGCTTGCGATGTGGCATCTGCTATGCACGAAGCAACCGGCTTAGTAGTCAGTACGTCTGCCGTCTCTTCAAGCTTAAATCCGTCATAGGTGATGTTGAACACGGGGTTCTCCATACCAGTCTCACGAGTAGCGTCCTCAACGGTTACGTAAAGCGGAGCTTGTGTCACAACGAGATAGCCGTCTTCAAAATCAACCGCCTCATCTGTGATAGTTCCCGGCTCTATATGAATAGTGTAGCGACCACACTTACTCTCTGTAGTAGCCTCGCAGCTAAGCACGGGTTTGCCTTCTACCTTGTCACCAATAATGGTGAAGGTGAGTCGTGGATTTTCGTCGCCATATTCGCGAGCCTGATTACGAGCCTTAATCGTAGTGCCAAACTCAACAATGTTAGCAAAGTCGTTCCATTGTGCAGTGTTTTGGAAACGCATCTTTGAGCCGGCACGCACCATGAGTAAGCAACTCTCAACGTTGGCTCCTTTGAAAACGTTAGTGCCATTTAACTGCGGTATATTCTTAGAGATGACTTTGAACTCTGTAAGAGACCAACAGTTGGCAAATGCTTCCTTACCTATCGTCTTTACATCGCTACTGAGCGAAACACGTGGCATAAGGTTACAACCCGCAAAAGCATAGTCTGCCACATCGACAACCCCATGCTTTATATCCACACCATTCGGCTGAAATGGTAAGGCAGCAATAAGAGTAGTCTTGTCGCTATTGTACACTATCCCGTCTTCGTATATAAAGTTGGCATCGGCAGAGGCCGTCAGCACCACTTCCTTTAGCTTGTTCGTATATGCCCACACTCCCTTGCCAAAACTGCTGATGCCGGTCTTTGGGAACACAATCTTCTCCAATCGCGTCTTTGAGAATACCTTGTCGGGCAGACTTGCATCTCTTTCTACAATAAGCTTCTTGCCGTTTTCCATCATGTAATAGTCGGAGCCGGCAGTGATACGAGCTTCACTAAGGTCGAGAACGCGCAGATGTCCGCGGGTGCGGTTGCCTTCAGCGTCACGTCCTGCCATGCTACGCAGCGTGCGCAGGTCGGCAGCGTTGATGTTTCCACTCACTGTTAGCGTGTCGTAGTTGTAAAACTTTTCGGCCTCTATTTGTGCAGCAAGCGTTCCTGCGGCTTCAAGAGCAATGTTGCCCTTTAAGGTTGATGATGTCTTGTCTGGCGCGATGTTTATCACAGCTTCTTGATTGCTTGAGAATTTGTATGCCTGTGGGTCGAGGATGTTTATATCGTAATAGCCGTCGTAGTTGCCATCCCATCCCCAGTTGACATGCACCTTACCTTCTGCGTCATATCCGTCGAGAACGAATGAGTGGCCACCCATTGAACGATCGAATCCGCCATACACAAGAGGCTGCTTATTGTTAATCTGTTCGTAAATGATGCGCATCCACTCATTGTCAGAATAATCCTTCCTCACGATATATTTGGCATCCTCAATGCCATAGTAGCGCTGTAAGCCTTTAGCCACATTCTCGTGCAGGGCACCGCTACCGCCATCGGTTTCGCTGCCATACTCCATACCAACCGCCACACCCAGGTCGTGCATTATGAGTGCCACGGCGTCGCCTTCTTCTAAGGAGTACTTAGAATCGTAGGTCTCGAGCATTGCGTTCCAGTCGTACTTGCTCTTTTCGAAGTCTGCACTTATCTTTGTGCCCGACATATTGTTGGCAGGATAATAGATGGTGCGGCTGCCGATGCCATGCTCCGGCGCACGATGATAGCGAAGCACCTGAGCTGTCGACGTAGCGGCGCATCCCGTCAGTGTGCGCATCCCGTCGGTGGCAGTAGGGCAGAGGTTGTTGTATGGCTTGTTCTGTCCCCAACGAGTCTCGCAAAGAGCTGCTACCGACTCGGCATAGCCATACCCACTCGGCATCTTGTTCACAAGAGCCACTTTAGACGCCTTTGCGCGTGAGACCACCGCCTCGTTCACCATCGAAAGCCACCACTCAAAGTTGGGGTTGGTTGACTTCTGCTCGAACTTCGTGTCGCTATATCCTAATATGGCTGGTGAAGTGTCGTCGGTTGCTATAACTGCAAACCCATTGCCTTCAGAACCATATACCACATAGCCCTCTGACACTTTCAGCTCCTTTATTGCTTTCGTGTCGATTGAGAACGAATTTCTTGCCGCTGCCTTCATTCTTGTGCTACCTAATAGCTTTGTTGCTTCGGTTTTCATCTGTGTCTTGGAGCGCGGCGCTGCAGAAGCGCCGGCTACAAGAAGCATAAGGGCAAGAGGAACGAATGTGTATCTTTTGTTAATGTTCATATCGTCTACTTGTCTACTTAACTATAACTTTCTTACCGTTTACGATGTACACTCCCTTCTTCATTGTTGAGAAGTTGCTTACGTTTGTAGCAACGCGTATGCCGTCGATGGTATACACATCGAAAGTCTTCTCGGCTTTGAATACGTCGCTGATGCCGGTTGTGGCGTCTGTAGCAATGGTAGCTTCCGACTCGCCGTCGAAATAAACCGCTGTTACACCGTAGACGTATTTAGTGTTGTTGTCTGCCGTTTTGTCAACAAACGTTGTCTGGTCTGACGGTACTGTGCCCACGAGACTTCCATCACGATATATGCGATACAGTATCACGGTACCCGGACCGTAGGTGTAAGTAATGTCGTCAATCATGAATACGAAAGAGTTAGCTGCCACTGTATTATGGTTGATGGCAAAATACTTGCTGCCTGCTGGCAACTCTACGCTTACTTCCTCCCATTCGCCCTTCGATGTGGTGTGCGTCTCACCAATCTTTGTGAACGAAGCCTGCTTGCTATCTGTAGTAGAGTAGAGCACGTCGAAGGTCTCCGGATAATTAATCTTCTGGTCGGTATCGTTCTCGTTTTTCACCCAGAACGATATTGTCTGCTGCTCGCCAGACAATTCGGGCGAGAAGAGCCAGTTGTCCTGCGTCACGTCATTGCCTCCATCGTCGGCACGGTGGAAAGCGGCAAGATACTTACTTCCGGTGTGTGCCTTGAAGCCCGGAACCTGCTCGAGTTGCTCTTTAGTGAGCCATCTGTCGAGTGGGTCGGCAAGGGTGAATGCAAACGAAGTGCCCTGTGACGGATACTTCATCTTGAACGGACCGCCCGTCGTTCCCGTATTGTTTGCTACCGACTTCCAGTCGCCAAACAAATCGGTGCTCCATGACGTGTACGACTCGAAACTCTCTGTTGCAGTCTTCGATTCGGAATCAACCGCTGTCCATGCTACCTCCACTCCGTTCTCTGTCTTTGTGGCTGTAGCCGAGTCGGGGTGCGGCTTGGTTGATATCTCAAACTTAGTGGATGCTGATACCTCATTGTCATCGGTGTTCAGGTCGTTGCTGTATACCACGACGGCCTTTAGCTCTACACCCTCCTTGTCCTCAAGGATGCTGATAGGATACTCAAAGTTGAATGTCTCAAAATAGTATGCCTTCAATGGTTCGGCAGGAGTCTTAGAGGCAATAAGTTTGTTGTTGGCATATAGCTCTACCTTATAGCCGCGCGCATCCTTCGAGCCGAAGTTGTTCACCGTGACCTTCACATTCTCCGTGTCGCCCTTTCTTGCTGTCTCCGGGGCTTCAATCTCTGCACTCAAATCGTAGGTGTATGTATCGCGTATGAACATACGGTCTATGTATACTACATTGCCGGTGTTGGCCTGCGCCACAAAATTGACAGAGACGAAATCCTTATCTGCATAGTCGGCAAGCGAAACGGCAGAAGCGGTCCACTTCCCTCCGTCCTTAGCTGCGTCAATATTTGCTACCTCTTCGGTCGTACCATCGGGCAACTCTACTTCAATCTTTATCTTGGCATTGCTGCCGGTTTCTGCCTTGTGGTAGAAGATGAGTTTCGGTTCGGCAGCGCCGGCGAGTGCTATCTTTCCGGTTCCGAGATAAGCCCAGTCGGTATCGGCCTCCGAAATCATGTGGAAGGCTCCGCCATCGTTGTCAACACAGTCGGGATAATTGTCATCAATGGTCCAGAAATCAGACTTGCCCGTGCCGTATGTGGTCCACAAACGTCCGTGCAGAAGATTCTTAGCCACGCTCTCAGAGAACGGAAGATCGTAGGGCTTGCCGAGCATGATAGAAGGCAACGCCTTGTATGAGCTCTGTCCGTAATCGTTTTTGGCAGAAATCCAGAGTGTTTTAAGAACCTGTGCACCGGTGTTCGTAACCATTGGTATGTCTATTGTTGTTTGACCCTTAACCGAGTCCACTTTAGTATAAGTTGGATAATAGTCGGAACCGCCACGCTCTGCAATGACATAGGTCACGTCTGAGAGGTCTACATATCCGTCGTAATTGCCGACATTCGACTCCTCCCATGTGAATGTCACCTTGTCGGGATGCTCTGCTGTGCGACGATTTTCGGGTTCCAGCGGCGATGTCTGTCCTACATATACAGCTACCGGCTTACAGTAGAAGCCCGCACCCTGCTCGTTCACTGCTGCCACACTATAGATATTGATGCCGTTTGTTGCGGTATTGTCTGTGAATGTCACTGTCGCACCAGGTTTGGCTGATGGTGCCTCTGCCACTACCTGGCCCGAACGGCGGATGAGAAACTTGGTTATATTCTCGAGCTTGCTGCCGCTGTAATTCTTTTCTGGGGCCTTGAATGAGAGAGTGGCTTGCAGTGCTCCCTTCTCAGCGGCTACAACAGAAAGATTGCTAACGCTGTCGGGAGCGTTTAGCGAGATGCCCTCGCCAATAGTGATGTCGTCGATTTTCAGACCTTGCTGTCCCTTACTGCTGATGTCGTGGAAGCCGATATACAACTCCTCGTCTTCTGTGGGCGTGAAGGTGGCTTTGCGCACCTCATAGTCGGAGAGCTCTATAGTCTCCTCTGCCATAAGTGTCTCTGTCATGCCGGC
>OIZH01000121.1_pt1 | contig 16871 bp, 18 predicted proteins | sample 1588511 | NCBI WGS metagenome assembly OIZH01 (sample SAMN03283237) | human gut metagenome | biome: human-associated habitat; material: feces | host: Homo sapiens | place: Peru | collected 2012
AGTATCTTACAATCAAATCTTTCTTCTACTTCTTTGATATGATCTGAATAAATATATTCTTCAGGTGTTATACCTAACTCTTTACTTCTTTCCTTAATCATATGAATCTTTCCAGACTCATAAATAGAATTTGCTTTTACGATATTAAATACCCCTAGGTATTTCAAACTTCTAGAAATACCGTTATAGACTACCCTGCCCTTTTGGAAATCACTTGTATCATCTCTTGTATTAGGGTAGTACTTAAGTACATAACCTCTATCAATCAAATCAAGTACAACATCTCCTATACCTTCTTTAGTACATGAATAATACTTTGTTTCATTGATACTATCTTGCATATATTCTAATAATTGATCAGATACATAAATATCCCTGCCACTTGCAAGATGTACAGTATTCCCCTTTATATCACCTGGTTTAAGCTTTACAAAGTCACAAAAGTCTTTACCCTTCATCCCTTCAAATAATCCCAGTAATACAACCTGATCCTTAGGGTTAGGAATCTGTTCACACCATCTTATTACATCTTCTCTTGAAACAATCTTTTTATTGAATTTAACTGGATTAATACATCTATTTAAGAGATTTAAATTAAACTCTAAGAAATGATTCTGATTATCTATGACAAGATTATTCTGTAAACACCATTGTGTATAAAGAGATAACTGTGAATTTAAACATGCTAGAATCTCTAAAGATGACACATTCAATAACTTATAAAACGTTCTTATTTCTCTTGTTGTAAAACAACAAACATCTTTATCATATTCTTTCTCATACTCTTCTAACTTATTAAACTGACATTCTAAATACCCTTTAGGAAGTGTAGTAGTGAAATACTTTTCTTCGATATATCTTTCTTTGATTTTCTGATTAAACATATTATTTTCCTCCAGTATCTTATTTCAATTCTTTATCTAATGTATCTTTGATAAGTTCATCTATATTTTTATGTAGTTTTTCATCTTCATGCATAAGCATGACTTTTCTACCAAATCTAATTGCTGAATGATATTCACTCGGAATACCTTCATACATTTCTTTAGTCATTATTGTTTCATCTGTTTTTGGATCATACTCATATTCATACTCAAGTTCATATCTAGAATTTGATTCAACCTTTTCTAGTTCATTATCAAAATCAATATCATAACGTTTCATATTCATCACAATATCAAATAAAGATAAATCACTAACAAAAACCGTTTCATACATACAATACTTTGAAAGTAATATAAATGAACTTTTCCCTTCATCATTTGTAATCATTAATTCCACATTACTTGTACCTGGTACTGGTCCACATGCCATTCCACCATCCTCATAACCATACCTTGCATTTCTTAATACCATCATTGTTCATCTCTCCTTTTGTTTATTTAGTTATTCAATTGTCCTTTCCAATGCCATAGTAACTCCTAATTTTAACTAGTTATAATTTTCGTTGACATGAAAAAAGACCACTAGATTTCTCTAGCAGTCTTATTAGAATAATGTAAATAGAATTAAACTACATATCGCAATTGCGACAGCTGGTGGATCAACATGAGTTCCACAATCGGTATTAAATACCATGCCAAATAACAAACCAATGAAATGAGCTATAACCCCAAATGCTACTGCAATAAGAATGTTTCCAGTTTGGGCAATCGCATAACCAGCAACAAGAGTTGTATGATGTGTTGCAGGGAAAGCTGGATCATTTAATGCGAATATGAGTGATAATGCACTGATTGAGAAACCAATAGTATATAGACTTGTTTCTTTCGCAAAATAAGCCATTACTGTAGAAACAGCTAAACCAATCAATAACTGGAATAACCAAAAGCTAACAGATGCATTCTTTAAGAAATCAAGATTCTTTTGATTATAAGTATTTTCTTTGTTGAATAATAGTCTTCCTAGTACTCCTACTAAAATAACAGATACAGCACCAGTATCTACTGGAAAACCAAAATAATTTTCAAAATCAAAGATTAAATAACCTAATATACCACCTAATGCACCAACTAATAAAACATAAGGATCATGTGTGAAAGCAAGTGATCTTGATGTTTCAACACCTCTGATATCATGTTTAGTACCAGCATAAGCAGTTGCTAAACCAGCTGCATTGAAGATAATACATGGTAAAAACAAATTATTAGATATCACTTCATTTAGGAATGTTGTATCAATCCCACAGTGATTAAATATGATAACAAGTAAACCAACAAAACCTGTACAAATAAAAGTTTGTGTACCACCTATAAGAGTACCTAAAATACCTGCAAAAAAAGCTAATATAATTGATGATAGTGAAAACATAATTCATCTCCTTCTTTTATTTTTAATTCAAAACACATTAACACCAAAATACAATACTTATAGTTGTGAACTACTTTGTTCCTACCATACAAGTGAGTCACAACTCTTTTTTTCGCATGACATTGAATGCTCTATTACATATGCATTCAATACTTATCCATCTGCTGTCTAAGGTATACTTCTTTGTCTTCCACAAAGTAATGACATCTCACATCATTAATATGTGTCCTAATACCCTATTAGAACAATCATCTTACTTAGACAGATGCTTTATCTACAGTTTTTTACTGTAAGATACACTATTTTCCTCCCTTCTACTGATTTATGATATAAGTTTCCTGCGCTTCATTATATCTTATCCATCTACCAAACCATTCTTTTTTCAAATTATGAATAGTATTCACCTAAATGCCTATAGCAGGGAGAACTTTCTAGCAATAAAAAAGGTTACTAGATGCATAACATCTAGTAACCCTTCTATGATATCTATCGCATTTCTCCTGTAATTCAAACCAAGACTCGCTAATCTTGAAAATATCTCTTTATCGCATCGACGGATATTTCATTATTCTGATTTGGAACATAAGAGTTTATCCAAGGAGATTGTTTATGTGTTAATGAAACAAGATCAGTAGCAGTATATTTAGAAAAAGTATCTATTACTCTATCAATACGTTTCTTATCTTCATCAAGAATAACATCATCATTGAATTTCACTCTTTTCGTATTCCAGATATTATCTGTATCAAACAGAAAATATGATTCTATAGTTGGAATATCTCCATTCGCATACTGCTTATATTCATTATATGCATAAGGAACAACTGGGCCAAAATCCCATGCTTCAATTTTATCATCAAAACAAGATGTATTTTTTGTTTTATCAATTAGAAAATAAGCCTGAATAAAATAAAGCACTTTTTGTAGCTTTAGGTTTGAAATACCATAGTCCTGTTCATTGCTGTAATTAATCACATGACGACATACTTCTAAAACATCATAACTCATACTTTATACACTCCTTTTCCTAACCATAATAGAGCATATTGCAAATGGCAATAGTTTTCATAAACAAGCTCTAATAAAGACAAAGAGCATGCATTCGCACACTCTTCTATTTCTAAATACAGAAAAAGATGTTTTACCATCTTCTTCTTCTAATTATTCTCTTGCTATTGAAACTTACTAAACAAACTTCAAGCCAGGCCATGAAAAAGAAAACCAGTTTAATGAACCACCAGATTAACCAAAATGGTAAGAATAGAAAATACATAAATAACTTTAACATTGAGATAACCCCTCTCTTATCAATTTGAATAATATATTTAACTATCTTATTATCTACAAAACTATGTTCAAAAGCCTTTCATCCATCACCTAATCCTTTAAAACCATCCTCTTCTTCTCATTGCTTGCTTAGCGTTGAAAACTCCCAAGAATACTTCAAGCTGAAACATGAATCCGAATACTAATTTAATAAACGCTTTAAATATCCACCACAAGATATAAATTGGACCTATAATCACATAAAATGTCATTTTAAACAGGTAGTAATAAAAATAAAAAATAAATCTAATCATTTAGATAACCCCTCTTTGATCAATTTTGATTGCACATTTAACAGTCATAGCCTTTACACAATAAGACATAATCTTTATAAACATGGAATCATCCCACCCTTTTCAATTTAATGATACACTATCCAATAATGTTTTAATATCAATTTAGAATTATTTCTGAATCTTTGCGAGTTCAAAAACAACTAGAATTGGAAATACTAAAATCACCAACAATACCTTCAAAACATTACTTACTAGTACAAGCTTATCATCAGTAGTCATAGTAATATTCTCCTTTATTTGAATAAGTCCCAGAAACTTACAGTCGTCTTTCTATAGATCTTATTATAAGCAGCCTTTCTAGGATTCGTAATCCATCCTCTGCCCTTCTTACCATATCCAGGTATAAGAGCTTTCTTAATTGATCTTTTAGCTCTTCCTGTTGTTCTAGCACTAATAGATCTTTTTAGTGATGGTGTTCTTATTCCGAACTTCATATTACTCATCCTCCTTCCTACTACCATCATATACTGTTTTCTTCTTTCATGTATCCCGTACCCCTCTGACAACGCCTTTCTAGAGGTGTTTCTAAAATATTTTGAAAATTTTATGATAAAAGGAGATAACATATACTTATGTTACCTCCTTTAGTATTTAGATATAAGAAAGGAGCCGACGCATCAGACTCCTCCAAGTGTTGTCCGAAGACGACCACCGCAATTTGTATATTCAATTTACCATATCATAAGATTTTTTTATACTGAAATGAAAATTTTCCATCTTCATCAAATTTAGTTGGGAGGTGTAATATTTCATTAGAAATATACTTTTTAACATTAGAACAAGCATAAAAATTTCCAAACTCCCCAGGTGTAAGAGATTCTAATATTGCCCAAGCTGGAATATTTTTGTCTGAATCAAAAAATGCTTAACTATATCGTTAGAACTGTGATTATAACTATTTATTAAAGCATTATTAATTTTGACTTTAAGTGCCATTCTTTTACTGTAGCTATTATGATATGCCATGCTATCTTTCTTAATAGATCTATAATCTGTAATTGATTTTTCAAATATATCATCTAAATTCTCTGACTTTGCTTCCTGCAATACTGCCTCTATTGCATATCTTTTTAATGCATTCTCAATAAACATATTCCCAGGATAAAAAAGTGATTTCAAATTCAAATCAAACTGATTTAATGCAATCACTTCATCTAAAGATTTAAAAGATATTTTTTGGTGTGTCTTCTTTAGGTGTCACTGGTGTACGTTCAAAGATTATAACTGATATTAGTGCTATGGTTGATTTAGTACGTGAAGTCACAGATGTACCTGTAGCGATAGGATTTGGAATCTCTACACCAGAGCAGGCAAAAAAAATGGCATCTCAATCAGATGGTGCCATCGTTGGTAATGCGATTATTAAGATTATTGAAAAATATGGAAAAGATGCGCCACAATATGTAGAAGCATATATAAAAGAGATGGTAGATGCACTTAAGTAAACTTGGTCCTAGGATGAAGTTTTTTTCATAAAAAAGAGCGCTCACGCGCTCTAATCTGGAATTCTATTATATCTCTTTCCATTTACTTCAAGTTCATTATTGTTTATTCTATTAAGGTGAATAGTCTGATCAATCTCTTTTGATTTATAATCATACGTACTTGTATAATCATAAGTATAACAATAGAATCTTACTTCGTTATTTGTTCGACTTCCTGCATATATACATTTATACTCTGATTTTCTTTTCTCCTCACCCCTATTTGTTTCAAAGAATGCTACATCATCACCACGTATATCAAAATAATTTCCTTCTAGATCTCCTTCTATCTTCCATATTCCATCATATACATGATATGAATCATAAGTTACTTTTGCATAGATACCACCACCAAGTAGAATAACACAAACGACAATGAGTGAAACAAATACTTTTTTATTTTTCTTGAATGCATGACAGAATGCCATAAATGTACTTTTGATAGAGTCTTCATTTTCAGGCTCTTCTAATTTTGGTTCATGTAACATCTTACCTTGAGTAGTAAGTATCACTCCTACACCATTTATTACTTTTCCAAATACCCATACAAGAATCATTAAAAATACGAAAATGACTGCGTAATAGATTTTTCTACTTAGTAAATAATTATTTCCTAGATAAAAATACAAAAGAAATGCATTCACTAGAATACCTATTAGCGTAAAAATCTTTGATAATGCTTTAAGTTCCCTTCCTAATCTATAGTGCATAATTAATCTCCCTTCATATTAGATTGCCTCTCATTATATCATACGATTATTTAAAAACAGTTCTATTTTCATCAGATGCTCAATACTCACATCTATATTCACAATCTATATAATTAGAAAATCCTTACATTGTATAGACACAAAAAAAAACGTTAACCAGAAAGTTATGGTGACTTTTTTATATACAAAAACTCTCTCAATTAAAAGAGTTTAAGTATTGTGAGTGAGAGAGTTAGTTTATTTAGTTAATTAAACTTAGTGGGTTTGCTAATTTTGTAGAATAATTAGTTTATTTTATCAATTAAACTAAATATGTTTACTTATTTTGTTAAATAATTAGTTTATTTTGTTAAATTTTGTTTATTTATTGTATAAAACTAATAAATCAGTTATACTCTATTTAAACAAAGATAGTTTTATATAGTAGTCAAGTTTTCATGTAATTAAATATGATAGAAAGGAGAACTTATGCTTAGTATAGAATTAAACGATTTAATCAAACAAATAATTAAGACAAAAGCCGAATCACAAACTATAGAAATTAAAGCAGCACACAAAGGAACACCTAAACGTTTATATGATACATTATCAAGTTTTTCAAACCAGGACAGCGGTGGAATAATTGTATTTGGTCTAGATGAATCATTGGGTTTTGAACCCGTAGGTGTTTATGATTTGCAGGATTTACAAAAAAAAGTAACTGAACAATGCAACCAAATGGAACCTGTAGTTCGTGCTATATTTACAACCACAAAATATAAAGGGGTTAATATCTGTAGTGCAGAGATACCATCAATAGATATCACTAATCGTCCATGTTACTATCGTGGTGCAGGAAAAACAAAAGGATCTTATGTTCGTGTAGGTGATGCAGATTTACCAATGACAGACTACGAAATATATAGTTTTGAATCTTATAAGGCCCATGTTCATGATGATGAAAGACCAATCGATCGAGCTAATATATCTTTATTAGATGAAGCAGGTATCAATAACTATATTCTTCAAATGAAATTAAATAGACCTTATTTTTCAAAATTATCAGAAGAACAGATTTACGAATTATTATCTATTACACGAAACGGCGTACCTACTCTAGCTTCTGTATTGAATTTTGGAATATATCCACAAGGATTGCTTCCACAATTAGCTATTACCGCAACTGTTATTCCTGGTACTGAAATTGGTGAAACTACAAATGATGGTGTTCGTTTTCTAGACAACAAAAGAATCGAAGGAACATTGTCTGAAATGTTAGATGAAGCAATTGCCTTTTGTAATAGAAATATGCGTACTCAAACAATCATTGATCCAACAACAGGAAAAAGAACCGATAAAACCGAATATCCTATTAACGCCATCAGAGAAGCTATACTTAATGCATTAATTCATCGTGATTATAGTATTCATACTGAAGGAACTACTATCCAGATTTCTTTCTTCACTAACCGTCTAGAGATTCATAGTCCAGGCAGCCTTTATGGAAGAATGACTGTTAATGATTTAGGAAAAGCAAGACCTGATTTAAGAAATCCTGCACTTGCAACAATGTCTGAATTCTTACTTAAGACAGAAAATAGATATTCAGGTATTCCTACTATTCGTAGAGAGATGAAAGAACATGGTTTACCAGAACCTTTATTTGAAAACAAAAGAAACGAGTTTGTAGTCACTTTGTTCAACAAAACAGAAAGCCCAATAGATGATATTCACGATAATACTGATTTAATCACTTTTTGTAAAACTCCAAGAACAAGACAGGAAATAAGTGATTATCTAGACCTTAAAACAGTCTATTTCGTAACAAAAAAATATATACAACCTCTTGTTAATCAAGGAAAGCTAAAACTCTTGTATCCCGACAAACCAAAAAGTAAAAATCAAAAATATTATTCTTAGTGGAAATACTCCTTTTACCTTTCAGCAAAAGGAGTTTTTAATATTCTAAAAACATAAGATATTTTTTATTATCTTAAGAAAACTTAAGTACCTTACCATCTACCCTATTAGTATAATAAGATAAACGGAGGGAAGGACCATGAACAATACTCTTACATTTAGATTTGCGAAACGTAGTGATACAGCACTTATTCTGCAATTCATTAAAGAATTAGCTGATTATGAAAAGATGCTAGATGAAGTGGTAGCAGATAAAACCACACTTGAAACATGGATATTCGATAAGCAGAAAGCAGAAGTGATCTTTGCGGTAGTAGATAATAAAGAAATAGGTTTTGCCTTATTCTTCCATAACTTTTCTACATTCCTAGGACGTTCTGGTATTTATTTAGAAGATTTGTATGTAAAACCAGAATATCGTGGAAACGGTTATGGTAAGGCAATTCTTAAGAAGCTCGCTTCTATTGCAGTAGAACGTGGCTGTGGACGTTTAGAATGGTGGTGTCTAGACTGGAATAAGCCTAGTATTGATTTCTATCTATCTCTTGGTGCCAAGCCTATGTCAGATTGGACAGTATATAGAATTACTGGAGATACTCTAAAAGAACTTGTAGACTAAAGGAGATGTTCCTATGAATAAGAAAACGATTATATCTATCATATTTGCCTGTATGATTATTGTAAGTGGTGTAATGTATTGGAATTATTCTAAAGACTATAATCATGTAATCAAAGAGAACTGGAATATATCTATTCCTTCAGATTCTGATTATTCTGAAGTATATAGTAAGGATGCTGGATCAAGTTTTAATGGAGATGGTGTCCGTTATCATGTTTTTACATATGAAAATGAAGAACCTATCGAAAAGATGTTTTCCTGGAAAAAAGATCAAGGAGAAACCATCTATGATGGCAACTATCAAGATGCAACCAACAAATGGCTGGATGAGATCAATGTACTTGCAATAAGTCGTCCTACTCATACAGATTGTGTCTATTGGTATAAGTCACATGAAGACCATAGTGAAATAATCATGCTATGGAATAAGAAAGAAAAGAGACTCTATGTTGTAGAGTCCTTCATGTAGAAAGAACCTGTTCAAATGAGCAGGTTCTTTTACAGTTCGTATTTTTTTCATAATCCTTTCAAGTACTTCATCAGCATCTATAATGTTTCATGCTAAAAGAGAGATCCTCCACAGCACTATTTTCAAATATAATATAATAATATTTTCATATGCCATCTGCTTAATGGTTCCTATTTAGTGCTATACTATTAACAAGAAATAGTGAGGAGGCATAAGTTATGGACAAAGTATTAGAATGGGCAAAAGAATTACAGAGCCTTGCACAAGCAGGACTTTTCTATGGACACGATGTATATGATAAAGAGCGTTATCAGCGTATAAGAGAGATTGCAGCAGAAATGATGTTAACAAGAACAGATGTACCAGCCGAAAAGATTCATGGATTATTCTGTAATGATGTAGGCTATCAAACGCCAAAAGTAGACACTCGTGCAGCTATATTCAAGGATGGAAAGATTCTTCTTGTAAAAGAAAAAGGGCAATGGTCTGTTCCTGGAGGATGGTGTGAATTTAATCTTTCTCCTGCTGATAATGTAGTGAAAGAAACTAAAGAAGAAGCAGGATTGGATGTCTGTGTTAAAAAGGTCATATCTGTACAAGATAGAGATAAGCATAACCTTCCACCTTATGCTTATGGTGTTGTAAAGATCTTCTACTTATGTGAAGTACTAGGTGGAGAGTTTATTGAAAATATAGAAACAACTGAAAGTAGATATTTTTCTAAAGAAGAACTTCCAGAATTAGCTGAACATAAATGCAACAAAGAACAAATACTGATGTGTTTTGACGCTTATCAATCTGATCATTGGACAGTAACTTTTGATTAGAAGTTATATCTTTCAAATTAACACCACTAAAAAATGCAACGTTAGATTTCTAACATTGCATTTTTCAAATATCTACATTTAGAACTTTAAGCGTTATTACTAATAAACAAAAATCACTTATTCTACCGCATCTTTACGTACATAGTGTGATGCACGCCCTTTACCTTTACGTATAATAGCACCTTCTTCTACAAGTTTCTTTAACGCAGACTCTACCGAAGAACTACCTAGACTTGGACAGTTTTCCATTGCATCTTTCTTAGTAAAGGTTCCAATTGTATTATTCACATAAGTTTTTACTACATCATAAGATGTACTTCTTTTTCCACTCTTTTCACTAATAGTTAATCTATCTTCAAATTCACGATAGCATTTCAAAATAATTCCAAGCATATATTTAATGAATGATTTGGGATCATTTGTACCTTCATGCCATCCCAAATCTGCTTGTGCTAAAGCTTGATAATAGGCTTCTTTTGTTTCAGAAATCTCCTTTTCTATACTAATATATTTACCAACCACATAATCATTTCTATACAACAATAACAATGTAAGCAATCGGCTCATTCTGCCATTTCCATCATTAAAAGGATGTACACAGAGGAAATCTAAAATTACACAAGGTATTAGAATCAGAGGATCAACAATTTCCTGCTCTAAAGCTCGTTGATAACTATCGCATATTTGTTCAATGGCACCTGGTGTTTCATACGGTTCTAAAGGCTTAAACAATATCCTTTTCTCTCCGTTTGGTAAAACAGCATCTATCTCATTTGGAATAGTCTTATATTTTCCACCATAAGTCAATTCAGTATACTGAAGTAAATCACGATGTAACTGCAATATATAGTTTGATCTAAAAGGGATATATTCATAATTTTCATGAATCAGATTCAAAACGTTTCTATATCCTAATATTTCTTTTTCATCACGATTTCTAGGTGTTGTTTTATCTTCAACTAATTGTTGGAGACGAGATTTCGTTGTTATAATGCCTTCAATACGGTTTGAACTTTCTGTGCTTTGTACTTTTGCAACCTCAACTAAACGTTCTAACTCTACTGGTTTTTGGCGAAGATATAATTCCTGTTTCCCTTTGTATTCATGAATTTTCGCAACATAAGATAATATCTCATTATCCCATGTGCGTAAACTTAAATAACTGTAATCAAAACTTCTCATACTCTTCTCCTTTCTTTTTCTCCTAAAAAGCATCTCTTTTCTCCCAATTATATACCTGTTTTGGGAGAAAAATAATATAATTAGGAGAAAATAACTAATATATATCATTTAATTGTCAAAATCTATGAATTATTTAGTTGTTTTTTACTATACTCCAACATGATTATCTCCCAAAGCATATCTTTTTTTCTCCCAAATCGATACCATTTTTGGGAGATAAATAATTATATTGGGAGAAAAAATGCAACGTTAGATTTCTAACATTGCATTTTTGTTTACATTAATATTTAGGTGTTAATCCTACATACATATCTTTGTAGTGTTTTGCACTCTGTTCCCAAGAGACATCTTTGTTCATATTACGAACTACCATATCATCCCAGTATGGTCTACTTTCGAAGTAAAGTGTCTTAGCACGATTGATTGCATCATATAAAAGACCACTTTCATATCTATCGAATGTAAATCCATTACCAGTGTTATCAAATAAGTTATAAGGCTGTACTGTATCTTTTAATCCACCAGTTTCTCTTACGATTGGTACTGAACCATATCTCATACTAATTAACTGAGTTAATCCACATGGTTCAAATCTAGATGGTACTAATAATGCATCACATCCAGCATAGATGTTATGTGCTACATTTTCATTGTAGGCAATATAAGCACAGAAGTTACCCTTATACGCGTTTTCATAATAACGGAATGCATCTTCATATTCGGCATCGCCTGTACCTAATACAACAACCTGTGTATGTTCATCCATAATATGTGGAATTACATTATTTACAAGATCTAGACCCTTCTGGTTTGTCAAACGTGAAATCAAACCAATGACAATCTTATGATCATCTACTTCTAATCCTAATGATTCCTGTAAAGCTTTCTTATTTGCTTTCTTGTTTTCAATAACATTCTGACTGTCATATGGCGCAGCTAATAGTTTATCAGTTGCTGGATTCCAGATATCTGTATCGATACCATTTACGATACCTACAAGCTTGTTATGATGATATCTTAAGTGTTCTTCAAGACCTTCACCATATTCTTCAGTCTGGATTTCACCAGCATATGTATTACTTACTGTAGTTACAACATTACTATAAGTAATACCACCCTTCAACATATTCGCATCCAACCAATTCTGTGTGAGGCAGTCTTTATTAAATACATAATCAGGAAGTCCTGACCAGTACTGAATAGTCTTTCTATCATAGATTCCCTGGAATCTTAAGTTATGAATAGTAAGTACGCAGCTTGCACGTCCTACATTACTATCTTTGAAGCATGTTCTTAAGTATAGAGGAACTAATGCAGCCTGCCAGTCATGGCAATGTACAACATCAGGTGTCCAATCTAAATAGTTAAGTGCAGCAAGAGCAGCTTTACCAAAATAACAGAACTTTGGAATATCATCGATTAGATTAGTATATGGATTACCCCAAGAGAAGAATTCATCGTTATCAATAAAATCATAAACAACGCCATCTTCCTGGTATTCCATAATACCTACATAATACTGTTTGCCATCTGAACATAAGTCCATAGAGAATGAACCTTTGTATTCCATCTTTTCCTGGAACTTCTGTGGAATACATTTATATCTAGGAATAATAACCTTTACATCCATATTCAATTTTGCAAGACTCTTTGGAAGAGCAGACATAACGTCTCCTAATCCACCAGTCTTTACAAATGGATAACATTCAGAACCAATGAATGCTACACTTCTACGTGGTCCTAAATCAACTGGAGCTGGAGCAGGTGCTTCCTGAACAACTACTTCAGGTTCTACTTCAACTTTCTTTTCTACTTCAGGAGCAACTGTTTCGCTTGCTTTAGGTTCTTCCTTTACAGGCGTTTCCTTCTTAACTGTTTCTTTCTTAGCAGTTGCAGTTTTCTTAGTTGTCTTCTTTGTAGTAGCTTTCTTTGTGGTCTTTTTAGGTGCTTCTTCTTTTACAGCTTCACTCTTAGCTTCAGCTTTTTTAGCTGTTGTTTTCTTAGTAGCTGTAGTCTTCTTAGTTGCTGCTTTCTTTGTTGCAGTCTTTTTAGCTGTTTCCTTTTTAGGTTCAGCTTCCTTTACTGTTTCTACTTTAGAAGTTGTTTCCTTTACAGGAACATCTTCTTTAACTGCTTCTGTTTTTGTAGCTGCAGTTTTCTTAGCAGCTGTCTTTTTAGGAGCAGCTTTCTTAGTTGTAGTTTTCTTTGTAGTTGTAGTCTTCTTAGCTGTCGCTTTTTTAGGTTCAGCTTCCTTTACTACTTCTACCTTAGTAGCAGTTTCCTTTGCAGGCTCTACCTTTTTAGTTTCAGCCTTTACAGCTGTTGTCTTCTTAGTTGTTTCTTTTGCAGGAGCAGCTTTTTTAGCTGTTTCTGTTTTAACAGCAGTTGCCTTTGTACTTGTTGTCTTTTTTCTCATTTTTCTTCTCCGATCTCTATAGTAATATCACATTAAAAAATATTAAACTAACCATTTTCTCTTGCAACATCCCCTACTATTACAATCAAACTTTAAGGTTCACTTAAAGTTAGTTTTGTATTCAAAATATTTCTTTACTTATTGTACCATAATATGTAAATGTTGTTTATACAAAAGAGATTTATTACAAAAAAAGGATTTATACAAGTTGTTATAAACGGTCTTTATTATCAGATATATTCTCATCAGCATAAACATAGACCTTATTCCAAAAAACATCATAATCATTATTAATAGCTAATCTCTCATAGCATTTCTCAGCATTCTCTTCTGACATATCTTTATCATAATCACGAAGTACTCCTGCTTCTTCTATAAGCCCTATTTCATCAAGTACCTTCACAACATCAGCATATGATTTTAAATCTAATCCATCCATACCTAGTTCTGTATCATAATCAATGATAGTAATAATATTCTGAATCCACAAAGAATACTTTTCTAATTCATCTCTTAGCTCTGGATGTTCATATATATCAGCCATTGTCTGTACAAAATCTTCACCATTTGTGATTTCTGATGTTGCGTGATCTATAAAGTTCATTTCTTCAGTCACCTCTCTTGTAATATATTTTACCATTATTCTATGAAACAATAGAAAAATGAATCAGTCGCAAAGATGATTTCAAAACATTCCATGTATTTAAACGGGGATTTGCGTATGTTTAACACTCATACGAACGGGGATTTGCGTATGTTTGGCACTTATACGAACGAGGATTTGCGTATATCTGACACTTATACGAACGGGGATTTGCGTATATTTGACACTTATACGAACGGGGATTTGCGTATTTTCTGCGTTTACTTGCACTCTAATTCAAGTTATAATAGAAAATGTGAGGTGATAATCTATGGAAAAATCTGTTTTCAAAAGAAAAATATACAATGAAATACTTGAGTGGAAAGAAAATCGAAGTGATAAATATGCATTACTAATCAAAGGAGCGAGACGTATAGGAAAAAGTACAATTGCTAAAGAGTTTGCAGAAAAAGAATTTAAATCATACATACTAATAGACTTTGCACATACAAGTAAGGAAATCATCGAATTATTCGATGACATGTACAATCTAGACTTTTTCTTTTTACAACTTCAACAATTCACAGGTGTTCGCTTATATGAGAATGAATCAGTCATAATTTTTGATGAAGTACAACTCCTTCCAAAAGCTAGACAAGCAATTAAATATCTGGTGGCTGATGGAAGATACAAATATATTGAAACTGGATCTCTTTTATCCATCAAGAAAAACACCAAAGACATTTTAATACCTAGTGAAGAACACAAGATATCTATGTATCCTATGGACTTTGAAGAGTTTTTATGGGCTATTGGTGACATTATGACTGCAGATACAATAAAACTACTAATGAAGAGTAAAAAGCCTGCTGGTAATGCACTACATAGAAATCTTATGCGCACTTTCAGACTTTATATGCTTATAGGTGGCATGCCTCAAGCTATAGAATCATATCTAGAAAGCAACAATTTACAAGTAGTAGACGAAGTAAAAAGAGAAATTATAGACTTATATGAAGAAGACTTTGTCAAAATCGATGGAACTGGACTTGCAGGAGACATTTATGATGCTATACCAGCAAATTTAAGCAGTAATGCATCAAGATATGTTTTATCAACCGCAAAAAATGGCATAAGATCAAATAGAGTTCGAGAATTAATTCCTGATATGCTTAGTTCATTCACTGTAAATATTGCATATCATGCAAACAACCCTAATGTTGGTATGTCTCTAGAAAAGGATATTAATCGTTATAAATTATTTCTTTCTGACGTAGGATTGTTTATAACACTTATATTCAAAGATAAAGATTTCACCGAAAATATCATCTACAATAAACTCTTATCAAATAAACTTGATACTAATTTGGAATATGTGTACGAAAATGTCGTAGCTCAAATGTTATTGGCGAAAGGCAACAATTTATTTTATTACACAATGAATAGTGATAATTCTAATCATCTATATGAAATTGATTTCTTATTTTCCAAAGGTAATAAAATATGTCCAATAGAGGTTAAGTCAGGAAACTATAGATCCCACAAATCATTAGATTTATTCTGTGATAAATTCAGCAATAGAATCAAAGATAAATATGTTGTTCATACGAAAGATTATAAATCAGAAAATGGAATTCAATATATTCCTATTTACATGGTTCCATTCATTTAACCGGAAATTAGGTTAGATATCGTGATTACCACATTCAGAGAAAAAAACTGACTTAATTGGGGAAATACTGTTTCCCCAATTCAAAAACTACCCTTTCAGTATTACCGGATGTAAATTCTATTTAATCTGGTTGCATTATTTGAAACTGATGAGAACGAAAAATGGCGTTTTGCTGAGTAATCTTGGAGCGAGAAATAGTATAATACATATAGGAAACTTCTTTTCCTATATTCATAAGGGGAGGAATTTTATGCGTAATGATTATCCTAAAATTATTGGTAGTTTTGTTCATGGTAAAATAGACAGACCTATAGGTAGCCATCACCCTAAATATCCTGATATGACATATCCACTTAATTACGGATATGTAGATGATATTTTAGCTGAAGATGGTGAGCAGCAAGACATTTATTTGTTAGGTAGCGATAAGCCATTAACTGAATTTGGAGGTTATGTTATAGCTGTATATCGTAGAGATAATGATGTTGAAGATAAATGGATTATTTCTCTTGATAATAAAAATTATAGTGATCAAGAAATTCTTAAACAAATAGCCTTTCAAGAAAAGTTTTTTACTGGTAAATTGCTTCGATGAATTCTATTTTTAAATTAAATAAATACCAAAAAGAGATTTCAAATATTACTGAACCTATTTATTGTAGCTAAAAATTAAACTTCATAAGCATCAATTTACATATAAGAATTCACATCAAAAAATCAACTTGCAACAAAACCATTTTTCCACTTCTCGCCAATCATAAAGAAAAAAAGAGATTTGAATGATGAACATACATCAAACAAATCTCTTTTATCATTTACAAGCTAAAAGCCTGTTAATATTTTTAAAATGGCGTCCCAGATAAGATTTGAACTTACGACCTTTCGCTTAGGAGGATCGCGCTCTATCCAGTTGAGCTACTGGGACATTCAGTTTTCGTAGTAAAGTATAGCATGTTTCTAATAAAACAGCGGATGAACAGCTTTCCCTTAGGAGTAAAGAAAAATCACTTTTCAATACTTTCCAATAATGCTCAATAATGCCCATAAATAAGGCTTCTAATGAATTGGTGGATGGTTA
>OIZH01000129.1_pt1 | contig 16553 bp, 8 predicted proteins | sample 1588511 | NCBI WGS metagenome assembly OIZH01 (sample SAMN03283237) | human gut metagenome | biome: human-associated habitat; material: feces | host: Homo sapiens | place: Peru | collected 2012
GTTGAGAGAGTGAACGGAGAAATTCAAATTACTTCGGCTAAACTTGCTCCGGTTATTGACTTTTATCAACGCTCGGGTGACGGCTTTAGATTTTCTGTATACAGACTCTCGGATTATACGGACGAACTTGCCGCAAAGCAGGCACAAAGCGGCGCAACCGTAGAATACTTCACCGACCTGTCAAAGAAAGTTGTGTCCGAGGAATTTCTCGACTTAAACTGATTTAATATTTTTAATAAAAGCAATGTTCGATTTGTGAACATTGCTTTTTGATTGCTTAAAAACCCTGTCTCGGCTTTTGCCGAAACAGGGTTTTCTGCTTTTGACTTATTTATTAAATCTGTATCCTTTGCCCCAGACGGTGTTTATCAGTTCCATGTTGTTATCAACTGCAAAAAGTTTTTCACGCACTCGGTTAATGTGCACGGTTACGGTCGAGGTGTCGCCGTTTGAATCGTACTTCCATATTTTATTCAGCAACTCGTTTTTGCTAAATACCGTATCCGGACTTTGTGCAAGCATTGCAAGCAGGTCGAATTCTTTGTTTGTGAATGTTATTTCCTGATTTTCGAAAAAAACTCTGCGTGATTGTTTGTCTATTTTCAGCGAATCTATCTCGATTATGTTGGATTTTTGTCCTGCGGCGAGCGTGGTCAGCCGCTCGTATCTGTTTATGTGTGCTATGACTCTTGCTACCAGTTCGGACGGACTGAACGGTTTTACTATATAATCGTCTGCACCGAATCCGAGTCCTTTTATCTTGTCCAAATCGTCACGCTTTGCGCTGACGAAAATAATCGGAATGTCGCTGAATTTTCTTATTCTTTGGCATATTTCCATTCCGTCAATTCCGGGGAGCATTATGTCGAGGATTATCAAATTGTAGTTGTTTGCTCTTGCCATTTCAAGGCCGATAAGACCGTCGCCCGCCGTGCTTATCTTAAAGCCGTTAGCTTCGAGATAATCCTTTTCAAGCCTGGTTATATTTTCATCGTCCTCTACTATAAGAATTCTTTTTTTACTGTCAATCATCGTTGTTGACCTCCTTCATCACTTTGTTTAGTGATATAAGTATTGTTGTGTTTTTGCCCTCGTTGCTCGTTGCCCAAATGTGTCCGCCGTGCTGTTCAACTATTTCTTTGCACACCGCAAGACCTATTCCGCTTCCGTCACTCACCCTTGTTCTTGCTTGGTCGGCTCTGTAAAAGGTTTCAAAAATGTGCGAAATGTTCTTGTCGCTTATGCCGATACCGTTGTCCTCAAGGGCTATTATGACCGATTTGTCATAGCCTGTCAAAGTTATTGTCAGTTTTCCGTCACGAGCCTTTGAGGCATATTTAATCGAATTTGATATGATGTTCATCAAAACTCTTGAAAACCTTGGAGCGTCAAGGTTTACGATTATGTGTTTGTCTTCTTCTTTTGGCTCTTTGTATTCGATTGTATAGTTGTTTTTCTTAGCCGTATATTTTGCTTCGCTGACATAATCGCTTAAGAATTCGTGAAGATTTATCTCCTGCTTGTTGAGTTCTATGCTTCTTCGCTCCAAAAGTGAAATTGTTTGAAGTTCATTCAGCAGTCGCTCTATATCGTTTGCGGAGTTATATATGGTTTGGATATATTCCTTTTGTTTTTCGGGGGTGTTTGCTATTCCGTCTCGCAGACCCTCGACATAACCCTTGATTGAGGTTAAAGGCGTTCTTAAATCGTGGGCTATTCCCGCTGTCATCTGCTTTCGGGATTCCTCCATTTCCTCTCTTTGCTTTATTGACTCTTTGAGTCTTGCCGCCATCTCGTTTACCGCTTTTACGGTAATGCCTATTTCATTGCTTGAATCGTAGTCGATGCGATAGTCGAGATTGCCGCTTGATATTTCTTCGATTCCGTCGGTGAGCTTTTTCATAGGCTTTGTGATTGTCTGTGCTGTTATAAGCGACATTATTATGATTGACAGAATGAGGATTAATATTATCACCAGCAGTATGATTGAGGTTCTTGTCGAAATCAGTCGTGATGATTTTGAATTATTGGAGGCGAGATTGCCTACCGTGTAATCGGTGCTTGTGATAAATATTGTGTAAGAAGTGTTGCCGTTTTTTGCGTGAGTGATGATGAGCAGTCCGTCATCGCCGAAATAATTCAGATTCTCGTCTTGGTCGAAGGTGGTTATGCTCTGTGCCTTTTGCAGTATTTCTTTCTTGGGCTTTCTCGAAAAATATTCGCCGTTGTCTTTTTGTATAAAAATATCGGCGCCTACCGTTTCTATATCATCGTATATTTCGCTTAATTTTTTCTCTTTTACGTCTGCCGTGTCATCGCTCGTAAGTTCCATGGTTATCGCCGATACGGTTTGGGACCATTGCACTTGATTTAGCAGCGAATAGTTTTTTGTGTTGACGCTTGAGAAGTTGTAAAAATTCGGCAGAAAAATATCGAGCAGCAACGCCAGTACACCGGTCATAATTATTGCCGCCGCTATGCCCGATATGGCGGCAACTGCAACTCTTGTTTTGATTTTTAGATTTTTTGAGTTATGCTTTTTAACTTTCATCTTTTTACCCGTTAAATTTAAGTAAACCCCTGCGGTTTATATTATAATCATTTTAACCTTTTTTCGCTCATTATTCAAGATGTATTTGTTGAACGATTTTCTATATTACAAATTGTAATATATATCTTTTTGCAGGGTATTAAAAACGCCGAGAATTGGGGATTTGGTAAAAAATGAATTACTACATTTCGTATTAAATTTTAATCATAGCAAATTTTATCACAATATATTGTGTTTTTTTGCCAAAATCTATTGACTTAATCACAAGCATTTGGTATTATGTTAAAGGTTTCATTTATAAGAGTTACAAATCTGTAACAGACACAACTCGGCTTACGCATCCGAGAAATTTACGGTAAAGGGGAATGGACATGAATATTATTAAGCGTAACGGCTCCGAAGCGGTATTTGATTTGAATAAGATTATTGTTGCCGTTTCAAAGGCTAACCAAGCGTGCGAAAAGAAAGAACTTTCACAGGGACAGATTAACGACATCGCAGAGTATGTAGAGTTCAAAATCGGAAAGGCAAACCGTGCACTTTCGGTAGAGGAAATTCAGGATATTGTCGAGGATCAGATTATGGCGCAGGGCGCATTTGAGGTAGCAAAGCGTTATGTTAAGTACCGTTATACCCGTTCGCTCGTTCGTAAGGCAAATACAACCGATAATCAGATTCTCTCTCTTATAGAGTGCAATAACGAGGAAGTTAAGCAGGAGAACTCCAATAAAAATCCTACGGTAAATTCCGTTCAGCGTGATTATATGGCAGGCGAAGTGTCAAAGGATATTACAAAGAGAATTCTTCTTCCGCAGGATATTGTCGAGGCTCACGAGAACGGCATTATTCACTTCCATGATGCCGATTATTTCGCACAGCATATGCATAACTGCGACCTCGTAAATCTTGAGGATATGCTCCAAAACGGAACGGTTATTTCCGATACAATGATTGAAAAACCGCACAGTTTTTCAACTGCCTGCAATATCGCCACTCAGATTATCGCACAGGTTGCGTCGTCTCAGTACGGCGGTCAGTCTATCTCTCTTACTCATCTTGCACCGTTTGTTCAGATCAGCAGGGAGAAGATTCGTAAGCAGGTAATCGATGAGGCTGTGGATTTCGGCAGTGAACTTACGGAAGAAAAGATTGATAAGATTACCGAGCGCAGACTTCGTGACGAGGTGTCAAGAGGCGTTCAGACCATTCAGTATCAGGTTGTTACCCTTCTTACAACAAACGGTCAGGCTCCGTTCGTTACAGTGTTTATGTACCTTAACGAGGCAAAGAACGAGCAGGAGAAGAAAGACCTTGCTCTTATTATTGAGGAAACGCTCAAGCAGAGAATTCAGGGCGTTAAAAATGAGAGCGGAGTATGGGTTACTCCCGCATTTCCTAAACTTATTTATGTTCTTGAAAACGATAATGTTGACGAGGATTCGGAATATTTCTACCTTACCGAACTTGCCGCTAAGTGCACCGCAAAGAGAATGGTACCCGATTATGTCAGTGAAAAGGTTATGCTCGACCTTAAAGGCGATGTTTATACTCCGATGGGTTGCCGTTCGTTCCTTACTCCCGACAGATTTACCGAGGCGGGAGTCGGCAATATCGCAAGAGCAAAGAATTATGTCGAGGGCAAGAAAAAGTATTACGGCAGATTCAATCAGGGCGTTGTTACCATTAACCTTGTTGATGTCGCTTGCACAAGCGGCGGCGATATGACAAAATTCTGGCAGATTTTTGACGAGAGACTTAATCTTTGCTATCGTGCTTTGATGTGCCGCCATAACAGATTAAAGGGCACATTGTCAGACGCCGCACCGATTTTGTGGCAGCACGGAGCACTTGCAAGACTCGATAAGGGCGAGCCGATAGACCGACTTCTTTATGACGGATATTCGACCATTTCGCTCGGCTATGCCGGACTTTACGAGTGCACAAAGTACATGACCGGCAAATCGCATACCGACGAAAACGGCGGAAAAGAATTTGCTCTTTCCGTAATGAGGCATATGAACGAGGCTTGTGATAAGTGGAAGAAGGAGACAAATATCGACTTCTCTATCTACGGCACACCGCTTGAATCCACAACATATAAGTTTGCAAAATGCCTGCAAAAGAGATTCGGTATCATCAAGGGCGTAACCGATAAGAATTATATCACCAATTCATACCATGTTCATGTTACTGAAAAGATTGACGCATTTACAAAACTTAAGTTTGAGAGCGAATTTCAGGCTCTCTCACCGGGCGGCGCAATCTCTTATGTCGAGGTTCCCAATATGCAGGATAATATTCCTGCCGTGCTTCAGGTAATGCGCTTTATATATGATAATATTATGTACGCAGAACTTAATACAAAGAGCGATTACTGTCAGTGCTGCGGCTATGACGGCGAGATAAAAATCGTTGAGGACGAGCACGGAAAACTTATTTGGAGATGCCCTAACTGCGGTAATGAGGATCAGGATAAGATGAATGTTGCACGCCGTACCTGCGGCTATATCGGCACTCAGTTCTGGAATCAGGGCAGAACGCAGGAAATTAAGGACAGAGTTTTGCACCTGTAATTTAATAACAAATACAAAACGGCTTGAGTATTGCACTCGAGCCGTTTTTTTTTGCGGAAATTTATAATAAAAAGCACAATTTTTTTAATCGTCACATTTTGATGTCAAGGGATAAAATTAAATTTTTTGCATAGATTTTGACATTTTTTGTCGTTTTTATAGCACATTTTTACATTTCGCTTGATTTGGGATATAAAAATTTGATATTATAAAAATAAATATTATAGTGAAAAATGTAGCATAAAGGGCAACACAACAGGCTGTTTCGTTGTATCGTTAAATGGAGTATTTTATGGAATTGAGTTTTAAGTTTTCTTACGGTTCTAAGTTTAGACAAATTGTAAATAAATTATTTGAAGTATATATAAATTTATCAATTATTATTTTTCTTTTATTGATTTATATGTTTGCTGTATTAGCACAGGTTGATAATATAAACAGTCAAAATTCAGCTTTTAAGGCGTTTTCGATTTTTGTTCTTTGCATATTTATCGCAATATCTGTATATTTAACGGTTATATTGTTTCTTCCTAAAAAGGTTGTGCTAAATAAATATTTTATAAAAGTAAGAAGATATAATACACCTAAGATTAATATTTGCAGAGGCTTTAATGATACAATATATATTAAAGATATTTGTGAATGTAAACCTTATGAAATAGTTAAATATGATAACGGGCATATTTATAGACCTGCTGCAACAGAATTTTCAGTTTGGCTTTTTAATTGGTATGATTTGGTGGAAATTAAGACCAAAGATGAAAGAAAATATTTGATACCTGTACAGGATTCAAAAGGCTTTATCAATGAAGTGCATAAAAGAATTGATGATTAGTCAAAAGAAAATGCTCAACAGACACAAGGGGACGGTTCCTCTGTGTTCAACGGTTAAATGATTTTGACACAAGGGGACGGTTCCTCTGTGTTCAACGGTTAAATGATTTTTGAAAAGGGAGTCGATTTTTGTATAAATCCGAAATGTGAAAAATATTCACATCCTTTTTTCGACAGATTTTTTTAATTGTATAATATTACTTTACGAACAGTAAAACGGCTCGGGGAATATCCCTGAGCCGTTTTTGTTTATGCTTATTTAAGCAGTTTTCTTGCTATTCGTCTGAGAAGTGACGGTTTTTTGTAGGAGGTTTGGTTTGCCTTGAGTTTAACCGTTACAGCTTTTCGCTTTGGAGCAGGCTTGCGGTCATTGTCGGTCGGTTTCATAACATAGTTGACAATTTGCTCACAGGAATTTCCAACCTCGTAGGTAAGGTATTTTTGCTTAAATGCTTCGATTCTGTCCTTATTATCAGTTAGAACGGAATCAATGTTATTTACGCAGTCGATGATTTCGTCGGTATTAAATACGAGCGGCCCGGGAACTTCTTTTTCTATATCGACATAAAGTCCTCTTAAATTATCACGGTAATCTTCAAGGTCATAGGTGAAGAAAAGCATAGGCTTATTAAGAAGCGCATAGTCGAACATAACAGAAGAATAGTCGGTGATAAGAATGTCGGATATTAAATACAAGTCTTCAACGCATCTGTAAGAGTGCAAATCAAAGGCAAATTTATTATCAACCTCAACGGCATCGCCGGGAGCGCAAAGATGGTGGAGTCTGACAAGCAAAATGTACTCGTCGGAGAGAGCCTCTCTCATTTTTTCGATATCCATCTCCATATCGAATGCACCCATTTTACGCCAGGTCGGGGTGTAAAGAATAACCTTTTTATCAAGCGGCAAGCCGAGTTCACGCTTAATTGCTTCTACCTTATTTCGGTCTACGTTAAACAGTTCGTCGGTTCTCGGATAGCCGAATTTAAGAATTTCTTTGGTAAAGCGGTAGCAGTCGTATGCCTTGCCCTCCATAAATTTGCCCTGAACGAGGAGATAGTTCCAGCGAGAATTTTTGGCGACATATTTTTCTATTGCGTTGTCGCTGGCAAAATCGGCTGTTACATCGAGACCGAGAGTTTTCAGCGGAGTGCCGTGCATGGTTTGAATTTCTATCTGACCGTCACGCTTAACATAGGCGTCCTCGAAGTTTACATTGTTTACCAAATACTTTGCCGTTGCGAGGTAGTGAAAGTATTCGACTGAGCCTCGTCTTACCTTAACGGCGTTACCTTTAATCGGCGTAAACTCGTCACGGAGTACCCATATGCACTGGTACTGCGGATAGTTTTTATCAATATATTCGTAAAGGTGCTGCGGGTTGCAGGAATATTTTGAGCCCCACATGGATTCAAATATAATCTGCTTTTCGTTGAGCGGTTCTTCACGGAATTTGGGATATAATTCGTTGGCGAGCGATTTACGTTTTGCCACGGTGTTTTCCTCGTCACGCCACAGCAGGCGGGATTTGAACATAATGCTTGCGTCGACGGAACGGTAGAGTGAAAGTTGAAGCGTTTCGTATTCTACCACAAGGCGGCAGTAGGTGTTACTGTAAATCTTTGTTGTAGAAATGATTTTTCCGCCTTTTATATAATCGACAAAAACATCTCTTGTGCTTGCATAAAGATTTTCGATAACATCTTCGTTGCCGAAGTTAATGTCAAATTTGCATACTGCATCTTTAGTGCCGTTGCATGCGGCGGTTGCAAATACGGTTTTTCCGCCCGCAATCTCATTTGGCACATAGAGAACGGCACTGTCCGCACCGAGTGCCGAACGGCTCTTTGTTGAGGTGGTAAAGCTGATCATTGCACCGTTTTGCGCAATTTTCTTTATAACGGTCAGCGATGAGTCAAGAATAAATCGTACACGGTGATTCTTGTTTGTCATAAATACGCATGAAGAATCCTCACCGTTTGATACGATAACAGATCTCTTGGGATAGTACAGTGTCTGACTGCCTTTTGCATTTTCGTAGGAAAGAAAATAAATTTCTTTCTCGCTAAATCTCGAGCAAGGGCAGGTAAATAAAGCATGTTCCTTTTTATCGAATGCGATTTTGTTGCCTTTTTCGTCAACGGCAAGAAGAGCCTTTGCATCATTCTCGAGTTTTACTGTAACAGTCGAGCCTTTTTGTTCGAGATGAGTAGCGAAGTTATCGCAGTTCTTGAGGTAAATTCTTACGCCCTTGAGCGGATTGTGCTCGACGCTGGCAAAGAGATTGCCGCTTACCGTGCCGTCGCCGTCACCGATAAGGTTGGACGCAGTGAGCAGAAAATGCGAATTGATGATTCTGTTCTTTACATAGATGAGAATACGGTTGTTGCCCTCGTTTTCGCTCTTTACGTTGAGCGAATTGAATTTTAGCGAGATTTTATATCCTGTACCCGTATAATCGTATTTGGTGGTGATTTCGGTGTTTGGGTCAAAGGTAGAGCCGAATTTTGTCGTTGTTTCCTCTATGACCGTCGGGGTTACGTCAAGCTTTATCAGCGCACCGGTAAGTTCGTTTTGAAGATAAGCCTCAACGTTTTGGTCGGCTGCGCTCGGGATATTGATTCTCGGAATGAAAACGCCGGTAACGATTTCTATTCCGTCATTTTCGACTTTAACGCTCTTTACCGATTGTTTGGGCGTAAACTGCTTAATCTCCTCGGTGACGTCGTAACTGTCTCTGTCAAAGAGGGGAGTCGGTGCAGTCATTATCAGCCTGTCGTCGTTTTCCTTGAGCTCTGCACTGTAATAGCCCTGTAATTGGTATTCATATATATCAATCAGACGCTTCAGGTCATTTGCCATAACAGCCTTGTATTTCTCACGGAAGATAACGGGGATTAAGTCAAATGCCTTCGGATTAATGTGCTCTTTAATGAATGCGTTGATTACATCAAAGATTGCGTAAGCCTGTTCACTTGTAACGGATTTGCAGGCGTTTACGAATATCATCAAATCTATGATGAGATTTTTTCTCTCCGACTGAATGACTATGTCCTCGGGCACATTGTGCTCCTTGTAGAATTTTTCAAGGCGCTCTAAAACGCTCAGGCGGTCGTTGAGATTTTTAAGACTGCCTGTATTTTGGGTTATCGACTTGCTTGCACCGTCACGCATACGCCACCAATAGTATGAGGTTTCCACAACCGAAACATTGTTGGAAAGGAAGTGTGCCGGAATCATAACCGGAATGTCCTCGTATAAAATGCCGGTGGGAAATTCGAGTCCGTTTTCGATAAAAAACGAGCGGCGGAACAGTTTATTGCACGAAATGGTGTCGAAGAACAAATTTGGATTTTTTGTAATATGAGTGTTGTTCTCGATGTTTTTGAATACATACTGGTGCAGACCCGACGGTATGGTCATTTTGGAATTAAAACGCAAAACATTGCAGATAGCCATATCGCTGTTGTCCTTGTTTGCACGATAGTACATTTTTTCGTACAGGTCATCGTCAACAATATCGTCGGAATCAACAAAGGTTATGTACTCTCCCCGTGCTTGCTTAACGCCGAAGTTACGGGCAGAGCCGAGACCTCCGTTTTCCTTGTAATAATATACGAAGTTTGGATATTTTTCTGCATATTTCTTTGCTATAACGGCACTGTTGTCGGGCGAGCCGTCATCTACCATAACCACTTCTATGCTGTCTATGGTTTGGTGTAAAAGGGAATCGAGGCATTCTGCCAAATACTCCTCAACATTATAAATCGGCACAATAACGCTTACCTTAAAGGATTGAGCCTTATCAACTGCTTGTGACATATAAAATACTCCGTTATAAATAATAAGTTTAATTCATTACATAACAGCAAAAATATTTTGTAAAGTGTCAAAATTCGGTATATTTTTCAAAGTAGAATTTTTAATTGCTTTTTTGTAAAATGTGCATATTGTTATATTTGGGCATATATGATAAATTATAGTTAAAGTAATAAAAGGGATGTTGGTAATATGAAAAAAATTTTGTCCGTGCTTGTCAGCCTCGTTATGCTTATGAGTGCACTTCCGTTTTCCGCTTATGCCGAGGAACAGGCAGAACATACGCATTCTCTTGTTGAAAGCAAAACGGAGGATGAGAGCGCAAGCTATACGTATTGCGACGCCGAGTCGGCCGATAAAAACGATATAAGCGTTGATGAGAAAAATACTTATGCCACGGTTAATGTTTCAAGGGAACTCTATCCCGAATCGGAACATCCTTATTCAAATTATGCAAAGCAGAATTACACCTTTGAGTATCCGTCTGCCGTTTCGCTGACTGTTACATTTTCTGACAAAACGCTGACCGAGGACAAGTATGACCTGATTTATGTATACAACAGCGAAAACAAGGTGATTGGCACATATTCGGGCAATGAGCTTGCAGGTAAGACGATTACCATTGACGGCTCTATGTTTAGGCTCAGACTTTGGACTGACCATTCAAAGACATTTTACGGTTTCAGTATCGATAATATTGAGGCAAAGGTTATAGTTAATTCATACGATACCGACTGCGACAGACAGGAAACTAAGGATTCGTCAATGTATCCCGACACGGTACACGATTACACCAACAACACGGACGAAACCTATCACTATGTAAACGCAAGAGCAAGCTCGTTAGAATTGCTTTTCTCTAATAGCACAAAGACCGAAAAGGATTATGATATTATCACTATTTATGACGGCTATGGTAACGAAGTCGGCTCTTATTCGGGTGACGAACTTGCAGGCGCAAAGGTACTTGTTGACGGTCCGTCATTTTCCGTCAGGCTGAAAACCGATCATTCAAAAACCTTTTACGGCTACTCCTTTAAGTGCATAACAGCTCAAACTGAGCGTGATGTTCAGGAAGATTTTACCTATCCACGCTCACCTCATCCGTACGAAAATAATTATAATAAAACCCAAAGTTATACTTGCCCCGACAAAAATACAAAGGCTATGGAAGTTACTTTTTCCGATTCGTGCAGAACGGAGGAAAAGTATGACGTAGTAAGTATATACGACGGCGATTCAAATCTTGTCGGCTCGTATTCGGGCAGAGAACTTGCGGGCAGGACGATGATAATTGACGGCAATTCGTTCAGCGTTAATCTTAAATCCGACCGCTCAAAGAATTATTACGGCTATGCCGTTACAAAGGTTACTCCGTTGACGGGCGATTCTGCTGTTTGTCCCGAGTCAACGCATCCGTACAATAATTACGAAAACAGTGAATATACCTATACTTCTCCCGATAAAAATGCAAAAGCCCTCAGAGTTAAATTCTCGTCAAAATGTATGACTGAGGAAAAATACGATGTCATAGAAGTTTATGCTTCAAACGGCGAAAAGGTAGGCTCATATTCCGGCTCACAACTTCAAAATAAATTACTCACCATACCGGGCAATTCTTTTAAGATTAAGTTTACTTCCGACCACTCAAAGACGTTTTACGGATTTAAGGTAATAAGCGTTGTGTCGATAAGCGACAGCGTGTACGATTCTGCTGTTTGTCCCGAGTCGACGCATCCGTACAATAATTACGAAAACAGTGAATATACCTATACTTCTCCCGATAAAAATGCAAAAGCCCTCAGAGTTAAATTCTCGTCAAAATGTATGACTGAGGAAAAATACGATGTCATAGAAGTTTATGCTTCAAACGGCGAAAAGGTAGGCTCATATTCCGGCTCACAACTTCAAAATAAATTACTCACCATACCGGGCAATTCTTTTAAGATTAAGTTTACTTCCGACCACTCAAAGACGTTTTACGGATTTAAGGTAATAAGCGTTGTCCCGATAAGCGACAGCGTGTACGATTCACAGACTCTCGCTTTCCCCGAGAGTAATCATCCTTACGAAAATTCCGCAAACGAGATGTACCGATACAAGAGCCCTAATCCTCTTTGTCGCTCGCTTAAAGTTAAATTTTCCGATAAAACTTTTACCGAAAAGGATTATGACATTATCACGATTTATGACGGCAACGAAAACAAGATCGGCTCTTACTCCGGCGATGAGCTAGCAGGAAGAACGCTGGATATAGACGGCAACGAGTTCAGAATTGTTTTTTCAACCGACCATTCAAAAACGCTTTATGGTTTCAGCATAGATTCTGTTCAGTCCGTGCTGTCTACGGATTATTATGAAAAAACGGAGACCGAGCACAGTTATGCACTCGTAAAGGACGAGAACGTCGGACTTTATCGCAACGGCGTTAAAGTTTATGTTTGTCGAAATTGCGGTGACACATATACCGATGAGGAACCGTCATATGTTTTTGACGGCGAATTGAGATATGCTCTTTCTTACTGTAACACAGTATATGACGGTAATGAGCATTATCCCGATTTGACCGTGACAAAGAAAGACGGCACAGTGCTCGAACAGGGTACGGATTATGATATATCTTACTCCGGTGACGGAAAACAGGTGGGCAGGTACTACGTATCGGTTAAACTTAAAAACGGTTATATCGGAGAAAAATCGATAGAATTCACCGTTAAGCCTAAAGGTGTTTCTTCTGTCAGTGTGTCGGCTCTGCTCGGAGGCTTCAGTGCATCTTGGGACAAACAGACGGACAATACTGCAGGTTATGAACTTCAGTACTCGCAAAACAGTAATTTTTCTTCCGCAAAGACTGTTTCCGTAGGAAAGAATACCACTAACAGCCAAAAGGTGACCGGTCTTTCAAGAGATAAAACGTATTATGTCAGAGTGCGTACATATCGCTTTGCCTCTGACGGAATGAAGATATGTTCGGATTACACGTCGGCAAAATCCGTTACGACAGGAGACTGCCTGTCACTTAACGAACGTGCCGCAGAAATTGCCTACACCTATTCCAATGTGAGAAAAGAAGTCTTCGGTTACAGTTACCAGGGCAGACCGCTTGAGGCTTATATTATCACCCCGACAAACGGCAGGTATAATAAAACGTATTACTGTAATTTTGCAATTCATGGCTTTGAGGGCGAGTCATACCGTGACGGAAAATATCTTGTTGCCGAGGGCAACCGTGTTGTGGAATATTATGCAAATCATCCGTCCGAACTTAAAAATATGAGGCTTATCGTAATTCCGTGCCTTAATCCCGACGGTGTAATTGCAGGCACAAACGAACTTTATACGGGCAGCAGTTCATTCGGCAGAAATACTGCAAACCATGTTGACCTTAACAGGGATTTTAATACCTTTAACGGTTACGAATCCCGTGCGATAAGGTCGCTTATGCAAAAGTATCGTCCGAATATTCTCTGCGATTTCCACGGCTGGCTCGATACTTCCATAGGTAATCCGAATATGGTTAATATTTTTTCCGACACTCTCGGACTCAGCAGAAAACAACCTAACCGCTACGGTGAAAGTTACGGTTATCTTATGGGATATTCCTACAAAACCTACGGCGCCGCAAGCCTTTTGGTTGAGTACAGAAACAGCAATATCAGTCATACGAATACTGTCAGGGCTATTTCAAAAACAATTGCTTATTACAATTAAAAAGATTGAATCTGTAAACAAAAAATTGTATAATCGTATAAATTGATTTTGGAAAAGAGGATATTATGAAAAAGATTTATAACACAAGAGGCACTTGCGCAAGGCAGATTCTTCTTGATATTAATGATGATAAAACCGTTAACAGTGTTGAATTTGTCGGCGGTTGCAACGGAAACCTTCAGGGCATTGCGGCTCTCGTAAAGGGAAAAAAGATTGACGATGTTATTTCTTCCCTTAAAGGTATCGATTGCAATTTTAAGGGCACTTCGTGTCCCGACCAGTTGGCAAAGGCACTCGAGGAAGTAAAAAAGGAATTATAATGATTTGAGGCACAGGCATTTATGTTTGTGCCTCATTTAATGCGGCAGTCTGTTTACGGAGAATTCGCCGCCTTATTGAGTGGAGAAACTTATGAAAAAATTTCAAAGAATGTTATCATCGCTTTTAATTTTTGTAATGCTAACGGCCGGTAACAGTTATTTCCTTTTATATTATAATTAAAAATACGGTTGAATTAGTAGTGATTTGTATGTATAATAGAGAGGTAAGTTGAATTGAGCAGGAGGACTGTATGTTCAGATTAGAAAGCAAAAGATTAAAAAGAGAGTTTAAGAATAACGACGGTAATTTTTATGCTTCTCAAATTGTAAACAGTTATTCAAATATGAATTTTATCCCCGACGGAAACGGAAGCGAATTTGTTATTAAATTTGCGGACGGCAGCGAGGTTACCTCGAAGGGACTTCCTGTGGAAAATGCAGGATACGAGGGAGACAAGCTCGTTTTTGATTTTACCGAGGATATGGGAGTTAAGGTAACTCTTAAGTATTGGGTTCATAAGGATGGTAATACTGTCTGTAAGCAAATCATAATTAACCAAAGCACAAACGCCGTAATTGATTATGTTGACCTTGAATGCGTCGGAATAATTAATTCAAAGACTCATTTTTGCGTTGATGTTGTTGAGGGCGGAGAAATACCTGCGTTTTGGTCTATGCTCGGTCAGCCTGTTTATGTTGACAGCCTTTTCTTCGGTTGTGAATTTCCTGCTACGGAAAACAGAATTATTCACGGTAACGCAACCGTAAGATATTATATCGGCAGCAGTGTCGGCTCAAACTTTGTTTGCCCGGTAACCGTTATGGGCGCAGGCCCCGACAATACTCTTGCCGGAGTACGAAATGCTTTTTATGAATACATTGATTTTATCAGTGTTCCCGCACCGCTCAGATTCCAATATAACAGTTGGTATGACTATATGAAAGATATTACAGAGGATAACATTATGGCATCCTTTGCAGAGGTGCATAAGCAACTCACCGCCTATGGTGCGCCTAAACTTGACGCTTATGTTGTTGACGATGGGTGGCCGGATACAAAGGCAGGCTTTTGGTCATTTAATAAGAAGTTTCCGAATAAACTTACTAAAGTCACCGCACTTTGCAACAGCATGGACTCACACTTCGGTTTGTGGCTCGGTCCACGTGGAGGTTATACTCGTCCCGACAAAATAGCAAAGCGTATGCAAAGAGCAGGCAACGGCTATCTCAATAAGCAGGCAAAGGATATATGCGTGGCTTCTTCTAAGTATGTGGAGAAACTCGGCGACTTTCTTGTTGATACAACAAACGAGTTTGACATCGATTACTGGAAACTTGACGGTTTTTGCCTGGCACCTTGTGAAAACAGCAAGCACGATCACGCTGTCGGCGGTTATGAGAATATGTATTTCGTAACCGATATGTGGCAAAAGTGGATTAGGCTTTACGAAAGACTCAGAGCCGCTAATCCAAAACTTTGGATAAATATGACATGCTATGTAAATGTTTCTCCGTGGTGGCTTCAATGGGTCAATTCTCTTTGGGTGCAAAACAGCGGCGACATCGGTTTTGCAAAGAATATCGAAAATCAGGCTCAGGTGGATAAGGAAATTACCTACCGTGACGCAAGATATTATGACTGCCTTTGCAAGAGGGCACTCCAAATTCCGCTTAAAAACCTTTATAACCATGAACCGATTTACGGCAATACCGCTCATGTAAACTATACCGATGAAGAATTTGAAAAGTATATTTACTGGTGCACGGTAAGAGGTCAGGCTCTCAACGAACTTCATCTGAGCGTTAATATGATGAATGAGAGCAAGTGGACATCACTTTCCGAGGCGATGAATTGGCAAAAGGATAATTTCCATATTCTTAAAAACGCACAGTTCATCGGAGGAAATCCGGAGGAGAATAATATCTACGGATATATTTCGTGGACGCCGGAGGGTGAGGGCATCATTGCGATGCGTAATCCAAATAACGAGGAGACATCGCTCACTCTTACATTCAATAAACTTATGGGTACTCCACAGTCGCTCAAGGGTGCAAAATGCTTTAATGTTTACTGCAAGTCGATGCCCGAAACTGACGAAACATACGATTATAACAGCAAAATGGATTTAACAATGAAACCGTTTGAGGTTATGATTTTCAAAATTGCTAAGGAAAGATAATTGATATGAAAGATAAAAATGAAGTTACAGGCGAAGAGTCGGAACTCGAACCACAGGAGCAGAAAAAATCTAAACTCAGAGATTTTCTCGAATTTATCGCTCCGATTGTGATAGCACTGATTATCGCAATGATTCTTAAAACCTTTATTTTCGCAAACGCCGTAATTCCAACCGGCTCGATGCTTAATACAATTCAGGAGGGCGACAGAGTATTCGCAAGCAAAATCTCTTATACTCTGCACGATCCCGAAAGATACGATATTGCCATCTTTAAGTATCCCGATAACGAAAACGAGTATTTCGTTAAGAGAGTTATCGGATTGCCCGGCGAGACCGTTAATATCAAAAACGGTGATGTGTATGTAACCGACAAAAACGGCAATACCGAAAAATTGAGAGATGACTTTGTATCTCCCGAGAACAAGGACCGTTATAACGGCACATTCGTTGTTCCCGAAGATTCGTATTTTATGATGGGAGATAACCGTGACAGTTCGGTGGATTCGAGATATTGGACTACAACCCATTATGTAAAGAGGGATAAATTCATAGGCAAGGTAATGCT
>OIZH01000130.1_pt1 | contig 16552 bp, 15 predicted proteins | sample 1588511 | NCBI WGS metagenome assembly OIZH01 (sample SAMN03283237) | human gut metagenome | biome: human-associated habitat; material: feces | host: Homo sapiens | place: Peru | collected 2012
CGTGCTGACAATAGTTGGAGGGCAACTTCCTGCAAAGATAAGTAACGCCGACATTCTAAAAGCACTCATATTTGAGTGCTTTTCTTTTCTTTATAAGTCATTTGTTATGAATATTATATAACCAAAACCCATATCCCTCTTAGATATTTACATTTCATTTATATTGTGATATAATGAGTTGGTAAAAAATGCTAGGAGATGCTTATGGCTTATTATGTTGTTTTGCCTTTCGGCTTGATTATGTCTCTCGTTTTTTGTATTCTCAGGCGAAAAGGCTTTAGTTTACAAAATCTAATACTTAAATCTATTTCCAGCCTTTGCTATCTTTTAACGGCTGTGTTTGCCTTAGTGTCTAATCCCGATGCTTACGTTTACGGCTCGCTGATAATTTTTGGCGGTGCTCTCGGCTTAGTAGGGGATATACTCCTTGACCTTAAGGGCCTCTATAAAAAAGATGAAAGTACATATCTCATGGGCGGGTTCATTTTCTTCCTTGTCGGACACCTTTTTTATTCCGGTGCGATAATTTATCAAACAAGAATGAAATGGTGGATAGTGCTTCTTTGCTGTCTTGGCGGTATCGTTTTTTCTTTTGCAAATAATTTTATGGCAAAATTTATGAAGATACATTTCGGCGCTTATAGAAAAATTGTTTTTGCTTACGTTATTTTCCTTAGTATAACAATGATTTTGAGTGTTGTTTCGTTCTTTACTTTGGGCTTTCATAAGAACTTTTTGCTCCTTTCAATCGGTACAATTTGCTTTACTGCTTCCGATGCTGTTTTGTCGTCAACATTCTTTGCAAGGGGCAAGGATGGTAGTTTCTATCTATTCATAAATCATTTTTTATATTATGCCGGACAGTATCTTATCGCCGCTTCAGTTCTCTTTATGTAATTGAAAAAAAGCCTTGACTTAACTCGTCATTAGTGATATTATATTTAAGTCGCTGATGACATATACGGGCCAATAGCTCAGTTGGTCAGAGCCACCGGCTCATAACCGGTCGGTCCGGGGTTCGAGTCCCTGTTGGCCCACCAAAAAAGTCGCTTATGCGGCTTTTTATTTTTGCTAAATTCAATTAATTGCTTGTAAATAACCTTTTTCTAAATCTATATTAGAAAATATTTTTGGAGAATGGAATATGTTTAACCATAAAAAAGTTACAGTAAAAATTGATAGACCTCTTGGCACTTTTCATCCTGAACATAAAGATTTGTATTATCCTATAAATTATGGCTATATTGAAGGTTTAATTGCCGAAGACGGTGAAGAACAAGATGCTTATGTTCTTGGTGTGAATAAACCTGTTGAAACTTTTTCAGGTTTTTTGATAGCTATTATTCACAGAATTGATGACGTTGAGGATAAGTGGGTAGTAGCTCCTGATTATATGAATTTTTCAATTTCCGAAATAGAGGAAAAGGTTAATTTTCAAGAAAAATATTTTCAGCACACTATTGAAATTTTTGATTAATTAAAAATCCGTTGAATTAATTTCTGAGTATCTTGCGATGAGTTCCTTTTATCTGCCTCGTATAATTTTGCTTTTAATGTAAATATTATTTTAGAAAGGTAGGTAGTTTTATGTTCAAACATGAAAAACAACTGTTTCATCCGGTCGAAATTGAAAGACCCAATCCGCAGTATGCAGCCCTAATGCAGGAACAGCTCGGAGGTGCTAACGGCGAGCTAAAGGCAGCGATGCAGTATATGTCACAAAGCTTCAGAATCGAGGATCCGGATATAAAAGATTTGTTTTTAGATATTGCAGCTGAAGAACTTGGTCATATGGAAATGGTTGCTCAAACAATCAATCTCTTAAACGGTCACGATGTGCAGGCTGAATCTGTTCCCGCAGGAGAAATACAAACCCATGTCTTGCTTGGCTTGAATCCGGGGTTGATAAATGCTTCCGGCTATTCATGGACAGGGGATTATGTAACTGTAACAGGTGATTTATGTGCAGACTTGCTGTCAAATATCGCTTCTGAACAAAGAGCCAAGGTTGTTTATGAATATTTGTATAGGCAAATTGATGATAAAAAAGTTCGCGAAACTATTGACTTTTTGCTAAATAGAGAGGAAGCACATAACGCAATGTTTAGAGAAGCGTTTAATAAGGTGCAAAATAGTGGGTCAAATCAGGATTTCGGAACTACAAAGGCTGCTAAAATGTATTTTAGTATGTCTGAACCGTCACAAAATAATAATCCGTTTTCAAATACAGATGTAAACCCTGTGTCTTTCAATTAATAAAAAGTAAATTTGAGCAATAAAACTTAAACTGATTTCGCATATAGCAATATATTTGAAGTCGGTTTTTTGCTTTATATATAATAATTATTTGTATATTTAGAAAGTCACTATTGACTTTTTGTAATAATTGTGTATAATAATATCGTTGACAATTTAACAGATTTAGGGGTATAGCTCAGTTGGTAGAGCAGCGGTCTCCAAAACCGCGTGCCGAGGGTTCAAGTCCTTCTGCCCCTGCCAAAAAGAAACAGTCACCGTTTTGGTGACTGTTTCTTTTTTGTTAGACAAAACTTGTCCGAGGCACGCGCGTGCCGGGCTTCGTCGCCGAGCGCTGCCGGTGGCAGATGCAGCGAGGCGAGGATGGCGCAGCGGTCAAAATATGGCGTAACACCGCCATATTTTGGGCACCGCAAGAGGGGTTGCGAAGCAACTTCAAGTCCGTTTGTATATCTTAGGCAATCTTGTGGAGATAATTATTGCTTTTGTTTTACGCCGATTTTACTTACTTTTCACATATAGATAAAACTACGGCGCACGGTTTTTTCCGTACGCCGTCTTTTCATTTTCACATTGTTTTTTGCTCACTTTGTGCAACACAATCCACGCAATCCGTTTGGTACATCATCAAAAAAGCATCAATCACAATTCAAATCCGTTTGTAACGCCCATCAGCATATCCGTGTTTCGCTTGACATAATACATTTCGGTTATCTCCGAAGTTGTGTGTCCGAGTAAGTCTGCCACCTGCCTCGGTGTTAATGCTTTTACCGTTCCGTCCTCTGCTCGCACACCTGTTACAAGCTTCGTTGCGAAGGTGTGTCGCAGACTGTGTAAGCCTTTTTTCTCGATTCCTGCCGCATCGAGTATGGAATAAAACCGCTTTCTTAAATTCAACGGTCTTGTAAAGTTGCCGTCTGCATCGGGTATCAACGGTGCATCCTCACCGAAATATCGCTCGTTTCGTAATTCGATAATCGCTTGTATTGCTGTTTCGTTTAAGGGTACGATGCGCTTGCTTGAAGCGGTTTTCAGCTTGCCTACAATAATTTCCCGTCCGCTTTTTCGCTCTGTTCCGTCACGCTTTTGCGCTTCTTTAACACCTCTTTGAATGTGCATCACTTTCTTTTCAAGGTCTATGTCGCTGTTGATTAAACCTAACGCTTCTGCGGTTCTCAGTCCTGTGTTCAGCATAAGAATATATGCTGATGCTTGATTGTGTTTCGGCTTGCCTGAAGGGTACTTCTTGTATGCTTCCGCTTTGAATTTTTCAATTTCCTCATCGGTAAATACGGTTATCGTTTCGCATACGGGAAGCACTTCTTTGTTTAGCTTTGCAAGATAATTTGACTTTTTTATCGTCGGCACAGCGTTCATCGGATTCTTTTTTATGAATTCTTCACGCATAAGATAATCAAAGTATTCGTTGAGCAGATTGTATGTTTGCTTGACTGTTGAGAATGAATATCCCTTGTCGGTCAGCGTGCTAATCAGACTCTTAATGTCTACACCTGTTATGTTAGATACAATGAGTTTGCCCATGTAAGGGACGATTTGATTTTTGTAAATCTGCTCGTTGCGGTCATAGGTTACTCGCTCAACATTTGGGTACTTAAACACTTGCAGGTAATTTAATAGGCTGTCTTTTACAGCCTTGTTACCCTCAATGGCGTCGATGATTTCTTCTTCGAATTTTGTTATGTAGTCCATCATTTTCTTGTTGACTTCGGCTTTGGTGGTGCCGGAAAAGCTCTTGCGTTTTCGCTCGCCTTTCTCATCCTTGTACCAAAGCACACCACCCCATCTGCCGTCCGTTCGTTTGAATGCATTGCCGTTTGTCAGCAGTTGTTTTTGCATTTTATCACTCCTTTCGCACACACAATATCACAAACCTTTTTCAATATCCAGACCAAAGATTGTGTGTTTGTTTTTGTTGTTTTAGCTTCAAAAAGCTACCACGAATCGCCTACAAGCCGTTTTTAGTTTTAGTCCGACGAGTTACTCTATTTTAGATAGAAATCGTCAATTTTTGCTCACAGCGTTGTCAAAATAGCTTGATTTTTAATCATCATACCGCAACACTCAAGTGAATACGCAAAAGCCTTGATTTTCTGCGAAAAACAGCCTTTACTGCATACGAATTTGGAATCATACGCAAAAGTATTACGAATCGAAAAGCCGACAGGCTTTGCCGGACGGCGTTTTCGGGCATTTCAATGCCCGAAAATCATACCCCTTTATCCTGCTTTAAAATCGACGGCTTGAAATCTGCTTCAAAATCGACTCAAAAGAGCCGAAATTTCATTCAAAACTGCATCAAAAATCAATTCAAAAAACTCAAAAGAAAAACCGCTGTTTTTTTCGATTTTAGGCTTTTAGATTATTTGTCATCAACTCTTACAGTGGGGTACACTATATTTGATGAACTGTGTAGATATTACTTTGCTGTGCGTTTTCAAAAAATCTTTGAGTGATATCTATGTAACCTTTTTCTTTGAGTGACTTGAGTGTGTTTCTGCAAGTGGTCGGATACATATTACACTTCTTAGCCATCTTCGGAACAGACCAATAACTGACACCTTTGATGTCGCCAACCGAAACAAGAAAACAGTAAATCATAAATTCGTGCGGCGAAAAATTTTCATCAAAGATTTTGTTCAGCATATAGTAAACCTTGCCGTCGGTTTTGTAATTTTTTTTTGCGTACATAATTTTTATCATTTCTTAATTTGTTTTTGAATCCACAACTTGAATTCATCTTTTGGTACAACAATTCTTGTGCCGATTTTTATTTTTGGAAAACCTTTTTCATTGACAAGCTCGTACGACCTCGTGCGAGATATTCCAAGCACCTTTGCAACCTGCGACACCGATAACATCATCGGTAAATCATCATAACTTTTGTAGCTTTCTTTCATTGCGCTACCTCCTTTCGTATTATTCGAGAGATACTTTTTCAAAAAGAAAAAAGCATAAGTAAAATTAAAACAAAAATTCACCCATAAAAAAGTCCCTCTACTATACGGAGAAAAATTAAAGTTTTGTTGATGTGTTTTGAAAGAAAATTTATAAATTATTTTAGGTAAGATAAAAATTGTTATGATATGGATTTTATTGAATATTATTATCAAATATGATATAATAAAATGAATTTTTATATCATAAACGCAACTCTTACTCTCGACGAAAATATTGCACTTCACGAAAAACAAGCAAAACTTGAAAAAGAAATTGCAAAACTTGAAAAGCAGGCGAGAGCAGAGAAACAACCAAAAAAGAAGTTTGAACTGGTGCAGAAGATCAAGACGTTGATAAAGAGAATGGAGGAATTAAATGGAAAAAATTGCTGATTTGTTGAAGATATTTGCTGACAGACACTTGATCCCGTCTACTGCATCTTTGGCTGTTTCTATATTATGTGTTGCTTTTTTACCCGAAGCATTAGGGATTTCTAATAGTGTTGGAAAGTTTTTTTATGGTGTTTTGATTTTCTGTTTATTCTTCCTGTTGATTCAATTTGGAAAATGCATAGTTAAAGTATTCAAGGGTATGATTGCACAAAAAGCTAAGCAAAGGGCAGAAGATAAAGAAAATAAACAAAATGAACAAACCAAAGAAAAAGAAACTTTAGAGAAACTTTGGAAATATGTTGATTCACTATCTCCACAGGACAAGAATTATTTGAGAGTGTTTCTTAAAAATGAAAATCAACCGATTGAACTAATATATGAAGAACAAGGTTGGGGATTGCTGAGTAACAAAGAAATTGTTGTTTCAACTGAAAAAACAACTAGATCACAATTAAATAATACAATGGAGTTAGACGGGCGACAAATTTATATTCCTGATACAATGGAATATGACGCAGTTTATTCTAATACTACGCTTTATAGGCTAAGCGACGATTTTTATGATTTGTTAAGATATTCTCACGATAAATATAAAAGGATCTCACATTTCGATATGGAGGAAAAAGATAATGGACAAAATGAAGATGCAGACAGCGAATAAGGCTGATGAGAATTTTAAGAAGTTAGCGGAGATGTTCCCTAATGCTGTAACGGAAGCGATTGACGAGAACGGCGAAGTGGTTCGTGCTATTGATAAAGATGTACTTATGCAGGAAATCTCTTGTAAGGTTGTTGACGGCAATGAGGAACGCTATCAGTTTACTTGGCCTGACAAGAAGAAGTCCGTTCTTCTTGCCAATGCACCAATAAATAAAACCCTCCGTCCTTGCAGGGAAGAAAGCGTTGATTTTGATAATACAGAAAATTTTTATATCGAGGGCGACAACCTTGAAGTGTTGAAACTGTTGCAGAAAACTTATCTTGGCAAAATCAAGATGATTTACATAGATATAAAAACACCGAGATTGATACAATTTAATTATTTATCCGCCGATTTTGCCGCTTGAGGGGTAAGTTGGCATTTGAGGGGTAAGTTGTGGAAGTCGGGGTGTCCCGCTGTTTTTATCGGTAGAAATGTTCATACATCGCCGGTATAATAGACGGCGAAAAAATTGAGTTTTTCGGAGGACATGTGTATGCGAGCACCTTTTCAAATATTAGCCATTCCGTATAGAGTGACGCCGGAATTGCAGTTTTGTGTGTTTCACCGTGCGGATATAGACCAGTACCAGTTTGTCGCTGGTGGTGGCGAAAATGATGAAAAACCCGTTGATGCAGCAATTCGTGAGATTTGTGAAGAGACGTCAATCAACACAGATAGCGTAATACAACTCACGTCGATGGCTTATGTTCCCGCAAATGTGATAGCCCAAAGACATCGAAAACTCTGGCCAGAAGACACTTTTGTGATCCCGGAATATGCATTCGCTTTTGAGTGCAAAAAGGATGTTGTGCTTTCAGATGAGCATTCAGGAATTGAATGGTTGAGCTATGATGATGCGATGCAACGGCTGACATGGGATTCAAATAAAACGGCTCTGTATGAACTGAACTGCCGCCTTCAATCTATGGACCGCCATGAAGCAAATCACAAACAAGGAATACGAAGAGTGGCAGAAATACAAAACGGAGAAAGCGAAGGACCACATCCTGCTGCCGGATGCCGTCCGGTTCATCTGCAAGGCCAACGGCTATGACGCAGAAAAGATCGGTCAGCACTTTCTTGAAATATTCCCGAAGATCTGCCCGAAAGAGGAATGAGGAGTTCGCATGGTAATTGATACTACATCTCGGAAGGGAATGGAAAGCTCACTTGCTCATTTGATGGGTGTTTCTGTACCAGAACTTTATCAATACATCGAAGCGGCAGCGGATTCAGCCGTAGAAAGTCAATGGTGTTTTAATCAGGACCTTTTTGATAAAGCTATGGAAGACTTTTATTCTGATATGATTGAGCAAGAGTTACCAGATGAAATACTGTTTTTCCATCTATCGCGGAGGCTTAAAGGCTCTGAAAACGAAATCAGCTATAATTTACAAGAACTGCTCACGTCAAATAATAGTTTTTCAGAGTTCCTGAACGCACATCAGATCACCTTTAGAAAAGGGGCTGGAAACAGAATAATTCTTTGCTATAGAGATAGACAGATTAGTTTGGAAAACACAATGAGTACGGATGTGTGTTATCTGCGTAGCAGATTGGGCTATAACTCAGGTCGAGAAGATTTTTGCTTTAACGGTTTTGCTTTTCGTGATTTGCTGATGAAGAATCAATACACTCGCCAGTTACAAGACTGTCCAGAAATACTTGAACGCCTTGAAAGCTATTTACGAATAAAGGGGCTCGCAAAAGAATATGCGGAAAAGAGCGAATACTACTGCTTCATGTATAGATTCCCTATAGGGTGTGTGATTTTTGATGGAAAAGATGACTTGACCGTTGAGGAAAAACAACTTCATTTATTAAATCAAGTTGCATATCGTCTCTACCAGTACAGCGGAGATTCACGTTATCTTTACGATCACGATAATCCGATACTTCGACTTAAGGACGATGATAATGCTTCTGTAGACTGTTTGGTGTCCACTGAAATAATCACTTCCGATATGATCGAATAACGAAAAACGCCTCCGAGCCGATGTGGTTCAGAGGCGTTGCTGCGTCTATGGGATTATGCCTTGATTTCGGTGCCATCCTTGAAGGTCACCCGGATGTCGTTCTTGCCATCTTAGGAACAGACCAAAAACTTACACCTTGGCTGTCGCCAACCGAAACAAGAAAACAATAAATCATAAATTCATGCGGCGAAAAGTTTTCTTCAAAGATTTTGTTCGGCATATAGTAAACCTTGCCGTCGGTTTTGTAATTTTTTTTTGCGTACATAATTTTTATCCTTTCTTAATTTGTTTTTGAATCCACAATTTGAATTCATCTTTCGGTACAACAATTCTTGTGCCGATTTTTATTTTTGGAAAACCTTTTTCATTGACGAGCTCGTACGACCTTGTGCGAGATATTCCAAGCACCTTTGCAACCTGCGACACCGATATCATCATCGGTAGCTCATCAATACTTTTGTAGCTTTCTTTCATTGCGCTGCCTCCTTTCGTATTATTCGAGAGATACTTTTTCAAAAAGAAAAAATGAAACGAAATTTGAAAATAAAAAATTCACCCACGAGAAAGTCCCTCTACTATACGGAGAAAAATTCCCGTTTTGTTCGGGTGTTTTTCAAAATTTTTACACCTTGTTTACATTTGATTTCACGATAGCAAAAAAATACCCCTCTATAATACGGAGAAAAATTCAAGTTTTGTTGATGTGTTTTGAAAGAAAATTTACAAATTATTTTATAAAAACAAAAATCCTCACCGTTTTTATAGATGAGGATTCATTACCTGTACAATTATTTGTACCATTATCAAAAATATTTGTATTTGTTCTGTAAATATGGTATATTTAATTTATATTAATATGCAATCAGGAGAATGAAAATGGACACTAAAAAGGAACAAGAGCGTGACGAGCTTCACCGTGCTATATGGGCAATCGCAGATGACTTGCGTGGCTCTGTTGACGGCTGGGATTTCAAGTCTTATGTTTTAGGATTTATGTTCTATCGCTATATAAGCGAAAATCTTACGAACTACATCAATAAAGGCGAGCACGCTGCAGGCAATGCCGATTTTGATTATATCGCTTTGTCGGACGAAGAAGCAGAGTTTGCAAGGGAAGACCTTGTAAATGAAAAAGGCTTTTTCATCAAACCGTCAGAGCTTTTTTGTAACATCAGAAAGAAAGCGCCTAATGATGATAACCTTAACGAAACGCTTGAAAAGGTGTTCCGTCATATCGAGGAATCTGCGCAGGGTGCTGACAGTGAAGACGATTTTGCAGGCTTGTTTGATGATATTGATGTGAATAGCAATAAACTCGGCGGTACGGTTATCAAGCGTAATGAAAGGCTTGTTAAAATCATTAACGGTGTCGGTGATTTGCAACTTGGCGATTATCAGGATAATACCATTGACGCATTTGGTGATGCTTATGAATTCCTTATGGGTATGTATGCCTCTAATGCCGGTAAAAGCGGTGGCGAATACTTTACTCCTCAAGAGGTCAGCGAACTTCTTACCCGTATTGCAGTTGCAGGCAAAACCGAGGTTAATAAGGTTTATGACCCTGCTTGCGGTTCAGGCTCTCTTTTGCTCAAGGCTGCTAAAGTCCTTGGCAAAGACGCTGTTCGTCAAGGTTTTTACGGTCAGGAGATCAATATAACTACATATAACCTTTGCCGTATCAATATGTTTTTGCACGATATTGATTACGATAAATTTAATATTGCTAACGAAGATACGCTTATTAATCCACAGCATTGGGATGATGAGCCTTTTGAAGCTATCGTGTCTAATCCGCCTTATTCCATTAAGTGGGAGGGTGACGATAACCCTGTGCTTATCAACGACCCTCGTTTTTCTCCTGCCGGTGTGCTTGCACCAAAGTCAAAGGCTGACCTTGCTTTTGTTATGCACGCTCTTTCTTGGCTTGCAACTAACGGTACTGCCGCTATCGTTTGTTTTCCCGGCATTATGTACCGTGGCGGTGCAGAAAAGAAAATCAGAAAATACCTTGTTGATAACAACTTTATTGACGCAATTATTCAACTTCCTGGTAATCTTTTTTACGGCACTTCAATAGCAACCTGCATTATGGTGCTTAAAAAGTCAAAGAGCGAAAACAGCACTCTTTTTATCGACGCATCAAAAGAGTTTATTAAGGTTACCAATAACAATAAGCTGACTGACGAGAATATTGAAAAAATCGTTTCAACCTGCTATGAAAGAACAGAAACCGAATACTTTTCAAAACTTGTTCCAAATGACGCTATCGCCGAGGAAGATTATAACCTTTCCGTTTCAACCTATGTCGAACAAGAGGACACTTCCGAAAAGATAGATATTACCGAACTCAATGCTCAAATTGCCGAGATAGTGGCAAAAGAAAACACACTCCGTGCAGAGATTGATAAAATCATTAAGGAGATTGAAGGATGAAATGAGTATTAAAAATTATATACATAATATAAATTTTTATGGGGCGGACAACACTTTATTAGATTGTCCGGATGTTAGTTATAAATATAATGCTGACACTTATGATATAACCAAATTATTTTTGATTATAATATCAACAATTCTGTTAATTATATCGGTAATTGTAATAGTATTCTGTAAAAACGGAAGTGTACAAACAATTGCGTCTGCTGTCTTAGGTGGAGTTATAAGTACAATAATATGGGTAATTACTGCTTGGCATACAGATAAAACTAATTCTGAACTTAGTAAAATAGAACAACGATTATATACCGTTGATAAATTGTTAAATTCAGTGAATTCTACAACAAATATAGTTAATCCTGTTACATTAGAAATTAAAAAAGCAAGCGAGGATGACTTTAAATTTAGGCTTTTGAAGTATGTGCAAATGCTTGAAAATCTTAAATCACAAAAAGAAATTGACAGTTCTAGATTTACAGTTAAATGGCTTGATGGCAAGGAATGTAGTGTTAAGCAATTTCTAGAGTTATTTCATGAATCAATGAAAACACATACGCAAATAATAATTTCTCCTGAAAATATAAATGTTTTGAATTATAATGAGCATATGCTTGCTACAAATCTACAACAATTAAAGGATAAATTGCAAAGGCAAAGGTTATATGTAATATGTGGTGATGCTCCAGCATCAAAGGCAAACCTCAAAAATAGAATTCGCTTGAAAAATTTTTTTGAAATGTTTAATAGGAATGAGAATAATGACTAAACTTGAAGAACTTATAAATGAACTTTGCCCTGACGGTGTGGAGTATAAAAAATTAGCTGATGTTTGTAATTTTAACAGGGGAACATCATTAGTTTCAAAAAATGCAAAAAGTGGCGACGTACCTGTTATATCAGGAGGACAAAAGCCAGCTTTTTATCATAACGTAGCAAATAGAACAGGAACAACAATTACCGTTGCCGGTTCTGGTGCATATGCCGGTTATGTTGGTATTTGGTATGAGCCTATATTCGTATGTGATGCGTTTTCTGTTGAACCTAAAAATGCAGATGAATTAGATATAAAATATTTATACCATTATCTAACTAATAATCAAAATAAAATTTATAATAAAAAAACTGGTGCTGGGATACCACATGTTCACGGTAAAGATATTGCAAAGTTTAGCATTCCGTTGCCACCTCTCTCTATACAAAGTGAAATAGTCCATATTTTGGACTCTTTCACTTTGCTTACAGCAGAGCTTACAGCAGAGCTTACAGCAGAGCTTACAGCAAGGCAAAAGCAATATGCTTTTTACAGAGATTATCTTTTAGATTTCAGTAACGAAGATGTAATAAAGAAAATCCCTGATATTGATTGCTCAAATGTTGAGTACAAAAGGCTTGGAGATATTGCTACCGCTATTTATAGAGGCGCAGGTATAAAAAGAGATGAAGTAACCGAAACGGGTATTCCTTGTGTTCGTTATGGCGAAATATATACAACATACAATGTTACTTTTAATAATTGTGTATCTCATACAGATGAAGATAAAATACAAAATAAAAAATATTTTGAACACGGTGATGTGCTTTTTGCTATTACAGGCGAAAGCGTAGAAGAAATTGCAAAATCTTGTGTTTATTTAGGACATGATAAATGTTTAGCCGGTGGCGACATAGTTGTATTAAAGCATAATCAAAATCCAAAATATATGGCTTATGTTCTTTCGACAACTAACGCACAAAGCCAAAAGAGTAAAGGAAAAGTAAAAAGTAAGGTAGTACATTCAAGTGTACCTGCAATAAGCGATATTATTATCCCTATTCCACCATTGGCTGAACAAGAAAAAATTGCTAATATGATTGAAAGGTTTGATCGCCTTTGCAATGATATTTCAAATGGTTTACCTGCCGAGATAGAAGCACGCAAAAAGCAATATGAATACTATCGTGATACTTTATTGTCGTTTGACGATAAGGCTTGTTCACAAATTGTTAAAGTAGAGAGAGAGAGAGAGCTAACACGCATTAAAGCAATAAAGTGGCTCAAACTTAGAGAAATTGCTTCAATAATTAGAGGCGGAAACTTTCAAAAGAAAGATTTTGTTGAACAAGGAAAACCTTGTATTCACTATGGGCAAATTTATACAAGGCTTGGCACTACAACATCAAAATCAATTACTTACCTTAATGATGATGTTTATAGTAAATCTAAAAAAGCAATGCCTAATGATATTGTTATGGCTGTTACAAGCGAAAATATTGAAGATGTTTGCAAATCCACTGTTTGGCTTGGCAATGAAGATCTTGCTGTCAGTGGACATACAGCGATTATTCATCCGTCAATCAATTCAAAGTATTTAGCTTATTATTTTCAAACAACAATGTTCTTTAAGCAAAAAAGAAAACTTGCTCATGGAACGAAAGTAATTGAAGTTACACCGGATAAACTCAATGATATTATCATTCCTGTTCCTCCACTTGAAGAACAAGAACGCATTGTATCTATACTCGACAGATTTGACAAACTTTGCAACGATATAAGCGAGGGACTTCCTGCCGAAATCGAAGCAAGACAAAAGCAATATGAATACTATCGTGATAAGCTGCTGACATTTAAAATGCGTAATTAGGAATGCGTAATTCGTAATTGTTTTTTATCCTTTAATTACGCATTACGAATTAAGAATTACGAATTAGCAAGGGGTTAATTGTTATGAATTATAATATGATAATGAGTACTGCCGAAAGTACGGTTGTAACCGAATATGAACCACAGCAAACCCGTTCGGACGCATATCAAAGCGAAGCTGCACTTGAAAACGCTTTTATAAAAATGCTTACGGAGCAGGGCTATCAATATTTGAAGATTGACAGTCCGTCTGCTCTTATTGATAATTTGCGACATCAACTTGAAAAACTCAATAACTATAGTTTTAGCGATAGGGAATGGAAGCAATTTTTTGAAAACAAAATTGCAAATTCAAACGAAGGTATTGTTGAAAAAACAAGAAAAATTCAAGAGGATCATATTCAAGTTTTACGCCGTGATGACGGTTCTTCCAAAAACATTTATTTGATTGATAAGGCGAATATTCACAACAACAGCTTGCAGGTTATCAACCAATATGTTGAAGAAGGCGGAGCACACGATACTCGCTATGATGTTACAATTCTTGTAAACGGCTTACCCTTGGTACATATTGAACTTAAAAGGCGAGGCGTTCCGATTAAGGAAGCGTTTAACCAAATCGAAAGATACCAAAGAGACAGTTTTTGGGCAGGTTGCGGACTGTATGAGTATGTTCAGGTGTTTGTTATTTCTAACGGTACGAATACAAAATATTACTCTAACACTACCCGTAATGCTCATATCAAAGAGCAAAATGGCAAACGCTCAAAGGGTAAAAAGACAAGCAACAGCTTTGAATTCACCTCTTTTTGGGCAGACGGCAACAACAGAGTTATAGCCGACCTTGTTGACTTTACAAAAACATTTTTCGCAAAGCATACGATACTTAACATTCTTACTAAATATTGCATATTCACAAGTGAACAGTTATTACTTGTTATGCGACCGTATCAGATTGTAGCAACCGAAAAAATACTGAATCGTATTGAAGTTTCAACCAATTACAAGCAAACAGGCACAATCAAAGCAGGCGGATATATTTGGCATACCACAGGTTCGGGCAAAACCTTAACATCTTTTAAGACTGCGCTTCTTGCGTCAAAATTGCCGTACATTGATAAGGTGCTTTTTGTAGTTGACCGTAAAGACCTTGACTACCAAACAATCAAAGAATACGACCGATTTGAAAAAGGTGCCGCAAACAGCAATAAAAACACCGCAATTCTTCAAAAACAGCTTGAGGACGACACTTCAAGCATTATTGTAACTACTATTCAAAAACTTGATGTGTTTATTCAAAAGAACAAGGGCCACGAAGTTTATGACAAGCATATTGTGCTTATTTTTGATGAATGCCACCGCTCACAGTTTGGCGATATGCACACAAGAATAGTAAAATATTTTAAGAATTATCATATTTTCGGTTTTACCGGTACACCTATTTTTGCACTTAATGCAGGCACAGGCTCACACCCTGATTTGCGTACTACCGAGCAGGCTTTTGGTGATAAGTTGCACACATATACTATTGTTGATGCTATCAATGACGGCAATGTTCTGCCATTTAGAATTGATTATATCAACACCGTTAAGAAAAAAGACGGTATGACCGACAAGCAGGTTGCCGCTATCAATACCGAAGAAGTGCTTGAAGGCCACGAAAGAGTTGCCAATATTGTAAGCTACATTATTGATAACTTTGATACAAAAACAATGCGTAATGCTTATTACAGCCTAAAAGGTCAAAGGGTAAACGGCTTTAACTCAATGTTTGCCGTCAGCTCAATTCCTATGGCTAAAAAGTATTATCTTGAATTCAAAAAGCAACTTGATGAGAAAAATAAAGATTTAACCATTGCTACAATTTACTCTTATGCCGCTAACGAGGAAAGTTATGAGGATGGTATTCTTGCAGATGAAAGTTTTGATACCGAAGCACTTGATAAGTCATCCCGTGATTTTCTTGACAGTGCCATTGATGATTATAACAAGATATTCAAAACCAATTTTGACACTTCGTCAAAGGGCTTTCAAGATTATTACAAAGACCTTTCCGACCGTGTAAAGAACAGGGAAGTTGACCTCTTAATTGTTGTAAATATGTTCCTTACCGGCTTTGATGCAACAACACTCAACACCCTTTGGGTTGATAAAAACTTGAAGCAACACGGTCTGATTCAGGCATATTCAAGAACAAACAGAATACTCAATTCCGTTAAGGCATACGGCAATATTGTTTGCTTTAGAGATTTGCAACAGGAAACAAACGATGCTATTGCTCTTTTTGGCGATAAAGAGGCAAACGGTATTGTCCTTTTGAAATCATATAACGATTATTACTACGGCTACGAGGACGATAAGGGCAAAAGACAGAAGGGTTATGAAGAACGCATTGCCGAACTTTTGCAAAAATATCCTCTTGGTGAGCAAATTATCGGCGAAACAGCAAAAAAAGATTTTATTATTTTGTTTGGTAATATTCTTCGACTTCGTAATATTCTTTCGTCTTTTGACGATTTCAAAGGTAATGAAATCTTAAAGCCGATTGATTTTCAGGATTATACGGGTACATATAACGACTTGTACCAAGAATTTAAAAAGCCTCAAGGTGATAAAGACAGTATCAAAGATGATATTGTTTTTGAAATGGAACTTGTAAAGCAAGTTGAAGTGAATATTGATTACATTCTTATGCTTGTTGCAAAGTATCATCAATCTAATTGCAAAGATAAAGAGATACTTGCATCTATTGATAAGGCTATCAGTGCATCACTTCAGCTTCGTTCAAAGAAAGAACTTATTGATGGCTTTATCAGTACAATCAATGTTGAAACAAATGTTACCGATGATTGGGGCAAATTTGTTCAGGAGCAGAAAAAGCAGGATATTGATGCTATCATCACAGAACAGAGGTTAAAGCCTGAAGAAACAATCAAGTTTATTGATAACTCTTTCCGTGACGGTGTACTCAAAACAACAGGAACGGATATTGACAAGATTATGCCGCCTGTGTCACGCTTCGGCGGTGGCGGTAAAAATCGCTCCGAACTCAAGCAAAAGATTATAGATATACTTCAAAAGTTTTTTGAAAAGTATAGGGGCTTAGTATAATTTCTTGAGGTGAAGTTGTATGGACGATAATGAAATCAAAAGGCGACTTGCCGGTCGTGCTGCCGAATATATGATGTTCAAGGACGATGAAGAAGAT
>OIZH01000138.1_pt1 | contig 15720 bp, 11 predicted proteins | sample 1588511 | NCBI WGS metagenome assembly OIZH01 (sample SAMN03283237) | human gut metagenome | biome: human-associated habitat; material: feces | host: Homo sapiens | place: Peru | collected 2012
TTCGGGAATTTACGACTATGGAGTGTACATGAACTTGTGAGTAGATATGATTTCGGTCAATCCAAAGCATACACGATGACATAGTAAGTAATGTTCGTGAGAACTTACATTATCTCGATGTGAGTATATTTAATCACATTTTGAGTGGCAGGCTAGTATGAAATATAAAACTATATTATGGGATATAGATGGCACACTTCTTAATTTTGAAATGTCTGAAAAAATCAGCATGGAAAAATGTTTAGAGAAGCATGGCGTATCTATGACAGAAGCACAGTTTGAGGAATACAAAAAGATTAATAAAGAATGCTGGAAGATGATTGAAAAGGATCATTCAAGAAGAAATGAACTCATGGTGAAACGTTTTGTAGACTTTTTTACATTACTTAATGTATCTATTGATGGTGTTCAGTTTAATGTTGACTATCAGAAAGCATTAGGTACTTATTATTATTTGAATGAATTCGCTTTAGAAGTCATTTTGGCGCTTAAACCACATTGCAAGCAGTATGCAGCATCAAATGGCTCAAAAGTCGCTCAGTTAGGCAAATTAAAGGGTACAGGGCTTTATGATTTATTTGATGATATATTTATCTCAGAAGATGTAGGATATGAAAAACCTGATCTCACTTACTTTAATTATATTAAAGAAAAGACCCACTATGATCCTGATACCACAATTATTATTGGAGACTCACTTACAAGCGATATAAAGGGTGGAGAGAATGCAGGAATAGATACATGCTTCTTTAATCCAGCACATCAAAAAAACACTTCTCAAGCTGTCACATATGAAATAGACAAACTTATAGAAGTGTTAGACATAGTAAAATAAAAGAGGCTGTTACCAGCCTCTATTATTATATCGATTAAGCGCTCTTTCTTAAAGTTCTTAACTGTCTTGCAGAAACTCTTACCTTTGTAGGCTTACCATCGATGATGACAGTAGCTTTCTGTAAGTTAACATTCCACTTTCTTCTTGTAGCGTTTAATGCATGAGAACGGTTGTTACCAGACATAGGTCCTTTACCGCTAAGCTGACATTTTCTAGACATTGAATTCACCATCCTTTTACTTGTTTCACATACTCTTGTATCTTACCATCTACCTCATCAAAAATCAATCATTTTTTTCATTAATCTGTCCAAAATGTAAAAAAAGTTGAATATATGGACAAAATAAGGATTGAAAAATCTTTATTGTTTGCTATAATCCTAATTGTTTGTAATGTTTGTGTATATGATATATAATTACTATTATGAAAAAAGAATAAAAATGGAGGAATCAATATGATTAAAAAAACAACTGATCTTGGAAATATAGATATTTCAACTGACGTTATTGCTACTATTTGTGGCGGAGCTGCAACAGAATGTTATGGTGTTGTAGGTATGGCTAGCCAGAAGATGATGGATGGTTTTTATGATCTTCTAGGTAAAGATAATTATTCTAAAGGAATTGTTGTTGAAGAAGGTCAGACTGGTTCTATTATTAATCTTTATATTATTGTAGGTTACGGTGTGAAGATTTCTGAAATCGTATATGAAGTACAGAAGAAAGTTAAATATGTACTAGAAAAGACTCTAGATATTGATATTGAAGCTGTGAATGTTTATGTTCAGAGCATCCGTGTAATGGACTAGGAGGATGAAGCATGAAGGAAATTAACGGTAAAATGTTTAAACAGATGGTCTTAAGCGGGGCTATCGTATTACATAATAATCATCCTGAGGTAGATGCTTTAAACGTCTTCCCAGTACCAGATGGAGATACAGGTACTAATATGTCTCTTACATTCAATTCTGGGGCTGAACAGGTTGAAAAGCTTGCTGATGATACATCTATTGGTGATATTGCTAAAACTCTTTCTAAGGGCTTATTAATGGGAGCAAGAGGGAACTCTGGTGTAATCCTTTCTCAGATCTTTAGAGGTGTCGCTAAATCACTTAAGGGAAAAGAAACTGCTAATGTAACAGAATTATCTGATGCATTCTCTTCTGGTGCTAAAGTGGCTTATAAAGCAGTTATGCGTCCGGTAGAAGGAACAATCTTAACAGTTATCAGAGAATCTGCTGATGCAGCTGCTAAGTATGTACAGCCAGATATGGAAATTGAAGACTGGTTTTCTTACTTTGTAAAGAGTGCTGAAAAGTCTTTAGATAATACACCTGAACTTCTTCCAGTATTAAAAGAAGTAGGTGTAGTTGACTCAGGAGGAGCTGGTTTATTATTAGTATTAACTGGTTTCATGGCTGCTCTTGCTGGTGAAGTAATTGAAAAAGTAGATAATGTTGGTGCGGCAAGTGATGTAGAAATTGTACAGGAAGAAGAAAAGCCTTATGGTTATCGTGTACAGTTCACATTAAAGATTGATGACAGAAAGATGAATGCATTCAACTTAGATGGTTTCATCAATGAGTTAAAGAATTTACCAGGTAAGAACGTAGATGTAGCACAGAAAGATAACAAGGTTATTGGTAATGTAGATACATTAAAGCCTGGTAATGCATTAAATACAGGTCTTCGTTTTGGTGAATTCACTAAGGTAACTGTAGTGAATACTGAAGTATCTGAAGAAGAAAAAGAAGAAGAAATCCCAATGGCTCCTGCTAAGGAAATGGCTCTTATTTCTGTGGCTGCAGGTGATGGTATTAAGGATATGTTCCTTGAATTAAATTGTGATCATGTTGTATCTGGTGGTCAGACAATGAACCCAGCAACTGAAGATATCGTTAAAGCAATCAAGGGTGTGAATGCAAAACATGTCATCATTCTTCCAAATAACTCTAATATCGTAATGACTGCGCAGCAGGCGGCTACAGTATTAGAAGGAGAAGTAGACGTTGTAGTATTACCTACTAAGACTATTCCTCAGGGATTATCTGCTGCTATCATGTATAATCCAGAAGCAACATTAGATGAAAATGTGGATGAAATGAAGGAAGCTATTGCGAATGTAAAGACTGGTCAGGTGACTTTCGCAATCAAGGATACTTCAATTGATGGATTAGAAATTAAAGCAAATAACTATATGGCTTTATGTGAAAAGAAGATTGTAGCTTGTGTGCCAGATAAGTTAGAAGCATTAAAGAATGTTTTAAGCAATCTTGTAGATGAAGATTCTGAAATCGTTACACTTATTTGTGGTGATGACGTAACAGAAGAAGAACAGGAAGCAGCTGCAAGCTTCATTGAAGAAAACTATGAAGATGTAGAATGTGAAGTTCATGTTGGTAAACAGCCAGTTTACTCATTTATTGTTGGTGTAGAATAACTAGTTGAATTCCTATCACTTATGTGGTGGGAATTTTTTTGTTTACAATGAAAAGTCAAATCCATTGACATTATAGAATTATATGTTATACTTAAATAGTAATCATTCCTAATAAGGAATTAAAAAGGAGAAAAAGAATATGGCAAAATTTGTATGTAAAGTGTGTGGATATGTTTATGAAGGGGATGCAGCACCAGCTGAATGTCCAGTATGTCATGTGGGCGCTGATCAGTTTGAAGAAGTAAAAGGTGAAATGAAATTAGCTGCTGAACATGAATATGGTATTTATGCTAAGACTGTAAAAAATAATCCTGATATCACTGATGAAGATAAGAAATTTATCTTTGATCAGTTAAAAGCAAACTTTGAAGGTGAATGTTCAGAAGTTGGTATGTACTTATGTATGGCAAGAATCGCACATAGAGAAGGTTATCCTGAAATTGGTTTATATTGGGAAAAAGCAGCTTATGAAGAAGCAGAACATGCTGCTAAATTTGCTGAAATGTTAGGTGAAGACTTAGAACCAAATATGAAAGCAACTACTAAGGATAACTTAGCTTGGCGTGTAGACTGTGAATTTGGTGCAACTGCAGGTAAAGTTGAACTTGCTACATGTGCTAAAAAGAATAACTTAGATGCAATTCATGATACAGTTCATGAAATGGCAAGAGATGAAGCAAGACATGGTAAAGCATTAAAAGGTTTATTAGATAGATATTTTGGAAAATAATTGAATCAGAAAAAGTTCAAAGGCATCAACTTAAGGATTTAAACATCCACAAAGTTGATGTCTTTTCATGTCAACGTAAATTATAACTATATAAATACTTCTAGTAATATAAACTCATGATATACTAATACAAGGAGGAAAAAGTATGAGGGAAGTATTAAAGGGAAAGGTATGCTTGGATAGTAAAACACATTCACGTACCTATACAATAAACAATGTAATAGGTGATGGTGCAACATGTATTGTATATGATGCTTATTATCTAGATCACTTAGGACTAAGACATAATGTAAGAATCAAGGAATGTTATCCTAATCAATATACAGAAGGACATAGAAACAATAATGAAATTATCTGGCATAATGAGGAAGAAAAGAAAAAAGGTTTAGAAGCCTTTCAAAATACATATCAGAAGCATGTGTTCTTTCAAAACAATTCATTATTTACCAATAGCACAAATAAAATCACAGATGAACTCTATGAGGGAAATAATACTCAATATTTTGTATTGGATTATTCTAATTCTGAGACATTTGAACAAGTAGATACTTTATCTATTCATGACATTATTAAGGTAGGTATTGCCTTAGCAGAACTTGTTTCAAAGTATCATAAACATCAATATTTATTATTGGATTTAAAACCAGATAACTTCTTAGTGATTGAAGAAACAAAAGAAATGGTTTATTTCATAGATTTTGATAGTGTGAAGCATATAGATGCTCTCTTAGAAGACCCAGAATCTATTTCTTTTTCAAAAGAATGGGCTGCACCAGAACTCTTACAAGGTAGAATAGATAAGGTAGGCTATCATACAGATATATATGCCATTGGTGCCATTCTCTATTCAAAAATACTTAAAAAGAAGGTGAGTGCTAAAGAAAGAAGTAGGCATTATAAGTTTCCAGTCAATGATTTAATATTGCCTCCTAAGGCACTACACTATCTACAGGAATTATTCAGTCATACACTTTCAAACAATCCTCATCGCCGCTATAAGGACTGTAATGAACTTCTTACTATTCTTAATAAATTAGAGAAACTAACAGATCCATCCGCTATGTATCTCAATGCTCATTATCCTATTCAAGATAACTATTTCATTGGTAGAAGAAAAGAACTTGATAAGATTGATACCTTCTTTAATGAAGGCAATCATGTACTTTATATCAGTGGTTATGGAGGAATAGGGAAGACAGAACTCGCAAAGTATTATTGTCTTAACAATAGTTATGGTTTTGATACAATTATCTGGCTTAACTATAAGGAATCTATTGATTCACTTATTATGAAAGATGATACATTTGATATTACTAATACAAATAAATCAGAGTATAACAATAAAGAAACTAAACTAAGACTCCTTAAACATCTTGTAGATGATCACACACTTATAATTCTTGATAACTATGATAAACAGGATCCACAGCTTATTGATTTAATTTCTTTACCATGTAAGTTCATCATTACCACAAGATTACAGTTCAAGGACTTAATAGATGATCATGATTCACAGATCATGCATCTAGGAGTACTAGAAAGAGAAGAATGTTTTAGGCTATTTAAGAAGTACTATGATGTAGATGTGATGGATGAAGAGAATGATTATATTTATAAGATTATTGATCTAGTAGAAAGATATTCTTTGATCATTCCTCTTATTGCGAAAGAATTAAGAGTTTCTGATCGATTACCAAGTGAAAAATACAATCAGTTAATCAAATATGGTATTAAGAAAACATCTCATGAACCAGTTACTTATAGTAAAGATAATCTCTTATCTAAGGAAACAATCTACGAACACTTAAAGTTAGTATTTAATACCGCACAGCTGACAGCAGAAGCTAAAAGAATGTTGTATATATTCACAATATTAGGTGATGTACGTATTACTCAGACAGAAATATCATTCTATACTGGACTCATGGATAATGCGGATGAAATATTAGAACAGGATATCACAACAGATTTAGCTTTAAAAAATAAAGACCATATTCAGTTAGATACAGTCCATTATTTAATGGATACAGGCTGGCTGGAATATGATGAGAAGAGAAACATGTTAACATGTCATCCTATTATTAGAGAACTTATTAATAATGAATGTAGAATGCCTTTTAGACAGTTGGAATTCTTCTATCCTTATCTTTTGAAACTTGAAGCGAAACTTAAATATAATTATATAGAGGACAATGAAAGTTTATTTAAAGAGAAAATTTTAAAATATCAAAATAGTGATGAAGAAAGTTGGCCTAGATGGATTTCTGATATTTATCAACATTTAATTGTAGAACTACTCAAACACAAATCCTTCTATGATAAAGGGGACATTTATGATTATATAAAACTATTAAACGATATGCATCCTTTTACAGATGAAGCACTAGTAGATCATATCATCAATGTAATAGAAGAAATAAAAACTCAATATCAGGAAATTGTTCCTTATTTATGTTTAAGTTTAATCCCTTATTTAATGTCAGCTAAAGAAAGGTGGATGCTTCCCTATATCCCTAATAACAAATATCGTGAAAATAATCTATATATCACAGAAGCCAAGCGTTTTATTCAATTAGGAAAAGAAATAGTGAATCAATACAACAATCTGTTCAAAAACTATGCCTATATGGAAGAAGTAGTTTATCAGTTATATATTTCAGATGAGTTTTATACAAGTCTAGATGAGTTTGATGATTTATATAAAGAAAATATTAGAGAATATTTTAAACTTTATGAGGAAGTATTAAAGGATCATCCTGAAATCAAAGATGAATATGTTCATGGCTTAGAAGATGAAAGAGAATTCTATAATTGGGATTTAGAGGAAGTCTTAGAGAGAGAACCTAGGGAAATGCGCCATAAAGATCTTTTTAAATCTGAAAAATCATCTGATGATCAAGAAGAAATAGATGAAGAGGAATATGATGATTCGGCTTATCAAGACCTTAATAATGATGATGTAGAAGATATTAAGGTAGACTTTCTTCATCACGTCTATGATTATTGTTTTGATTTATTAATAAGTGATCAGGTCACAACAAGATATAAAAAAGAACAGGTTGATATTGATTCTAAGAGTGGACCTTATCTTCGTAAAATAGAAAAGTTACCTGAATGTGATAAGGAATTTCTTCGTGCATCCTTTTTTTTGACACAGCTATCACCAACATATGGAAGTGATCAATGTCTATCTGTTTTATATAATAGCTGGTATGGCCAGAAATATTATTTAAGCTTTAAACATCTATTTTTTATGTTTGATCTTTTTGAAGAAAGCACTTACGAAGCACCACGTTCATATATAGGAGGAAGTTTTGCATATTATACGCATATATGGTTTTGTGAGACTTTTGATCATCTCGGTTATCCTGAAATCAGTACGGAAGTGTGTAGATTATTATCTCTTTCATACTATAATAAGGAAAGTTATGACAATGGTGGAGCCGAGGATTTCTTGTTTAATATAAGTTCTTTCTACTATTATTATCTTGATTATGCGGAAAATTCTAATGATCAAAAAGCTTATTATTATGCGTTAAAGAATATGAAGCATATTACTCATGCACAATTTGACTATACACCAGCTTATGAACCAGATAATAAAGTGGATACAGAAAAGATGTGGCAGGAGATAAAGACTCTTTTTAATAAAATAGAAAATACAACTATAGAAACAAAAGATTCTATGAAGGCTGAAATTGAATCAAATCCTTATATTATTGATAAATATAAGAAACTCTTACTTAAATGTTTGTGTGAACCGTTTACAATGGCTGATCAATATGGATTTTTAGATTATCCAGAACCTATTTGTATGTTGAATCCATCAGATGAAGCATTAATGGATGCCTTTAATAAATTGAATACAGATTTAAACATGGTTGAAACTATTTATGCTTATTCTGAAATCTGTTATCAGTATATTTTAAAGGGAGAAGATGAACTTTATTTAGAATACTCTGAAAAGTTTGGGGGTGTATTGACTCATTTAGAAGATTATCATGATAAGATTGATTATCTAGCTTTAAGTGCTATATCTAGATATCTATTTGTATGTCTTAGTTGTAGTCAGGATGACGATAGATTTGCGGTTATTATTTCAGGATGTCATATGATTACTAAGGTTCTTTATGACTATATAGGAGATAAATGGAAGAATTTTGATTATATTACAATGAAATTATGTTATGATCCGATTTTAAAAGTCATATACATAGAAGAGCTCTATGCCGGATTATGTGAGGAGGAACACACTGTTACATACCTTGATTCTTTATGTCATGAATTAGAATCTTTGTATCAATATCTAGATAAGACATGGATTGGTGAAAACCATATTGTGAATGATCAAAAGGATGCTAATAGAAATGATGGTAGACTAGATGGTGTTTTTACTAAAGAAAGACAAACAGAATATCTTTTAAAGACACAGGAACTTATTGATGCATGGAAAGATGAGGACCATACAAAAGAAGAATATCAGGAAAAATATAAACAGTTCCTAGATGAATGTTTCCCATTTCCTGAATTTTATTCAGAAGATAAGGATTTTTTTGGAGTGATTTTGGAAAAACTTATAGAAAGGTTGAAAGGAGAATCTAATGGGTGAGTATACAACAGTATTAAAAAATCATATTCTTAATGGTGATATCACAAGTGATGACATTATGACTTTCTTGAATAATCAAGATAACTTTATGACATTTGGAGAATCCTTAACTTATTTTATAGAGAGTCACTTTAATACTGATGATGCGTATCACTATTTGAAAACATGTTATAAGGAAAAGAAAATTAAATATTCACCAGCTACGCTTGCTAACTGGTTCTTAAAGGATATGCGTCCTAAATCTAAAGGGGATAATAGAGTCAATGTCTATAAGATTGCTTTTGCACTTGGACTAAACATAGAACTTACATCAGAATTATTTGTAGAGGTCTATCATGATCGTCCTTTTGATTTAAGACAGATCAATGAATTTGTTTATTACTGTAGTTTAAATCTTGGATATACTTATCAGCATGCTGAAGAATTAATAAAAAATACAGAAAAGATATTCACTGATAATAAAACAGAGCATACAGTTCATACACAATCTATAATCAAGGATGCAAAACAGCTTAAGAGTGATGAGGATATTATTTCTTATATAATGAATCATAATGCTAACTTTGATTATTATATGTTGTCTGCTCGAAGTGTTCTTGATGATCTAAAAGAACAAGTGAAACTGAATAAAGAAGATCTAGAACTTTTAAAACAGGAAAGGGCTAAAGATGTAACAAGTATTATCGCTAAGGATTATGGATATAGATTGATTAAGAATAAGAAATATGATGATAAAGATAATAACTATGATGAATATGGTCATGAATTTAATGAATTTTTTAAGAATAAATCACTGACATCTTATAGTTCAATGTTTGATCTTATTGTCTATTTTGACTTTTATAATAGACATCAAAACATAAAGAACTTTGTGAAAAATGCGAAGTTCTTAGATGAAATCAAAAGATGTTTTCCTACAGCACAATCATTAACGAAAGCACATCCCACTTATGAAGAATACCGTAAATTAATTATTCTTTTAGGTTCCTATAAATTCTGGATAGAGTTAGAAAATGATATCGAGGAAGTTTATAAGAAGGATAAAACGGAAGTGTTAGAAGATTATCAATATGAAATAGATGATCTCCTTAGTTCGGCGAATCTTCCATTATTATATGTAGGGAATGCTTATGATTGGATGTTTCTCTATTGTACAGTATTATATAAAGATTCAAGCCCTATAGAAGAATTTAGAGATATTATGGCAAATGCATTTGAAATCTAGACTGGGTTCATTCCTAGTCTTTTTTGCATATCAACGTAAATTATATCTGTCAAAGACACTTTCTTATAATACAAATAGGAAGGAGGGATAGAATGTTAATCAATATAAAGGATAAGCCTATACAGGTGATATCAATTAAAGCAGAAACATCAAATAATGACTGTTTATGCTGGGGGTTCAATGTAGAGATTACACTAAAACGTAGTCATGCAAAAGAACTCTACATCCATTTAAACCAATACTTAAATAGTCATTATACTGTTTCTGAAAGTAGTATGTTTGATTTTGTGACAGGCAGGACGGATGAATTAGAACAAGTCAATTTTATTGAAGAATATGATAGTCTAGAAGAAACAAAAACATCTAAGTTCTATGAGTATTTCAATCTTGCAGAAAATATTGCACATGATTTGATTTCATGTGATTAATAAAATAATGGGGAATTTTAGGATGATATTTCTAAATAAGTAATGAAAACAAGAACGAAGGAGAAGACAATATGCGTAAGATTACAACAATTATAGCAATCGCTTTATTTATATTAAATGTGACAGGTTGCTCTAGTAATAAAACTAATGGTATGCCTAAAAATATTACTTTAGGTGGTAGTTATTCTTCACTGGAAAAGAATTATAAAAATGAAGACAATGATTCTAAAAGATTTTTTGACATAAGTGATCAAAAATTAGGTGATTTAAAAGTTAATTATGAATGTGTTAAAGATGATAAAAAAGATATAATTAAAGAAATAAGAGTTTCAGAATTAGGTTCAAATTCAAGGAAAATACTTGATGAGTTTACTCGATTATATGGTAAATCTATACATAAAGAAAACTATAATGATAAACGTTATGATGCAACTGATATATGGAAATTGGATGAAGGAAAATATGTTTTTCTAAACTTAGATGATGATTCATATGCCACTTTTAAACTTATTTCAGAGAAAACAATAGCTAAACAAAAGGAAATAAAAAAGAAGAGAGATAAACTGTTAAAAGAAGATCAAGATTTGAAAAAAATATATGATGCGATGCTTCAAAGATCAATGTATCAAGGAAGAAATATAAGCTCTACAATAACAGATTTTTCTTCTAAATTTGATTATTATTACTATACATGGATTAATTCTTCAAAGGCTATTGGAGCATTTGAAGATACTATATATGCAGGAGATTATACTGTTAAATTTAAATATAAGTATGAAAATCCGTATATCGCACAATTTGCAAGTAAAGTATTAGGTCAAATCACAACTGTTTCATGCACTTTCGATGATACAGGGAAATATAAAGATACAACTGCCCTAATGGAGGCACTTTTTGGAAAAAGAACAATGAATGGAGTATGGGAATATTCCCCATGCAGAGCAACGTTAAATACGGGTGAAATATGTTTAAGCAAGCCTGATTATTATTTGTTGCTTGATCCCGCTTATAATAATAGTAATTCAACTAAAAAGATAAAAAATGATAGTGAGGCAACAGAAGAACAACTGTTTATCAACCAGGATGAAATATATTTAACTTTAGATGAATACAATGATAGATCTTCAGCAATTAGTTTTGCTGAAGGAGCGGTAGAAGAACGTCTTAAAGTTCCTTCATCTGCTACTTTCTGTTTATCTGCTGATTATAAGGGTTATAGAAGTGGAAAGAAAGTTTATGTTCAGGGATATGTATATGCAGAAAATAGTTTTGGTGCAAAAATAAAAACAAACTTTACGGTTTCTATGAATATTTCTGATAGTGGAAGTTATACATTAGATGCAGTTTACTTTCCTAAGTTCTAGTTAAAAGTTAAGTGTGCAGATTCACTTGATAGTACAAGCTATGTAAGGAATTATTATTTCAAACTTGATATGGGTGATGAAAACTATATGCTTGTCGTGTTACCTAAATAATAGAAACAATTAGAAGAATTCTTTTCTAAAACTCATGTTATAATAGACACGAGTCCAAAGAAAGGAATTCTTCTTTTTTTAAGAAGAACAAGTATATCAATGAAAGCTATATTAGTTATGACATCGGATAATCCCTTCTACATAGATGAACTCAAATCATTATGTATTGCATGTGATATTGAAGTAGAAGATGTTGTTATTCAGAAATTAGAAAAAATTAATCCTGCCACTTATATTGGTAAAGGTAAAATAGAAGAAATCAGATTAAGATTAGATGGAGAAATGGTTATCTTTGATGATGAACTATCGCCATTACAGGTAAAGAACCTTACTGATCAATTACAAACAGAAGTAACAGATCGTACAGATTTAATTCTTCGTATATTTGAACAGCGTGCACAGACAAAAGAAGCAAAATTACAGGTAGAAATAGCCAGAGACCAATATTTATTACCAAGACTTGCGGGAATGCAGGAACATATGTCACATCAGCAAGGTGGTTCTGGGTTTAGAGGATCTGGTGAAAAACAGATTGAGTTAGATCGTCGTATTATCTCTAGAAAGTTGTCCCGTTCTAGAAAAGAACTGGCACAGATTGTAAAACAAAGACAAACACAAAGAGAAAGACGTAAACGTAATAATGTCCCTGTGATTGCCTTGGTCGGTTATACAAATAGTGGAAAGTCTACTTTGCTCAATACTTTATGTCAGAATAAAGAGAAAAAAGTATTTGAGAAGGATATGTTATTTGCAACATTACAGACTTCTACTAGAAATATAAAGATTAAGAATCATACATGCTTGCTTACTGATACAGTTGGTTTTATTGAACGTTTACCACACAATCTGATTCAGGCATTTCGTTCCACTTTAGAAGAAGTGAAAGAAGCAGATCTATTACTCCATGTTGTTGATTCAAGTTTTGAAGATTATCAATTACAGGTTGATACAACCAATAAGGTATTAGAAGAATTAGGTGTTGAAAATACACCTATGATCTATGTGTACAACAAGGTTGATTTAAATAAGTATGGTTATGTACATCCTGTAGCTCCCTATGTTTTTATATCTGCGAAGGAAAAGATCGGTTTAGACTTGTTAGAAGAGGAAATAAGTCATATCCTCTTTAAGGATTATGAAACTTTCCAATTAGCTATTCCTTATGATAAGGGGGAAGATTTCAAATATCTCTATGAGCATACCTATGTGGAACAGGTTGACTATCGCGATGATTATATCTATTTACAGATAGAAGCTAAAAGACAGGATATTAAAGACTACCTTATGTACATCCTTTTAAATTAATGAAACGGGGTTTCATTAATTAATCATTTTTTGTATATTTTATGAAACGTTATAATAATCAACCTTGAAACAGTTTACATTTGTGGGGCGTGATTGATAGAATGTGTTCATAAGATAAAGGAGACACATAAAATGGAAAGAAAAATGCCAAAAGATTTTTACTGGGGTGGTTCAGTATCATCATTCCAGACTGAAGGACACAGAAATGAAGGGGGAAAGGGTGTTTGTATCTATGACGTAAGACCTATGAACCCTGAATTCTCTGACTGGAACGATGCAATTGATGAATACACTCGTTATGATGAAGATATTGCTTTAATGAAAGGTATGGGATTCAACTTCTATCGTTTCTCAATCTGCTGGAGCCGTATCATTCCTAATGGTACATTAGATGAACCAGTAAACGAAGAAGGTGTAAAGTTCTACAGTGATTTAATTGATAAGCTACTTGCTGCAGGTATTGAACCAATGATCACTTTGGTACATTTCGATATGCCTTATCATCTTGTAAAGAACTACAATGGTTTTGCTTCAAGATATGTTGTAGACTGTTTTGAAAGATATGCAAAAGTTTGTATTGAAAGATTCGGTGATAGAGTGAAACATTGGATGTCATTCAATGAACAGAACCTTCATTCAATGATGTTAAGAGTTTCTAATGCTGAAGAAATTCCTGAAGGTGTAAGTCTTCCTAAACATTTATATCAGGTAAACCACAATGTTATGATGGCTCATTGTAAAGCAGTACGTGCTTTAAGAGAAATGCAGCCAGATGCTAAGTTCTGTGGTATGGGTGCAATCACTAATATTTATGCATATGATAATAGCCCAGAAAATAATTTATTCGCAACTCAGGCTTATAACTTATTAAATGGTTATCTTGTTGATACATTTGCACAGGGTAAATATCCTGATTACTGGAATGCTTACTTAAAAAATCGTGGATGGATGCCTACATTTGAAGAAGGCGATGAAGAACTATTAAAATATACTGTAGACTATATCGCATTCTCTTATTATCGTTCTAATACAGTTAAGACTGGCGTATTTGATCATGAAAGACCAGCTTGCGACTGTGTCAATGAACAGCAGATTCAGAACCCTCATTGTGAAGCCAATGAATGGCATTGGGAAATCGATCCAGTTGGATTTAGATGGACTTTAAATGATTTACATCATAGAACAGGTTTACCAGTATTCGTACTTGAAAATGGTATTGGATGGCGTGAAGATATGACTCAGGAAGAAGTAGACAAGATGCTTGCTGAAGGTCGTACAATTGAAGATGATTATCGTATCAACTATCATAGAGACCATATTCGTGAAATGGAAAACGCAATGTTTGAAGATGGTGTAGACTGCTTAGGTTATATTACTTGGGGACCAATCGATATCCTAGCTAGTATGTGTAATATGGATAAGCGTTATGGATTTGTTTATGTTAATAGAACAAATAAAGATTTAAGAGATATGAAACGTATTCCAAAGAAATCTTATAATTATATCAAGAAAGTGTTTGAATCTAACGGTGCTGATTTAGACTAATACTTGCTTCGACCATGCTTAATGCATGGTCTTTTTCTATGTGAATTTATAAACGTTTAGTGAATAAATTAACTTAATGTAAAGGCTTTCATTTTTCCTCGTATCGTCCTAAAATAGTATTAAAGGAGATTTGAGATATGATTACTTTTAGAGGTGGCGTCCATCCCTATGATGGAAAAGAATATACGAAAGATAAACAAATAGAAAAATTAGAAGCCAGTCAGGAGGTTGTTTTTTTAATGAAACAACATATTGGTGCACCAAGTATTCCTGTAGTAAAGGCTAAAGATGAAGTGCATGTAGGTACACTTATTGCATGTGCTGGCGGTTATGTTTCCGCTAATATTATTTCTTCTGTGTCAGGAATAGTGAAACGTATTGAAAAAAGACAGGATGCATCAGGTCATTATCAGGATGCAGTCGTTATAGAAAATGATGGAAATTATACATCGGATTATGAGGCACATGAAAATAATATCGATACACTTGCTTTTGAAGAAAAGATAGAAAAAGTAAAAAATGCAGGTGTAGTTGGCCTAGGTGGGGCAGGGTTCCCAACACATGTGAAGCTCAATGTAAAAGAACCAGAAAAAATAGAATATGTTATTGTGAATGGAGCTGAGTGTGAGCCTTATCTTACATCTGACTATCGTTTGATGCTTGAAAGATCTAAAGAACTGATTGAAGGATTAAAGATCATGTTAACTCTTTATCCTCATGCTGTAGGCTATATTGGAATTGAAGATAATAAGAAAGAAGCGATTCATACATTAGAAAAACTATGCGCATATGAAGAAAGAATAAGCATTAAAGTATTGAAGACCAAATATCCACAGGGTGGAGAAAGAATGTTGATAGAAGCATTGACTGGAAGAAGACTCAATTCGAAGATGCTTCCTCTTGATGTGGGGTGTATTGTAGATAATGTGGCCACAGTTCTTGCAATTAGAGATGCAATTAAGTATGATCGTCCGTTAATTTCTACAGTCATGACTTTAACAGGTGATGGTGTCACTACACCTTGTAATGTAGAAGTACCTGTAGGAACTGATTTCCAGTATATTATTGAATCATGTGGTGGTTTAAAAGAGAATGTGGAGAAAATCATCAGTGGTGGTCCAATGATGGG
>OIZH01000139.1_pt1 | contig 15712 bp, 10 predicted proteins | sample 1588511 | NCBI WGS metagenome assembly OIZH01 (sample SAMN03283237) | human gut metagenome | biome: human-associated habitat; material: feces | host: Homo sapiens | place: Peru | collected 2012
CCGCTGCCTCTTCATTCTCGCCACTACTTCGGGTAGCTGAGTGTTCTTCGAGAACCTTTATCATCGCCGCGTTACATTTTCCAGGTGTATGCACGTGCTTAGCGGGAATGTTGAGTGCTATAAATTCGTAGATGAACCATGCCACGTCGAGTACGCCTTCGCGCTCGTCGACGGTGATGAGGTCATCGTCTTCGGAATATTCTTCTCCAAACTTGACGATAAGGCGGTCGTCGCTTTCTACGTCCTGGTCCATATCGTCGAGGCAGAGGTCGCACGGAATAACGACCGAGCCTGCAGTGTGGAAGTCGAGCTCAAAATAGTTCTCCGTGCGGCGCACGTTTAACGACACACTGACAGAGCCACGCTTGATTTCGTCCTCGTCTAACGACTCGAAATAAGCGTCGCCCAGGTTGAAATGGAGCGTTGTGAGGCCCTCGTTCAACTCCTTTAAATCTATCTTAAGCGATTCTAAATTACACATTTGGTGTGCAAAGTTACGAATATTCTGCGAATTACACAACTGATTACCAGAAAAGTTCCATTCTAAAGGTAGTTCCGACGCCCAATTCCGACTTTTTCACGTAGATTTTGCCGTGATGATACTCTTCTACAATGCGTTTGGCGAGCGACAGGCCCAATCCCCAGCCGCGTTTTTTCGTGGTGAATCCGGGTTTGAAGACGTTGCCGATATCCTTCTTGCGTATGCCTTTGCCGGTGTCTGCCACCTCGACGACGGCGCGTGCGCCTTCCTTCAGTATGGTGAGCGTAATGGTGCCGGCGCCTTCCATGGCGTCGACGGCGTTCTTGCAGAGGTTTTCTATCACCCACTCGAAGAGCGAGGCGTTGATGCGCACTATCACGTCTTCCTCGGGGAAGCGGCATATCATCTGCACCTTGCGCGACGTGCGGCGGTCCATATAGTCGACCACGTGCTGCATTATCTCCTTCAGATTTGTCTCCACAGGTTCGGGCAGCGAGCCTATCTTCGAGAAGCGGTCGGCGATGAGCTGCAGGCGCTTCACGTCCTTGTCCATCTCGGGTATGAGCGGGTCGTCGGGGTGGGTCTCCTTCAGTATCTCGGTCCACGCCATGAGGCTCGATATCGGCGTACCGAGCTGGTGTGCCGTCTCCTTCGAGAGTCCTACCCACACCTTGTTCTGCTCGGCGCGTTTAGACGTGAGCAGGGCGAAGATGGCTATGACGACGAATATCATCACCACGCCCAACTGTATATATGGATAGGAAGCGAGTCGGCGCAGCATGACGGAGTCGGCGTAGCAGACATTGATGTACTCGTCGGAGTGCGACACGCTGTCGGCGTCTTCGTTAAGCGCGATACGTATCACCTGACGCTCGGCGAGCATTTCCTTGCCGAGTTGCTCCACACGCCTAAGCGAGTCGGCTGCCGTGTTGCATGTTTTCAGATTGATGTTGCGGTAAGCCTGCACGTCGCCGTTCGAGTCGAGCACGATGACGGGTATCGTGTTGTTGCCGTTTATCACCTTCAGCACCAGATTGATGTCGGTGTTCTCGTCGGCGTTGTTCAGCGTGCGCATAGCCTCAGCCCAGACCGCCATCTTGTTGTGCTCCTCCCTGGCGAGGTCGCGTATGAGGATATGCGACACGACAAGTGATGCCACGGCGATAATCACCGCGGCGAGCACAAGAAATATCTTCACTCTACGTATTTGGTCGGTCCATTGCATATAACTAATAACGCAGTTACGGGCAGAATATTATTGAAGAAAGAAGGATTATTGCGCTTTCAAACGCAATAATCACCAATGATCACCAAAGATTGCTGTCCACCACTCTATTCACGCCATCGGTTGCAACCGAATCTGTAGCAACAGTTTCCGAGCGTGTGTCTTGGCGTGCGTTGGTCATCACACCGATAACGACAAGCAGCAACGCAATCAGCGCAACGAGCACAGCGTTCACAACGGCGAACGACTTGCTCTTGCCTGCCAGCAGGCGCCTTATCTGGGCGATGTCGGAGGGTCGATGCTCGCGGTCGGCGGCGGCACACATGCGCCCTACTCTCGCAAGACTCTTGCTGTGCGCAGCCTCAGCCATGAACTCGAGCACCTTGCCGAACGAATAGATGTCGGCGCTGGGGTCGCTCTTGGCTCCGGGCAGCAACTGTTCTGGCGCAATATAGCCGATTGTTCCAGCCGGAATCTTAAGTACGCAGAAGGTCTCGCTGTCTGAAAGTCCGAAGTCGATGAGCTTAACGTCGCCTCCGCGATGAGTCACCATGATGTTCGACGGCTTTATGTCGCGATGAACGGTCTGCTTGGCGTGCATATACTCCATGGCATCAAGCAGTTGGGCGGCGATCTTGCGCGCTTTCTCTTCGGTGAATGTTCCGCTTGCGACGGCTGTCTCAAGGTTCTCGCCGTCTACATATTCCATGACGATGCACTCGCCAAGTTCTTCTACCGGCTCCATGCTTATGGTGCGGCAGATGTTGGGATGGTCGAGCTGCAAGCCTATCTCAAACTCCTTCATGAGCGCCTGACGATATACGGGCGTGAAGGCGAAGTCGGGCTTCAAGCACTTCAGCATATAGCGCTTGCCGTATCTCACGGCAGAGAGCAAGCGCGAAAAACCCGACTTCGAGACATATACTTCGCTAATGTTCGAAAAGCCACTGTCGTGCTGCGCGCCGCTGAAGCCGCACTCGCCGCCAAAGCCTGCCACGAATCCTGATGTGGGTCGTTTCTCCTTGTCGTTCATCAGCACGATTCTTTAACAACCCTAACTATCGAAAGTCCGCCGTTGCGACCCGCTACGAACGGCGGTGTGCGCACGCCGGCGCGCTCAAGGAACGGCAGATACAGCGGTTGCTCGGCGATGAAGCAGCCCGTAACGAAACTGTCGCCAGGCAACATTTTGCTGTTGTGCGACATGAGCACGGCATATCTGCTGTCACCCTGATATTCAAGTCGCACAATGCGGTTCGGACTCCAGCCTATCTCTACCTCGTCGCCGCGATTGAGGTCGCTGCTCATGAGTTGGTTGGCGTTAAAGAACGACGAGTTGTAGCACGGACTCGTCTTCAGCCATGCCACAAACTTAGTGTAGTCGGCATGACCAATATAGCGCGCCAGCACATTCAGCGTAGCCACGCGTGGCGTGTGCTCGTCGCCTACATAGTTGTAAAGACGCTTCAGTGTGGATGTCGACACGGTTGCATTGTATTTCTTCTTAAGCATCAGCGAGAACACCTCGAAGTCGGTGGACGTAGCAAGTGTGTCCTCGTATTTCTCCTTTACGAGACGCTTGAGTTCTTCTATTTCTGGTGAGTTCATTCTTCTACGATATTATCAAAAACATTCCATTTTGCATTCGCACGATAGTATTTCTTCCTGCCTTTCGGCACATGCAGTCGGCAGGTCTTAACGAAGTCGGCGCCGGTTGTGGCGAAGGTATTGCTGCTGCATACCGGCGGAAATGGGGCTGTTATGTACAGATCGGTGAGCGGACAGCCGTCAAACACGTAGTCGGACAGCAGTTCGACGTCATCGCCAAGGCGCACAGTCTTCAGGTCGGCACATTTCTGGAACACGCCGGTCGGCAACATCTTCAGTGTTGAAGGCAGCGCAACTTCTCTTACCTTACTGTTATAGAAAGCACATTCGCCTATTTTGGTGAGTCCTGCCGGAAACACGAACTTCTCAATGCTACAGTCGCGGAAGGCGTACGGACCAACTGCTGTCACTGTGGCTGGCAATGCGTAGTCGCCTCGCTTGCCCATCGGGAACCACAATATGCTCTTGGCGTCGCCGCTCAGCAGTACGCCGTCACTACTTGTGTAGGCAGTGTTGGCACCCGACACGCTTATCTCTTCAAGCGATGTGCATCCAGCCGAAGGAACGATACTGCTTACGGTAGCCGGTATCACTATGCTGCGCAGCGATGAGCAGTTGAGGAAGGCGTCTTTTTCTATCCTCACCACGTCCATCGGCAACTTTATATTCTTCAGATTGCTGCACGCGGCGAACAGTCCCACACCCACGACGTTGTCCTCCGAATAGCGCGCCGCGTCATACACACCGCCTCCTGCGACAATGCGTGCTCCTGATATGTCGATATCGGCAAGTCGCCCGTTTGTAGCACTACCGTCTATGCCGCGTCCTGCCATGTGGCGCAGGGTGCGAAGGTCGTCGCCGTTGAGTGGTCCGGCTATAGAGATGGTGGTGTATTTGTAGATGTCGTCGCCAATGACTACCGAAAGCATGCCTGCCTCATCCAAAACCACAGCGGTTGGAGTTGTGAACGAAAGCGGTTCGCCCACAGCCTCGCCGTTTCTGTTCTTGGCGAACGGGCATATTGTGTATGCCGTGCTCGGCTGCAGATTGCCTATGCGCAAGCGATAGAATCCGTCAGCGCCCACTGAGCCAGCCTGCATTATGGTTGTTTCCTTCTCACCGTCGCTCATCGCGGCTCCATCCTGACGCGATATGCGGCAACCGCTTTCGGCGATCTCGTCGCCGCCGTCGTCAGCAATGCTATAGCCCACGATTACACTCATCGGACTGCTGCTCAGCACCTTCACGTCGCCGATAGTTGGCTGCAGATTCGGTAGTGTTGTGAAGTTGAGAGTCTCGCCCGACAGTACGGCGGTGCCGTTGCCGCCTTGCAACATATAATAATATGTGGTGCCTGCCGTGAGATTACGCAAGCGCATGCTCACACTGCCGTCCGCAGCTTCAAGCGCCTCCGAACGTTCGCTCATATTCTCGTCGGCTCCATAGCGGAACCACAACTGCGGCATCTCCGCACCATTGTCCGTTTGGCACCGTCCTAATATTGTAGCTTCCGTTCGGGTTATGTCCGTAGCCGACAGAGTCTGCAAGTGCGGCTCAAGACTGTCGGGTTTGTCGCTACTGCACGAACACAAGAGCGCCACTACTGCCACGAAAGTGATATAGAGCCGATTGAACATATTATTATAATGTAAGCTATGATTCATATCTCAAGTTGTTTTCACATATATTATATAGAAACACTGTCTCAACGCTTGGCGGGTTTCGTTATCACGCTATTCTTTCCAATGCGTATGCCTATGCCCACACATCCCTGCCACTGGCTGCCGCCGATTGTAAGCGTAGAGGCGCTCACGCTCAGCCTGCCCTTTGTAAAGAGCACGCCAATCTCCGCTGCCACGCCTTTATGTGTGAGTCCGTCGTTGCGCAACCATCCTCCGCCTTCGCTTTTTGCGAGTTGCCATGCGGTGGTTTGCTTGGCGTAACCGGCTCCCTCAAAGACGTTGAAGTTGGCGTTTATGCGGTGTATCAAGCCCGCTGTGACGGCATATTCTGAAGTATGCGTGCTACCCGAATAGTATGGTTTCACAGTAGCTCCGTCTCTATAGCCCTCGCGGTTGCATGCTCCTATGGTCTTCTTGGCAGAACGCAGATTGGTGCTGGCATGAACGTAGCCACCGTGACGACTCATCACGGCTATCATCGCTCCCCACGACGGACCGTCTGTGTGCATCGAGGCTGTGAGCAACGTATAGAGATGCAAGGGCACGACGCGACGCGGTGGCGCCACGGTAACTGTGTCTACAATAGTCTGTGTGTACACAACGGTGTCGTGCTTCTCCACAACAGCTGCCTGCGGCAGGCGAAGACGCATCTCGTATGTCATGCGACTCTCCAGCTTTGTACCGAACGCATAGTCGCGCAGCACTCCCCATTGCGGATGCTTCAGCGTTATGCTCTTTGTGCCTTTAGGCAGGAAAAGCCATATCTCGCCCACCTTGTCGCGACGCTCAACGATGCCTAACGGCGAGGAGAAAGCGAAGTCGGCTGGGGCTACCACCTTAAGAAGTGCGCACGCTTCGTCGTTAAGGTCGCGCACAGCGTCGATGAAAGCGCTCACATCGGTGGGCAACTGACGGAAGCTCTCTACTGAGAACGTGCTGTCGGCAGGCGCTGGCGCATCTGCGACTTCCGCTGCAGACAAGAACGGCACAGCAGCCCTGGCGTCCTGCAACGAGAGACAGCATAAAGCGACGGTATACGCCACACAAAGCATCGCGTTGCGTAGCGTCCGGCTTATACTTATTGTCCGAGAACTATTGTTTAGCATAATACAATGTCTTTTTATTCAGGATTAAAGTCGGCTAAGATTAGAGCCGACTTGCTTTGCCTATTCAAGATTAAAGTCGGAGATGTCTATCACGCCTTCCGAACTGCCGACGGTTGCCGACGGTTGCCACGTTCGCACGTGTATGAGCGGCATGGAAGGATTGCGGAAGTCCCACAGCAGAAACAGCCAACCGTCGTCTGAGTAGCGGTCGCTGCTGTAGCGTTGGCGCAGCGAAACGCCGTAGATGCCGTCTTTTGTAGGATGGCGCATGATGCGGAAGTCGGAGAACTTCACGTCGACTGTCTTGTTGATGGCGAACACCTTGGCGAGTCGCGAGAGATAGTCGCGCTTGGTGTGCAGGGCGTAAGTAACGCGCGAGTCAGACCCAATGCCGGCGGTCGTAGCCGACTCCTTCACCACATTGCCAACGATGATGAGTGCCTCGTCGCTGAACACCTGTCTGAGAAAGTCGATGTCCTTCGTGGTGTATGCCGTGCGCAGATGCTCGCAGAAGTTGAGTATCTGACGGCGGCGCGAGGCATCGGTCTCCGTCAGCTTGCCCTTCAATATCTTCGCCGCCTCTTTGTAGAACGGACTGCTCTGCGCTATCTTGCGTATGTCGGTCTGCGTGAGCTTCACCGCGTGTCCTTTACTCTCACGGCGCGACTTGCTGTCGGAATGACCTGCCGACTCTACTGACCGATTCTCCATATCCATGTTCTGCCTCGTCAGTTCGTCTTCGGGCACCACAGCCTTTGCTTGCGCCGCAGCACCAGCCGTGAATGTCACCATTCCGTTAGTGCCTACGTATCCCTCGCGACCGGTAGCCATCTCGCGGAAGCGGAGTCTGCCGCCACGGAAGCGCGTGTCTATCATACATCCGCGCAGAGGAATGCGAAAGAGCGTGTTGCCTTGGGCGTCTTCCACCACATACTGGCGCTGACCCTTCGCCACAATCTGCTCCACGACCTCCATGCCTTCGTTCAGTCCGTAGCGCGTCTCCTTCATGTTTTTCTTATAACCACCAAAGGGCAGCAGCCATAAAGCCACTGCCCATAGGAGGAGCGCCAGCGCTACGGCTGACAATATGCCGGTAGTTTTCTTCATACGAATCGTTTTATTACCAGTTCTGCTTCTCGCCGCCAATGTTTATCTTCACCTTGTCGGGATTTTCGGATATGACGAGGTTGACAAGATGCTCCGTACCGGGCTTGAAAAGGAACTTGCTCTCGAAAAGATAGCTCACGCCCATCATCTCCACCTCGACGAGCGGCTGACGGTTGTCGATGCGCTGCGGCACGATTATCGCCGAATAGCTTGTATCGCCGTCCTGGTGGGCTACGATGGTTTGGCGTGTGCCCTTAACGTAGCGTGTCGCCACTCCTGCCTGAAGGTCGATGGTGGCGGTGGGCACGGTGTTGTGGATGTATACCTTGGCGGTGGTGGGCATGTCGCCCTCGAAGTCCTCACCCTTTATCAAGCGAATCTTCAGTTTGCTCATGATGTGCTTGAAGGTGAGTCTTACGGGCGAATCAGAAGCCTTGACGTCCTTGGTTGTGGCGAAGAGAAGGTCGCTCGCCTCGTATCCGCCGAGAGCGGTAGCTGTCTTTTGGGTGCTCTGGTCGGTGCTTACGCTGAACGGCTGGTCGGTTACGCTCGTCACATCCTGCATGTACGGATAGTAGGCGTAGGCGTTGTACGTGCCTTCATCCCAGTAAAGCGTGCGACCGGCTTCCCATTTGTTGCCGTCGAAGGTGAGCGCCTCGTTGTTCACCAGATTGCCTGCCAGCTCCAGCGGTTCTTTCGCGTCGGCTACGTACAGACCGATGCGGTCGTTGCGCTCGAAGTCGGTGGCTGTAGCGCGGGTCTGCCCTGGATAGTCTACGACGAATGTCATGGGTGTAGACTTAGGGTCTTGCGGCTGAGTCGGTTGCAGATCGTCGCCGCAAGCCGCCAGCGTGAGCACTACCAACGCCAGTGCGACACATCTTATTATATGGTTGTTCATAAATCTTGAATTTCATCCTTCGTTTTAGAGTTTTCTTACTGACGACTTTCCTATCGGTGTCTTCTCACTTTCTTCATCTGCAGCGGACTGCCCTTGTGTATCTTCGGGGCATGCTGGTAGGTGTGGGCGGTGCGCGCATAGCTTGTGCCCATGCTGCGTGTCGCTGTTCCGGCGTCGCGCTTGTCGTTTCTGACGAACTCCTCGAACGAGAATGTCTCGCCGGCGTATCTCATGATGCGCTTCACGATGCTCTCGCGACTGATGGTGCTATAGTAGGGTATGTCGTTGTTCATGCATGAGTTCTGCTCCGAGCGGAACACGCCGCGGTTGTGCATATAGCCGCCCTCGTAGATGTCGACGATGTCGCTGTAGCGGTCGTCGAAGATGAGGTGGCTCCAGCCTACGTTGTGCATCTTGCCGGTGAGCGAGAGGTTGTCGTACCAGCCGAGCGACTTCGCGCTGTTGAACTCCGCCACGTGTCCGCAGCAGCTGCAGCCGCAAGCGTCGATGAAGGCGTTGTGGTAGATGTACTCGTCGCCGAGCTTGCCGAATCCGTGACCGCCTGCCTCGTGCTGAACCACGCCGCGCGTGTCGAGCGGATAGTCGTATGTGCTGAGCGGACAGAACGCTATAGCCGAACCGTCGGGCCACATCTGGCAGATGCCGCCGTAGTCGGTGGTGTTGGGCACGACGATTATGAGCGTCTGCTTCAGGTTTTCCTTGCTGACGGTGGGCGCACCGAGAGCATAACTGAACAGTTCGTCGTAATCGGCTTTCAGTCCGACGCCACCTGTGAAGGTTGTGCCGAAGCGGTTGTAGCGTATGGTGTTCACCGTGCCCACTCCGCTCTCGGTAGACAGCGGTATGGCGGTGTAGACGTTGAAGTATTTGCGGTAGGTCTTGTACGGCTCGATGCCGAAGAAGTATTCCACTTCCTGACGTATGTGCTTCAGATAGTCGCCGCTGGCAAGATCCTTGGCGTTGTAGCCGTCGCCGAGCAGCACGATGTTGATGCCGCCGTTGCGTCCCTTGGTGGCTTTCTGCAGGGTTATCCATTCGTCCTCGCCGTACTCGTAGCCGTACTGCGAGACGGTGCACGCGTGGGTATAGTCTTTGTTCTTCAGTCGGAACACTATCTTGCCCTCGCGGTCGCTCGCGTTCTTCGACATGCTCTTGATGGTGAGCTTCACTTCAGTCTTCTTGTTGCCGCTGGCTGGCGACACCTCACACCAGTCGGGCTTGCTCTCCACTTCCCACTCGCCCTCGGCGTTGACGACCAGGGTCTGCTTGTGCTGTGTGCTCAACGCGCATGCCACCGACGGGCGGCACACCAGCTCGTGGTGGGCTGCGATGCGCTTGAACTCGCGCCAGCCGCCGGCTGCCTGATACTGCTGAACGGCTGACTCGGGCACTTCGAGCGTGAAGTTGTCTTTTGCCACGCCGTCGAAGGCGCCGCTCTCAATATATGCCGGCATTGTTCCCTTGCACACGATGGAGCCTATACCAAAACAGTCATTGAAAGCTCCTCTACGTATGGTTTCCAACGATTCTGGCAACACCAAGCCTTCGAGCATTCGGCAATTTGAGAATGCACTTTCACCAATACTTTCAACCCCATAGGGAATGTCAAGAACACCCATCAAACGCCAGTTGTTTGCAAAGGCGTTGTCGCCAATTCTGGTAATGGTTGAAGGTAGGGTTAATGTTCCGGAAAAATCATTATTACAAAATGCTTTGTCTGCAATTATCTTAAGTCCTTTAGGCAAATGGAGTTCGCCCTTTAAATTGTTATCAATAAAAGCAGAAGATCCAATACTCGAAAGACCGTCATGCAGTGTAAGGGTTCCATTGAAGCCACATCTTTCAAATGCAGAACTGGGAACAGACGATACGCCTTGGGGTATTTCTATAGAACCAGTCAGATTTTCACAGTGAGAGAATGCGCATTGTCCTATCACTCTTAATTTTGACGGAAGTTTCAGTTCTCCATATAGGCCTCGACAGCCACTAAAACAATAACCTCTAATTATTTCAACGCCATCAGGTATTATAAGACGGCCGGTAAGGTTACTGCAATTCTGAAATACACCATTATAATAATCGAGGCCTTCGTCTTTCGTATCCTTATCTGCTCCATTTCCTGATGTTCCTAATTTCTTCAATGTTGAGGGCAGAGACAATGAACCGTTTAAAGAACTACAACCCGTAAAGGCTCCTCGTCGTATTTCCTCAACTCCTTCGGGGATTATTAATGATCCGGAAAGATTCTTACAGCCTGTAAAGGCATTGTCGCAAATCACCTTAAGTCTGTCAGGAAACACAAAAGTGACAAGATTAAGAAGTCCACCTCCGCCTGGTTTATTAAAAGCAGAAACAGGTATGTTGTCAGCAGAATGTTTTTCGCCTGGATTGTTGGGGTTTATCCACTCTAAGATACGTACTTCCTTGAGATTAACAGCAGACAATTTATTCATGTTATCTCTCATAAAGAAGAAATCCTTAGCATTAATCTCACCCTTAATCTTCAGATTCTTCAGCTTTGTATAGTCCTTGTTGGCTGCAGCAATGGCTTCCTTGAGGTGTCCGGCGGTAGAGTTCACGATGACGTATTCCTTGGCTGTGGCGTCGTGACTCACGAGGTCGTTCTCCCACGGGGTGATGCTCTCGTTCACGAGTGTGAGGTGATACTGTCCGCTGGCTGCTTTCTTGTCTACACGGATGCTGAAGTTCATCATCTTGCCCGATACGTATGTGAGCGCCTCGTTCTTCACGAACTTGTAGGGCATGCCGCCGATGGTGATGCTGAAGAGCGTGGTGCCTGCACTGACGGTCTGCGGCACCACGATGGCGCGCCATTCGTCGTCGACGCGCGAGGGGATGGTGGCTGTGCTCTCCACGCTGCCTGAGGGCTTCACCTCGCCGGTGGCAAGGTCGATGCTCGCCTTGCGCACCAGGTTGGGCGCAAGCACTATCTTCTCGGTGTTAGCCCACTCGCCGTCGGCAAAACCCGAGCCTTGAATCAGGGTGACGCGGGCGTTCGACATGCGATGGAACAGCGGCAGACGGATGATGCTGGTCGTGGGAGCCACGTCGCCCACCTTGCCCCAAAGGAAGTCGCTCGCCTCGTAGCCGCCCATCTCGCCGTCGGCAGAAGCGCGGCTCTGGTCTTTCTGCACCTCAAACTGATAGTCGTCGATGCTCTCAGGGTTGGCGAAGGGATAGTAGCCGTAAACGTCGATGTGCGTGTGCTTGTCTTTCCAGTAGATGTCGTAGGCGGGTTCCCACTGGTTGTTGGCTTCGTCGAACGTGTGGCGCACGTTGTCGCAACGGTTGCCGCTGGGTTTCAGAGTGCCGGGCGTGCCACCGTTATAGTCGACGACGTAGACGCCCATCACGTCTCCGTCGCAGAAGCCGTTGTCGCCGACACGTGTCAGCGCCAACTGCTCGATGCTGCCCGACAGCTGTATGCGGTCTTCGCCGCCAGGCTTGCCGCCGTCGCCGTCGAACAACGAGTCGGAGCAGGCTGCAAGCAGAATGCAAAGCATCAGTACAGCTGTGTATATATGGAAGTTCTTGTGATTCGTATGGGTCATATCAAATGCAATGTTCTTTTAATCGTTTCTGTTTCTTTACTGCGTCAGCTTGCCACACCGCCGTAATCTATGCCGTCGCTCTCCCATGCACTGATGCTCACGCTCACTCCGCCGCCTTCCTTGCTGAGCGTGGCGGTGAGCGTGTGGCGCTTGCCGCCGACGAAGGTGACGGTCTTCGAGATGTTGTGGTCGGCGCCGTCGACGGTGATGGTTATGAGGTTGTTGCCCGTGGCGGTCTGCGGCACAACGAAGGCGCGGTAGACGGCGCCGTCCTTATAGGGCGTGAGGCTGCGCACGCTGCCGTTGGCGCTTACCGTGGAGGTGGCGAGGTTGACGGTGGCGGAGGTGGCGAGATTGTTCATCTTCACCGACACATCTGCGTCTGCGAGTGAGCTTTCGCTATATCCAGCACCTGCCTTGAGCACTATCTCCACCTGACTCATCAGGTGACGTGCCGCGATGTTCACCGGCGATGCCGATGGAGCGGCGTCGAGCGTGGATCCTACGATAAGGTCGGACGACTTGTATGCGCCCAGGCTGCTCTGGTCGGCACTGACGCCGAACGGCATGGCGCTCACGCTCGCAACTGTCTGCGTGTAGGGATAATACATATAGAAGTCGGCATGCGTCTGAGCGTCCTTCCAGTATACTGTCTTTTCTGCGTTCCATGTCGTGGTATAGGTGTACGGCATGTTGTCGAGATGATTGCCCAAGGGTTTCAGCGTCGCCGCGCTGCCGTCTGCATTGCGGTTGACAACGAACAGCCCTATGCGGTCGCCACTCTCGAACGCCTCCTCCGTGGCGCGGGTTATCGTGGCGCTGATATTTATAGGTATCTGTGCCGCGGGCTTGTCGGGCTCGTCGGGCTTATCGGGCTTATCGGGCTTGTCTGGCTTGTCTGGCTCGGTGGGCGTAGGGGGCTCGATGGGCGTAGGGGGCACGTCGGGGTCGTCGTGTCCGCACGATGTGCATGCTACGAGAAGAGCTAAAGCAATTAGAAAAACAGGTTTTTTATCATAAGCACTCATATTATTTGCGGTGTTAAAGCTTAACAAATACAAAGTTAAGCAATTAAACGATAAAATACAAGTTCACAATAGTTCACTTTTCATAAAAAAACAATAGTATGAGCCGATGTTTGCTTGGCTTAGTCTGATAGTATCTGTGCTTCGAACAGGTATTACCGCGTACTGGTAACAATATTCCCAATACGCGGTAACGATATTACCACGCTGCGGTAACGGTGTTACCACACTGCGGTAATTCTGTTTGCGCTTCGCCCTTGCGGAATATCTTGTAGCCGATTGCCGCCACAACGACGCTCATTATCGGCGAGATGATATTGAAGAAGCAATAGGGCAGGTAGGTGGTCGTCGCCACGCCGAGCACGGTGCTCTGCGTCATGCCGCAGGTGTTCCACGGTACAAGCACCGAGGTCACGGTTACGGCGTCCTCTGTCGTGCGGCTAAGCAGGCGACGCTCGTAGTTCTCGCGGTCGTAAACGTCGCGGAACATGTTGCCCGTGAGCAGGATGCACAGATACTGGTCGGCGATGGCTACGTTGAGCATCACGCCGGTGGTGGCTGTAGACGCCACGAGCGACGTGCGACCCTTCACCATGTGGATGAACAGTCGGGTGATGCCGCCCACCATTCCGCTTGCTGCCATCGTTCCGCCGAAACACATGGCGCAGATGATGAGCCAGATGGTGTCGGTCATGCCTGCCATGCCGCGCGTAGACACGAGCTCGGTGAGCATCTGGTTCGATGTGCTCAGCGTCGTCTCGCCGTATACGCTCATCATCGCCGCCTTGAACATTGACGGGTCGATTTCTGCCAACGCCTCGCGCTGGAAGATGAGTCCGCAAGCCACGGCGAGCAGTGTCGATAAGAAGATAGTGACGATTGGCGGGGTCTTGCGCGCGATGAGCACGCCGGTGGCTACGGGCACTATGAGCAGCCACGGCGTTATGTTGAAGCGTCCGTCGAGGACTGCCATGAACGAGGCTACTTCCTGCGTCTCAGTGGTGTCGATAGTGAGTCCTGCCACGGCGAAGATTATCAGCGCGAGGGTTATCGAGGGCACGGTGGTGAGCAGCATGTAGCGTATATGGCTGAATAGCTGCACGCCCAGACTGCCCGAGGCGAGGGTGGTTGTTTCGGAGAGTGGCGAGATCTTGTCGCCGAAGTAAGCGCCGGAGATTATCGCTCCTGCCACCCAACCGTCGGCGAAGCCTTGCGCTCTGCCAATTCCCATGAGCGCAATGCCGATGGTGGCGATGGTGGTCCACGACGAACCGGTCATCAGGCTGACAAGGGCGCAGATAAGGCAGGTGGACGCCAGGAACACCGACGGATGGATGATGTGCATACCATAATATATTAAGGTGGGCACCACACCGCTCACCATCCATGCGCCGCCCAAAGCTCCGATGAGCAGCAGTATTATCAGCGCACTCGACACGCTCGACACGTTCTTCGTGATTGCTTTCTCAAAACTTGACCACGGCACATTCAGATAGCCCATGCCGATGAGAACGCAGAACGCCGATACGGCTATCAATGACACCTGCGACGCTCCTGCCAGCGAGTCGCTGCCGAACGCTCGTATCGTCGCAACGAGCATTATCACGAGCAACGCAATCGGCGTGAATGACAGCAACGCCGACGGGCGCTTCTTCAAATGTGCGGTTGCTGCGTGCTTAGCCTTTGCAGCTTTTGCAGCGTTCCCTGCATTTACACATTTCTCAGCATTTACGGATTTCCCAGCATTTATGGATTTCTCAGCATTTACACATTCACAATTAATTCCGTTCTTATTATTTTCCATTGAATTCACCCTGAAACATTACGTATATTTATACATCATCATTTACTATTACGATATGCAAAGTTACTGCATTTTCTGCATATATACAACATTTTACACCACAAAAGCGTATATATTTACAATAGAGAATAAACTAACGAATGAAACACTGTATAGTTATACACCATTCGTAGCGGAGATGAAAGCCTCCGCAGCAAGCAATGATATCTATCAAAAATTCCTGGAAGATATGGCAGTTTTTTCACGTACTTATGTTTTATATCTGCAAGAGTATATTGATGAGATTTGCTCAGAATTAACTACCTTTGCGGTAGAATCACCAACCGATAAGGCAATTTATTAATTGACTTATTAGTTGTGATAACATTCAATTAGAGTTATTGATAGTTGCCTAGTATGGCAAATGGCTGGCAGATGGCCAGTAAATGGCTGGGAGATGGCCAGTAAATAGCTGGAAGATGGCCAGTAAATAGCTGGGAGATGGCTGGAAGATAGCCCTCTCTGTCAAGTTATCTTCCAGCCCTTATCCTATTCACCATCAACCCGTTACGCCATTTCTGGAAGATATGGCAGATTTTTTCACGTACAAGTTAAATATAATGCTAACCATAGGAGGGTATAGCATCTGTGCCATACTCACCTATGGGCACAAAAAAAGGTCTCCAAAGTCGTTTGACTCTGAAGACCTCAAGTAAAGAAGGCAGCCACCTACTCTCCCGCATTGCATTGCAGTACCATCGGCGCAAGCGGGCTTAACTTCTCTGTTCGGAATGGGAAGAGGTGGGACACCGCCGCAATAACCGCCTAAAGTTCGTTCGCCTGCGACAATTAGTAATTCTTAATTATTAATTCGTCAAGCGTATAAGATAGACACGTTGATTAAGCAAAACTATTGTTAAGTTGTACAACAACTGAAAGTATCGCTACTCGAGAAGAAAGTCTCGGGCAATTAGTACTGCTCGGCTTTGACGTCACCGTCTTTACACCTGCAGCCTATCTACGTCGTCGTCTACAACGACCCTCAATGGAGTTCTCATCTTGCGGATGGCTTCGCACTTAGATGCTTTCAGCGCTTATCCTAACCAGACTCGGATACCCAGCGGTGCGCCTGGCGGCACAACTGGCAAACCGGAGGTCTGTCCATCACGGTCCTCTCGTACTAGTGACGGCACCACTCAAA
>OIZH01000144.1_pt1 | contig 15493 bp, 10 predicted proteins | sample 1588511 | NCBI WGS metagenome assembly OIZH01 (sample SAMN03283237) | human gut metagenome | biome: human-associated habitat; material: feces | host: Homo sapiens | place: Peru | collected 2012
AAGGAAATGGCGAACTACACCACTGGATACTTCACATATAAGACCTCAAAAGTCGCAAGTTCCTATGCTGTGTTCGACAAAACCACAAACACACTGACATTCAAACACGACACCAACAGACCCATTGGAGCGTTTGCACTGAATGAGGGCAGAAATTTCCCTGGTTGGTATAACCCCTATAACTATGAATGCAATACAAATAACATCAAGAAGGTTGTCTTTGATGCTTCATTTGCTAATGCACGCCCAACAAGTTGCTACTGTTGGTTCCATGACTGCAAATACTTAACGACCATAGAAGGCATTGAATATCTGAACACAGAAAACGTAACAGATATGTGGGGAATGTTTTGGCAGTGCTATGCTCTCACAACACTCGACGTATCAAACTTCGACACTAAGAATGTGACGAACATGAGCGAAATATTCAGTGGTTGTTTTGGTCTAACGACCATATATGCAAGCGAAAAATTCGTGACCACAACATGTATGGATGACCACAACATGTTTCTAGGCTGCGCTAATCTTGTGGGTGCCGTGCCCTACGACGAAAACAAGGTGGGCAAAGAAATGGCAAACTACACCACAGGCTACTTTACATATAAAGCAGCTACTGGCATTGATGCGCCGACGGTGTCGGACGACACGGCAGCGGAGTATTACGACCTGCAGGGCCGCCGTCTGAACGCACCACAAAAGGGTGTGAACATCGTGAAGCGTGGCAAGAAAACAACAAAGGTGCTCGTGAAATAGCGGACTGCCCCGGCTGGGAGATGCAGTGAGATGCTGGTAGATAGCTGGTAGATAAAACAGCTATCTACCAGCCTTCAACTCACTACCTAACAACGCGTTACACGCCTGCTGGAAGATATGGTAGATTTTTCGCACTAATTAAGTTATGACACAAAATTCAGCAATTAATAGCTAACGATGCAAATCGTAGGAGGGTATGCATCCCTGCCGCACCCACACAGCCTGTTACACAAATTAAAACACCGCTGCTTGCGTTTATCTAAACGCGGATTAAACGGATTAAGCGGATTCGTTGGCGATGGGAATCATCGGTTAGCCGTAGCGGCGGTATCCTGTCGCCGCAGCAAGCTGCATTGCTAATCATTACTATCAGACTTGGTGCTGCGGAGGCCGGAGACCTCCGCTACGGATGGACGCACCCCAAATCCGTTTAATCCGCGTTTAATTCATCGCAACCTGCAAAATCCGTTTAATCCGTTTAATCCGCGTTTAATTCAACGCACCAGACAAAATCCGCTTAATCCGTGGTTGATTCCACGCACCCTAACCATCTGTGTAATTCTGTGATATCCGTGGGAGAACATCTCAGCAGAAGGTTCTGTGAATTCGGCGTGTTCTGTGGGAGACAAGTGCACTCCCTGAAGGCATCCTACAGACCTACGCCCCACTTCTTCAGCTGCTCGAAGTCGATGTCGGCGAAGCCGGCTTGCTTCAGCGTTACGGAGCGGTTGTGGTCGTTGAGGTAGCGGCGAGCGCCGCAGCGGTATGTAGGATTGGCGAGCGAGAGCGGCATCACGTCGGCGACGCACGGCGCACTGATGCCGGCGATGGAGAGCATCGTCGGGAAGACAGACGCGCTCGACTGCACATCCTTAGCGCGGTTGGCGTTGAGCGCAGCGACAACGGCAGGATATTCGGCGCGGTAAGACTCGGATGTCCAGACGAGGAGCGGCACATGTATGCCGTGCGACGACGGCGTGGGCGAAGCATGCAGGAAGCGCTTGCGATAGTCGTCGAAGATATTCTCGCCGTGGTCGGACGTGTAGAGCATTGCCGCCTGCGCCCCACTCTTGCCGAGCATCGTGATGATGCTGTGCAGCACGAAGTCGGTCTGACAGATAGTGTTATCGTAGGCGTTGATGAGCTGCGCACGGTTCTTCGGCTCAGCCTCCGTCGGCGTGTCGGGCAGGAACTTGGCGCGACTCTGCGGATAGCGGTCGCGGTAGTTGAAGTGCGAGCCGTACGTATGCAGCACTATTAGCTCCTTCTTGCGCTTCTTGGCGAGGATATTCTTCACGTAAGGCAGCAGACGCTCGTCGCTGGTCTGCGCCGTCACGTCGCCTGTGATGACGCTAACAGCCGAGCGGATGAACACGAAGTCGTCAGCCTCATCGCCGAAGAAGTCGATGAACGAGTGGTTAGGCTGCTGGTTGGAGATGAACGAGGTGTGGAAACCTGCCTCGCGAAACGCCGTGATGAGGCTCTTCTCGCGGTACAGACGTGCATGGTTCTCGGCAGAAGCCGCTGCGAGCAGCATCGGCACACTCTTGTGCGTGGTGTTCGACTGCGAGAGCACATGGCGGAACACGCTGAGTCCGTCGGTCTTTGAGAGCAGCGGATTAGTCTCGCGCCCGTAGCCGTAGAGCTGGAAGTTGTCGGCGCGTGCCGTCTCGCCAATGACGAGCACATACACCTCGGCAGAGTCGGCGTCGTGAGCCGAGCGCGCGTTGAAGCGGAAGGAGGCGACATCCTTGCGGTAGTCGGCTACGCGTCCGCTCTCGCGGCAGGCGAGGTAGAGGTTGTAGAAGATGTTGGCGGGATAGACATGATCCTCGGCACGATAGTCGAAGTCGCTGTCCTTAGGATAAGCCGCGTAGCACAGCGCTATAAGCACGGCGCCCGCAGCCATACCGCACCATGAGTAGCGGCGCACACGCTTGAGGAACGCTACATCCTCGGTGCGGTGGCGTGCCCACGACATTGCGGCGAGCACGAGCAGCGGCAGGTAGAGGACGAACACAGTAGCCACGGCGGGCACGAGGTTGTTGAGCAGCTCCATCGCCTCGCCGGGGTTGGTGGTGACGAGGTTGAGGAACATGTCGACGGCTATCACGCCGCGACCGAAGAGGTAGAGCAGCACTATCTGGAAGGCTGCGAAGAAGACGATGAGGAAGAGGAACCACACCTGGCGTCCCGTCTTCTTGGAGAGCGTCATCAGCAGCGCGTAGAGCGATACGGGCAGCACGACGTTGGCTACGCAAGCCAACACGGGCATGTGCTCGGTGAAGCAGAGCGCCACGTTGGGGACAGCGAGCGAGAGCACGATGTAGAAGAAGAGGAAACGGGGAGAGGTCAAAAAACCTAATATCTTTTTCATAAGAATATAGTTAGCCGTAGCGGAGGTCTCCGGCCTCCGCAGCACCAAGTCGAACATTAATTATCGCTTGCTGCGGAGGCCGGAGACCTCCGCTACGAAAGAATTAGAACGCTTCGTTGATATTGAATATAAAGCTGTGCTGTCCCGACTTACCGAAGCCGTAGTCGAGTCGCACGTTGACATTCTTCTTGAACTCCCAGCGGTAGCCCACGCCCATGTTCGGCAGTATGTGCTTCCACTCTATCTTGCTGAACTTCGGGAAGATGGTGCCGGCGCCTACCCACGCCACCACGCCGTTGCGCTTCCACACATGCTGTCGCAGCTCCACCTGCGCCTCCATCTTATGGTTGTCGCGGTAGCGGCCCTGGTAGTAGCCGCGCATCGAATAGCTGTCGCCGAGCTGCGCAAGCATCGACCACTCCACATCGCCGAAGTTGAGCTGCGTGCGGAAGTCGGCAGCGAGCGTGGCGCCGCGCCAAAGATGCGTGTAGCCGTCGATGCGGAAGTCGGTGGTGTAGGAGTTGTACTTGTTGCCGATGAACTTCGGGCGCATGAGCTGCATGAACTGTATGTACATGCCTCGCTTCGGCGCCGTGAGGTTGTCGCGCGTGTCGTAGATGGCAGTCACACCCGCACCGAAGTTGAGCGTCTCTGGGCGTTCGCCTTCGAGCAGCTCCTCGCGGTCGAACTTAGTGCCGCGCACATAGTCGAAGTCGACGGTCGGACCGATGAAGAGGTTGTCGGCGGTGCGTATCAGCCAGTCGGCTTTGAACTGCGCCTGCCAGCGCTTCATCTTGCTCTTGTTGGCGTCCGCATTGCCCATGTCGTAGCCCCATCCCCAGATGTAGCACGGGAAGGAGTAGAAATAGACCGTGTAGTTGAGGCGGTGGGTGTCGCGCGGGAACTTATGTGTGCCGCGCACGCCGAGCATATAGAAGCCTACGGTAGAGACGTCGCCGAAGAGCGACACGTTGCTCGGAGCCGAGAGCGAGTCGGCAGGGTCTGAACGGTAGAGACCGGCAGCCACGAGTCCGATGCCGAACTTGGTGTCGGAGCTGTAGTGGGGTCCGCCTATCACGCTGAAGTCGAAACGCTTGTTCTTCTTCTCCTTGTTGGCGTCGTTGAAGTAGGCAAGGAAGCGGTTGAAGAGACTCTTCTTCGGCTTCGCCACCACGGCGGTGTCGGCAGCCCAAGGCACGTCTGCGGCAGACGCCGCAACTACTGCGGTAGTGTCAAAACAGAACGGCTCTGTAGCCCGAGCGGGCTGCAGAGCTATCGTAAAGAGTAAGAAAAGAATCGCTTTTAAGGGGCGCATAACCTCATGTTTTTAAATTAATAATAGAGTTGACAAGGATATCTCAACACCTCAACATCTCAACATCACAACACCTTAATACACCAGTCCCACGTTGTCTACCCAGAAGGTGTTGCCCACGGTGCCAACGTAAGCACCGCCGTGGCTCGACGAGAACTGCAGCACGATGTGCGTCGGTGTGGCGTCGGCAGCAGCCCAACCGGTCTCCTTCACGAGCACGCTCTTGCCCTTGGAGTTGCGGGCGTAGTCGGTAGAACGCAGCCCCATCATCGAAGCGTCGTAGAACGACTTGCCGGTGATGTTGCCGTAGTGAATCTCGTAGGTGGCGTCCTCAACCCATCCGTTGGTCGACTTGCCGTACTTTACCACTACGGTGCCTACGCGCTGCGCGGTGATGTTGCCATGCGCGTCCTCGTGGCGGCGCTGCAGAAGCAGAAGAGCCACGCAGTAGTCCTTGCCGGGCACGGTAGTCACCTTAGAGAAACCGGTCTGACGGATGCGGTTGGCGTTGCCCGGCACCTGCACACGGTAGTCGAAGCGCAGAGCCTTCGGGCGCAGGGTGAACGGAATGCCGAAGTTGAGAGCCTTCGGACCTTCCTTCGTGCCGGTGATAGGCTCCTTCATGTCGCCGAGGAAGATGCTGCCAGCGGCGAGCACCTTAATATTTATAAGACCAAGCACCTTGCAAGTCTCGATGTGGGTAGTCATCTTCACGCAATGTCCCGATCCGCGGTTGTCGCGATACACCGAATTGTTGGTCTTCGTGATGCCCGAAACCTTAGCCATCACGTTGCTCGTGCCCCAAGGCGAGCCGCCGAGGTTCACGTATGGGTTGTTGCCCTTCAGGGCTCTGTTTGGTCCAATCTCGTAGAGTGTCTTTGTGTTGCCGCCGATGACAGCCGACTCGTGAATCTGGCGTGTCACCCATGTGTCGAAATTGCCGTACTTGAACAATACGAACTTTCCTTCCGCACTGGCCGAAAGACTACATAAAACGCAAAGCATTGTCACAATGCTGCTCTTGAACATTAACTTTTTCATCTCCTAATTATTATATATGTTGTTACTGTTTCATTACAACTGATGTCGCAGTTTCAATGACTACTACTATTACAGTTTGGTTACAAAGCCGTTAAAAGCCTTGTCGTTAGGCGCAAAGATATACAAAAAAGGCAAATGCGAAAACTTTTTTATTACAAAAGTTTTCCATTTGCCTTAATATTTAATGTCTGTCAACACTTCGAAAGAAATAAAGACGACTTTTAGTAGCTTTTAAGCCAACCCGTTTTTACTTGCCCGTAATCACTTCTACCGCTTTGCTCACGATGTGGTTCTGCTCGTTCATCAGGCGGAAGTATTCGTTCATATCCCAGATGTCGCGGGCTATGAGCGCCTTCAGTTGCAGGCGCAGCATGGGGAGCGTACGCTGGCGCTCGGCGTCGTCGCGAGGCTTCACCTTCTGGCGCTCGGCTTCAGCAAAGAGCGTGTCAACCATCGCCTGCGGCACCTCGAAACGCTTCATGTAGTCGTCGAACTTCGCGTACTTTGTCTTCAACTCGTCGCGGTGGTCCTCAACGTATCGCAGCGTTGTGTTGATAACGAGCGAGCGGGCTACGAGCTGGCGATGGAACGCTGTGTACTGTGTGGTGTCGAGCGGCACGAACACGTCGGGCATAATGCCTCCGCCGCCATACACCGTGCGGTGCTTGCGCAGAGTGTAGCAGCGCAGCGAGTCGTTGAAGTGTATCGAGTCGGCAGAGTAGAGTTCGCCGTGCTTGAAGCGCTTCTCTATATCCTGCGCGTAGTCTTCCTTCTCGCCCTTCTCGTAGGGTTTCTGTATGCAGCGGCCCGAGGGCGTATAGTAGTGGGCTACGGTGAGACGTATCATCGAACCGTCGTCGAACTCGATAGGACGCTGCACCAAACCCTTGCCGAACGAGCGGCGGCCTATCACGGTTCCGCGGTCCTGGTCTTGGATGGCGCCGGTGACGATCTCGGCTGCCGACGCCGAATACTCGTTGATGAGCACGCATACCTTGCCCTTCTCAAGGCGTCCGCCGCCACCAGCGTTGTACTCCTGGCGCTTCTGGGCGCGTCCCTCGGTATACACTACGAGGTCGCCCTTCTGCAGGAACTCCTCAACGATGCGCACAGCCGACTGCAAGTAGCCGCCGCCGTTGTCCTGAAGGTCGAGGATAAGGTCGCGCATGCCGGCTTTCTGCAGCGAGTCGACTGCGGTCATGAACTCACCGTATGTGGTAGCACCGAACGAACCGATGCGAACATAGCCCACGTGCGGACGTATCATATAGTAGGCGTCGAGCGTGTGTACGGGTATCTTCGCACGCGTTACGGTGAACGTGAGCAGGTCGGGCACGCCGCGACGCTTCACGCCGAGTTTCACCTTCGACGAGCGCGGACCGCGCAGACGGCGCATTATCTCCGAACGCTCCATCTTCACGCCAGATATGGTTGTATCGTTGACGGTGATGATGCGGTCGCCGGCAATGATGCCAACTTTCTCTGAAGGACCTTTGCGTACGGGCTGGATGATGAGCAGCGTGTCGGAAATCATGTTGAACTGCACGCCGATGCCGTCAAACGAGCCCTGCAGAGGCTCGTTGAGCGACTTCGTCTCCTTCGCCGTAGTGTACGACGAGTGAGGGTCGAGCTTCTCAAGCATGCCGCGTATGCCGTCCTCTACGAGCTTCTGGTCGTCTACCGAGTCGACATAGAGATTGCTGATGGCGAGCTCTGCTATCTGGAGCTTCTTGAGCGGATTGACGCGCTGCGCGAACGTAGCTACGCACAGCAAAAGAAAAACCAACGCACCCACTCCCGTCTTTAACGAGAATGAGTGCGATGCGTTATGTTTGTGATTATTGGTACGTTTCATAATCTGATTGTTTTGTTATTCCATGTCTTCCTCGGGCAGATCTTCCTCCACAACAAGGTTGTCGATGATGAAGTTCTGTCGCTCCATGGTGTTCTTGCCCATGTAGTATTCGAGGAGTTTCTGCACCTGGTCGGTCTTGTGCAGCGTAACTTGCTCAAGTCGCATCTCAGGACCGATGAAATGGGCAAATTCTTCTGGCGAAATCTCGCCCAGACCTTTGAATCGTGTTATCTCAGGGTCGGGTCCGAGGTCGCGTATCGCCTGCTGGCGCTCGTCCTCGCTGTAGCAGTAGCGAGTTATGAAGTCGCTCTTCTTCTCCTTGCCCGTAAGACGCGCGTCGGCGTCTGCCACAACCTTCTTGTTCTTAATCTTGGTGCGGCGGTTGCGCACGCGGAACAGCGGAGTCTGCAGCACATAGACGTGTCCTTTCTTGATAAGGTCGGGGAAGAACTGAAGGAAGAACGTGATGATGAGCAGGCGTATGTGCATACCGTCCACATCGGCATCGGTTGCCACTATCACCTTATTATATCTAAGCGTGTCGAGTCCGTCCTCAATGTCGAGCGCAGCCTGCAGGAGGTTGAACTCTTCGTTCTCGTACACCACCTTCTTTGTCAAGCCGTAGGAGTTGAGCGGCTTGCCGCGCAGCGAGAACACCGCCTGGGTGTTCACATCGCGACTCTTTGTGATTGATCCGCTGGCTGAGTCGCCCTCGGTGATAAAGATAGAAGACTCTTCCTTGCGGTCGTTCTTCGCGTCGGAGTAGTGGATGCGGCAGTCGCGCAGCTTGCGGTTGTGGAGGTTTGCCTTCTTGGCGCGTTCGCGAGCCAGCTTGGTGACACCAGCCATCGCCTTGCGCTCACGTTCGCTCTCGGTTATCTTCTGCTGCATCACCTCCGCAACATCGGCGTGTATGTGCAGGTAGTTGTCTACCTCGAGCTTCACGAAGTCGCCCACGTACTTGTTGATGCTTTCTCCGCCCGGCGCCATCTGAAGCGAACCGAGTTTAATCTTTGTCTGGCTCTCGAACATAGGTTCTTCTACGTTCAGCGCCACGGCAGCCACGAGTCCGTTGCGTATGTCGGTGAACTCGTAGTTCTTGCCGAAGAACTCCTTGATGGTTCTTGCGATATGCTCCTTGAAAGCACTCTGATGGGTGCCGCCTTGTGTGGTGTGCTGTCCGTTCACGAACGAGTGATACTCCTCGCCGTACTGGTTGGTATGCGTGAAAGCTATCTCAATGTCCTCACCCTTCACGTGTATTATGGGGTAGAGCGGGTCGGTAGTCATCGTGTCGGTGAGCAGATCTGCCAAGCCGTTGCGCGAGAGGATGCGCCGACCGTTGTACATAATCGCAAGACCTGAGTTGAGATATGTGTAGTTGCGCAGCATTGTCTCCACGAAGTCGTCATGGAACGAATAGCCTACGAACAGTGTGGGGTCGGGTTCGAAGAAGATATACGTGCCGTTCTCGTCAGCAGAGTCTTCGGTGATGTCCGACTTGAGGTTGCCGCGCTCGAACTTGAGCGCACGCACCTTTCCGTCGCGGTACGACTTCACCTCGAAATGTGCCGAGAGGGCGTTCACCGCCTTCACGCCAACGCCGTTCAGACCCACACTCTTCTTGAACGCCTTCGAGTCGTACTTGCCGCCGGTGTTGAGCACGCTGACAGCCTCTACGAGCTTGCCCTGCGGAATGCCGCGACCATAGTCGCGCACCGACACACGCAGGCGGTCGTCGATGTCTACCTCTATGCGCTTGCCGGCGTTCATCTTGAACTCGTCGATTGAGTTGTCGATTACCTCCTTCAGAAGCACATAGATGCCGTCCTCGGGCAACTGACCGTCGCCCAAGCGACCGATATACATACCAGGACGTGTACGCACATGCTCCATGTCGGAGAGGTGGCGTATATTGTCGTCGGTATACTGAACTGTGGGTTGAATGTTTTCTTCCATTTTATTTCTTTATATCTTATAGCATCCTAAGCGATTTAGACAGCACCAAGGATGCTATCCGATTTAAATGTTCTTTTTATAGCATCTGCGGCGCTTGTGTATCTCGCGGTTGAGATACTGCCACTGTCCCTGAACCTTCATGTTGGTCTCCATCTCGACGTGGGTCTCTCCCCACTTGAAGCCGAGGCGCTGGTAGCGCGGGATGAGGTCGTAGAAGAGCAGAGCGTTGGCGCCTTTCTGACGGTATTCGGGCAGAATGCCTACGAGCAGAAGGTCTACGACGTCGGTCTTGTGGAACTTCAGCGCACGCAGTATGTGCCACCAGCCGAAGGGGAAGAGCTTTCCGCCGCACTTCTGCAGGGCGTGTGCGAGCGAAGGTATGGAGATGCCCACACCAACCACCTTATGGTCGGGTGTGTTCCAGTCTTCGATGATGGTGATGAGGTCGAGGTCTGCCATGGGCAGATACATCTTCACGTACTGTTCTATCTGTCGGTCGGTGAGCTTCGAGTAGCCGTAGAGGTCCTTGAAGGTCTCGTTCACTACATTGAATATCTTCTTGCCGTATCCGTTCTCGCCGTAGATTTCGTTGCGCTTCAACTTCTTCACCTGCAGGTTGTAGCGCTTCTGAATCATCTTCGCGATGGTTGCATACTTCTCTGGCATCTCTTCGGGCACGTAGAGCTTATACTCTACGTAGTCGTTGTCCTTCTCCCATCCGCCCATGCGGTCCATGTGCTCAGGATAGTAGGGATAGTTGTAGGCAGTAGCCTGAGTGCCGAGCTGGTCGTAGCCTTCGAGGAGCATTCCTTCGGGGTCCATGTCGGTGAATCCGAGCGGACCAACGATTTCCTTCATTCCTTTCTGCTTGCCGTAGTCTTCTACAGCCTTGAGCAGGGCTTTAGACACCTCGATGTCGTCGACAAAGTCGATCCATCCGAAGCGCACCGACTCGCGCTTCCACTTCTTGTTGGCGCTGTGGTTGATGATGGCAGCCACACGACCTACCATCTTGCCGTCGCGGAACGCCATGAAATACTCTGCCTCGCAGAAGTCGAAGGCTGCATTCTTGTCCTTACTGAAGGTCCTCATCTCGTCGAAGTAGAGGTTGGGCACGTCGTAAGCATTACCTTTATAGAGGTCGTAATGAAAATTAACGAACTGGCGAAGGTCGCGGCGCGACTCAACTTTCTTAATCTCTATTGCTGACATTTTTCTTGATTTATTCTTTCATTTTTTGTTTGATATACGTCGCCCGATTGTCACTTCGGGCGATGGATACATCTTTATAAATAAAGCCTTAAAGATGCAAAAGTACGGAAATTTGCTCAAACAGACGAAAATATGCTAAATATTTATTGATATTTATGAGAAATCAGCAGTAGATGTTCGTCTTCAGCGGTGGTTGTAGCGAATATATACACGTCGCCGCCGTCTTTGAGTTTGAGGCGCTTGCGCAGTTCGGCTACGGAGAGCGGGAAGTTGCGTGTGGCTATATTGGCTTTCTCGATACCTGCCAGCGCCTGGCGCAGTTCGCGCTTGTTGAGCGTTGTGACGCGCTCTATGCTGAAGCTCCTACCCGGGAAGCCGTCGACGGGCTCAGCAGAGAGGAAGAGGTGGCTGTTGCGGCTGACGGGCGACACGCCGTAGGCTGCCGCAAGCTCGTCGAAGCAGCCGGCCTTCATGATTGAGGCGTTGGGCTCATGCAAGAATTTTGAGTTTTGAGTTTTGAGTTTTGAGTTGGGGGCTGGGCGGAGGAAGCCGGGGGCGTAGACGAAGAGAGAAGCATGGCTATGAGCGCTAGGGGAACTAGGAGCGCTAGGAGAGCTAGGCGTTCTAGGGAAACTAGGTTCACAAGAAAGGCTAGAACAGCTAGAATCACTAGAACAGCTAGAACCGCCAGAAAGACTGGAGCCTCCCGTTTCAAGGTCTGCGCAGAACACCTTCAGCTCGCTTTCTATCTCTTCAGACAGCACGAGCAGCAGCTCTTTGCACTCGCCGCCCACCGACACGATATGCACCTCGCGCACCGTGCCCTGCAGGTCTTCTACAGCCTTGTGCCAGTCGAGCATGGGCGAGAGCTTGAGCATCGTGAAGCGCGACTTCTTGAGAAGCTGCGGCAGGAGCTGCACGACGTCGGGCGTGCAGTCGGCGAGCATGACGGTCTTTGCGCCGTGCTGGTCGCGGCGCGCAGGGTCGAGGAATATCATTGTCTGCATATCGAGCGTAGAGAGATAGTCGACGGCGTCGGCGCAGACCACCTTTGCGTTGTCGATGCCGAGCAACGGCAGGTTGTGCTCCACCATGTGGCAGAGCTGCGCGTTGCGCTCTACGTATGTGGCTGAGGCGAAAGCGCAGGAGGTGAACGAGAAGTCGACACCGAAACCGCCGGTCAGGTCGGTCATGCTGGACGCATGACAGTTGAGAGTTGAGAGTTGAGAGTTGAGAGTTGCAGGCTGCTCAGAAGAATTATCAACTCTCAACTCTGAACTCTCAACTCTCCTCGCCCACTCCATCGCCAGATTGAGCTTATACTGCGCCGTCGGCTCCGACGAGCACTGCTCCATAGAGAGGTGTGGCGGGTAGACGATGCCGTCGCAGGCAGCCCATGTGGGGAGCTTGCGGCGCGCTGTCTGCCAGCCTTTTATCTGGTCGAGTGCGTAGGGCATGTCGACATCGGGGAAACGTGCCGACTGAAGGGCGAGTTGACGGGTGTCCTTTTCGCGATATTCTTGTATAAATTCTGCTGTTGTCATAGACTGTATCTTGGTATATTTGACTGCAAAGTTACTATATTTCACTGATTAAAGTTCCACATTCCTGCGATTGAGAATAAATTTTCCCGTTTTTCTTTGCAGAATAACAAACTTACTGTAACTTTGCAAAAGTTGCACAGATAGCAACAAAATGCGCAACTCTAAACATAATACCCTATAAATAAGTATGGAACCTATCGTTGACTTTAAAATCCTACCCGAACGTCTGCGCCAAGCTGCGCAGGTAGTGACGATTGCCGTGGCATCTCCTGCCGACTCTCACACAGAAGAAGTTATCGAACGAAGCATTGCGGAGCAGTTCGCACGCTTCATCCTTGTGGCTAACGCAGCTAAGGCTGACATCGCTCGCCGTTTGGCTGCCGACTATCCCGACAAGGTGACCCTCATCGTAGCCGAAGACGACGACGATGCGGCGCGTCATGCCGTGAAAGAGGTGCGCGAAGGCCGCGCCGACGTGCTTATGAAGGGTTCGCTGAACACCGACAACCTCCTGCGCGCCGTGCTCAACAAGGAGGAGGGCATCCTCATCAAGGGCAGCGTGCTGACACATATCGCCGTGGCTGACGTGCCGAGCCTCAACCACTTGCTCTTCTTCACCGATGCAGCCGTTATTCCCTACCCCACTACGGAGCAGTTTGACGCTCTGGCGCGCTACATCACCGCCACCTATCGCAGCATCACGGGCGGCGACCGTCCGCGCGTGGCTCTCATCCACTGCACCGAGAAGGTGTCGGAGAAGTTCCCGCTCACGCTGAGCTACGAGGAGCTGAAGGCTAACGCCGCCAACGGAGCCTACGGCGAGGTGGACATGAGTGGTCCGATGGACGTAAAGACGGCTTGCGACGCAGAGAGCGGAGCCATCAAGGGCATCGCATCGCCGGTTGTGGGCAACGCCAACTGCCTCATCTTCCCCGACATCGAGGCAGGCAACACGTTCTACAAGACGCTCACGCTCTTCGGCGGAGCTACGGTTGCGGGCATGCTCGTGGGCACCAGCGCGCCGGTTGTGGTGACATCGCGCGCCGACACTGCCGACTCTAAATTCTACTCTTTAGCAACTGCCTGCCTGAAGGCAATCAACAAATAAGAAGCAACAAACATCATTTATGAAGAAGATATTTGTCATTAACCCCGGCTGCACCTCAACGAAGGTGGCTGTGTATGAAGACGAACGTGCTGTATGGACATCTGACGGACTGCATCCGCAGGAGGAGCTGGACCAGTTCACTACCGTTAACGAGCAGTATGAGTATCGCAAGAACTTCGTGCTGAAGCTGCTCAAGGAGGCTGGAATACCTCTGGAGTTCGACGCCGTGATAGGTCGCGGCGGTCTGCTGAAGCCGCTGCACGGTGGTGTCTACGCCGTCAACGAGCAGATGAAGCAGGACCTCATCAACGCCAAGCACAAGCATGTGTGCAATCTCGGTTCGATCCTTGCCGACGACATCGCACAGATGTGTCACTGCCCAGCCTACATGGCCGACCCGGTTGTGGTAGACGAGTTCATGACACGCGCTCGCTACACGGGTCTGCCGTTCATGAAGCGCGAGTCGATATTCCACGCGCTCAACGCCAAGGCTGCTTCGCGCCGCTATGCGCGCAGCATAGGTCGCAAGTATGAGGAGATGAACCTCGTAGTGGCTCACCTCGGCGGCGGTATCTGTGTGTCGGCTCACCACGAGGGCAAGGTGATTGACGTGAACAACGCGCTCAACGGCGAGGGTCCTATCGCGCCGGAACGTGCCGGAACACTGCCTGCCGACCAGCTCGTGCGCCTCTGCTTCTCGGGCAAGCATACCGAGGCTGAGATAATGAAGATGCTTGCGGGCAACGGCGGATGCCAGGCGCTGCTGGGCATGAAGGATATGAAGGAGATCTCGCGCCGCGCAGAGGCTGGCGAGGAGCCGTTCCACGAGGTGCTCGAGGCTATGCTCTACACCGTGTCGAAGCAGATTGGCGCCATGGCGGTTGCGCTCTGGGGCAAGGCGGATGCCATCATCCTCACCGGCGGCATAGCATACAGCAAATACTGCGTTGAGGAGATAAAGAAGCAGGTGGGCTTCCTCGCTCCGGTCGTAGTGCTGCCGGGCGAAGGCGAAATGGAGTCGCTGGCGTTCAACGCGCTCGGAGCACTCAACGGCGAACTGCCGGTACATGAGTATAAGTAATTATTAATTTTTAATTATTAATTATTAATTATTTTATGAAGAAAGCCCTGCCTCGCACGAATGCGAGGCAGGGCTTTCTCACTTAAACCTAATCAACAATTTTCTCAACAACAATTTATATCATCTAATACTAACCAAAATCAACTGCTGAGCGTGCCTGACGGCGTCGAGCTACGAAGCTGTCGTGCCGTCGGGGCGTGCCTCGCGAGGATTATTTCACCTCAATCTGGCGAGCAGCCTTCTGCACGTTCTGCTCTACCTTCGGAAGATCGATTGTAAGCACACCGTCGCTCACGTTGGCAGCAATCTTCTCCTTGTCGACATCGTCAGGCAAGAGCAATGTCTGCTCGAACTTGGTGTAAGAGAACTCGCGGCGCAGATAGTGCTCCTTCTTCTCCTCTTCCTTCTTCTCGTTCTTCTTCTCCATCTTGATGTGCAGGTTGCCGTCAGCGTCGATGTTGATGTTGAAGTCGTCCTTCTTCATTCCGGCTGCAGCAAGCTCTACAGTATAGTCGTGTTCTGTTTCCTTAACGTTGATTGCCGGGGCGGTTGCGTTTGTACGCGGCATAAAGTCGGTATCAAAAAAGTCGTTGAAAACTTCTGGCATCCAAGTATTTCTCATTACTGGTAACATATCAAATACCTCCTATTTATATTTTAATCTTACGTTTATCGTTTGCTTGCCTTTGGGCTTCCGTCCATCGGCTTGCACTAAGTATACTGCAACTTACGTGCCAAAAACGTTTCGCTGTTTCCACCGATAAATCGTAAGCACAATTGGCAGTTTCGGCGACAGATAGTCAGAAGCAAAGGACAAATTGGCGGAGAAGGTTGGTGCTGTGGAGGTTCTCCCACAGATTTCACTCACAGATGTTAGGGTGCGCAGACCTTCCACAGAATCCACAGATTTCAGAAGCAAGAGTGCCTTCAAGGGGGTGCACTTGTCTCAAGTGCACCAACCGAACAGATGGCACCAACCGAACAAGAAGTGCACCGTCAGCTTGGTTGGTGCAGCAGAGACTGCTGCACCCCCTGAGAAATGCGCATCAACAGACTAAGAGTTGCGCTACCCAACATTTCGTTTTAGAATGTTACCACGTACTGGTAACACTATTACATGTATGCGGTAACGGCATTACCAATATGCGGTAACAGCGTTACCAGTACGCGGAAATCACCCAAAGGGGGTGCACTTGTCTCCGCTCGGCTTTGCCGCTTGCCAGAGCAAGAAGTGCACCAACAAAGCAA
>OIZH01000150.1_pt1 | contig 15116 bp, 8 predicted proteins | sample 1588511 | NCBI WGS metagenome assembly OIZH01 (sample SAMN03283237) | human gut metagenome | biome: human-associated habitat; material: feces | host: Homo sapiens | place: Peru | collected 2012
AAACCCCTAGTAAATTGGGCTTTACAGCTATTTTTATACAAAACCTTGAATGGTCATCAAGAATATCTAAAGGATAACATCTAGTACCATCAAGTAAACCAAAATCACCCTTAAAGTCTGTCTGCCACATCTGATTGCACTTACTTCTTTCAAACCTCTTGTATGGTTGATGAGCTAAGGATGCTTCCTTACTTATACAACCTTTTCTCTTTAGAATGTTACCTATTGTTTTAGAACATGGTATATTTTCTACACCATTCATTTCCAAGAAATGCTGAATCTGTTTGCCACCCCACTTTGGGTTTTCATAACGGACTCGAAGTATTTGTTGTTCTATTTCATAGGGTGTTCTGCTTGCCACCTTATTTGGAACTTTACTTCTATCTGTCATTGGCTCATTGTTTGCATATCTTTCTTTCCACTTGTAACCGGTCTTGCGTGTTATATTGTACTCACGACACAAGGCACTAAAGTTATCAGTGGTTTGTGCTTTCTCTGCAAATTCTTTCCTTTGTTTTTCCACAGTTTTGTCCTCCATTGGCATAATAAATCGCTCCTTTTTTATGTGATTTTTATGCCTTTAATTTTATCACAAAACTGTATACCATGTCCTTTCCCTGTTGTATACCATCTTATTACTCTATACACACCGTTCGCCCGTAATTAAAGTGTGATACCTATGGGATTTTTGTCCTATTTGCAGACTATAAATTTATAATATCTACAAAGGACAAAATACAAATAAAAAAGGTTAATTTTCAAACGGGACATCAATGATGTCCCCTACACCTGTTAGCCACACTATTGTTATAATAATAGATATGATAATTTTGCAAATTTTCCTTTATACTCAATAAAAAACTAACTTACCTTTACCCACAGACAAAATTGAAAAACCCCAATTTGCAAAATTACTTTATCGTAACGCAGAAACAAAATTGAAAAAAATCAGTACAACAGGCTTATAATAAACAACCAAAATTCTTTATTATAATCAAATTGATTACACAACATAATTTTTTACGCAACAAAAACACCCACCTGAAAACAGGTGGGTGAATTATTAGTTAGTAGATTAACAAAGCAGTTAATTAGAATTACTTCTTAACTGTTACCTTTGTCTGAGCAGACTTTCTAGAACCGTCAGCAGCTGTGAACTTAACAACTGTTGAACCCTTCTTAAGAGCCTTAACTACTACAGTCTTACCAGACTTAATCTTAGAAGCTGATAGCTTAACGATACCCTTCTTAGAAGAAGTAACCTTAATTAGCTTGTTGTATGTGTTTGATGGATATAGAGTAGCCTTAATCTTAGCAGAAGCACCCTTCTTCTTTAGAGTAGTTGTCTTCTTAGCTGAGATTGTTAGCTTTGTAGCCTTCTGCTGAACAACAGTTACCTGACACTTAGCAGACTTCTTGCTACCATCCTTAGCTGTTACTGTAATAATAACTCTACCTGGCTTGATACCCTTAACAACGCCCTTAGCTGTAACTGTAGCAATTCTTGTGTTAGATGACTTATATGTTACTGCCTTGTTAGCAGCATTCTTAGGGTTAACTTTAGCCTTTAGTGTAAATGCCTTACCATTGTAGATAGCCTTCTTAGCAGCATTTAGCTTAATGCTTGTTACATACTGCTTAACTGTTACTGCACAAGTAACAACTAGAGCCTGAGCATCGCCAGGGTTCTGAACTGTTAGAGAGATTGTAGCCTTACCAGCCTTAACACCCTTAACAACACCGTTCTGGTTTACTGTTGCAACACTTGTGTTGCTTGAAGCCCAAACCTTTGTTGTCTGAGCTGTTGTGTTTGAATACTTAACATTAATCTTAGCAGTCTTACCTGGGTAAACTGAAACGTTCTTTGTATTAAGAACAGCAGTTACATCCTTAACTTCATAAGTTGAACCCTTTGTTGTGTCATACTTACCGTCAGCATGTAGATAATACCATTCGCCACCGTATGTTGTAGCACCTGATGTTTCGTTTACAGAAACCTTTGATGAGTCAATAACATAAATCATATTATCAAAAGTTTTCAAGCCTTCTGGGTATGTATCACTGTCGTTAGCCAAGTAACCTTCTAGTTTAAGGTCCGTTGTCTGGAAGTTCTTACCCCAGTTTGGAGATGGTTTTTCGCCTTCAGCTGCCTTAGCACCGCCGTCGATACCGTTGTTTAAGACAGCACCTGTAACAGTTTCACCTAGGTCAATGTAATACACATGTGAGCCGTCTTCTAGTGTTAGAGGAGTTGATCTCATCTGATATGAATGCTGCCAGTCAGTACATTTATCTGCACCATCCCACCAGTAAGCACATGCTGTTGCATTATTAAATGTGTACCATTCCTTAGGCATAGCGAAGAAATATCTTTTTGATTTTTCACCTGTTGAAGGACCTGTGTAGATACCGCCCTTGCTTGTAACAGCACTAGTGTTACCTAAATTGTCTGTTGTTTCTTCTGGCTTTGATTCTGTAGGAAGTGGTGCTGGAGTAACATCTTCACCATTTACATAAACCTTAACCTTTGATTCAGTTGTTAGAACGATCTTAACTTCTGAGTCAGCCTTTGTTACAGCTAGTTCAGCATCTTTACCACCGTTTGCGATAAGACCGTCATAACCATAAGCTGGTTCCCAAGCACCGTTTGTTGTTACCTTGAACTTGTAAACAGAGCCGTCTTCCTTAGGCTGTACATTCTTGAATGTGATTTCGTAAGAACCATCTGCGTTCTTAGTCATCTTGTTCTTTGTTTCAATTGCAGTCTTTTCTTCTTCTGTTGTTGCTTCTGCTAGAACTTTCCATTCAAGACCATTACATAGACCAGGTTCACCAGCTACATAATGAGTAGTTTCTAGAGGAACAACCTTAGCAGGTGCATCTGTACCATTAACTAGTACTTTAACTGTACCGTCGTTGATAGTCTTTACTTCGCCTGTTGGCTTACCCTCTGCGTCTGTTACTTCCTTTTCTCTTGTACCAGAAAGAGTTAGAATAACATCAACTGTTGAGTTGTCTTCTGGAACTGAGAATTCAATGTTTTCAGGGTTTGCAACACCTGCAACTGTACCGAATGATGTGAACCAATCATGATCTTCAGCAACCTTGATTGTAGCACAGTCAGTCTTAGCAACACCTGTATAAGTGATTTTGTAAGTGCCATCTGCCTGAAGAGTCATATCATCAGCAGCTGTTGCTGGATCCCATTTTGCACCTAGGAATGCAGCATCACCTACAACTGTGTAAGTGTGTGTAGCAGTATCATCAGCAGCTACTGATAGGCCTGCAAATACTGAGCAAGCCATTAGCACTGAAAGAATAATGCTAACAATTCTTTTTGTTTTCATTTCTGAAAAACCTCCTTTTAAAGTATCGCATTTAATTGCATATTTATTATAGTCTTTTCTTCAAGTACTTTTCAATTAGCAAAGTAACGAATTTAACACTTTATCTTTGTTGAAAATAGATAAAAAGCTTAATTTGTATAATGTTTGTAACCAGATCTTTATGTTTTGGATATATTGTATTAACAATTTGTTAAAATTTAAAGTTCATTTGTTAAATTAGCTTTATAAAATTTCCAAAATATATCATAACTCCCACCATTCATTGTGTTTCAGTATATTCTCAATTTGTTAAAAAAATATATAAAATAAGAAAAATCTTTCCTAAATGCACTAGGAAAGATTCTAATTTGCTTAATTTTCAGTTGTAAAAGTATAATTTATCAACAATTTTATAAAAATCAACAAATATACTTTTTGATGTTGATTAACGCATTTTTACCGTCATTTTTTATAGTTTTCTCCAGTTCAGCTAAAGAGTCAAACTTCTTCTCAGGTCGCTGAAAACATAAAAGTCTTGTGTCAATCAATTCACCATAAAGGTCCGGACCGTTATATTCCGGCAACCATGTTTCTGAAAGTGGCTTGTAGTTACCAACAGTAGGTTTAACTCCAACATTAGTTACACCGGCATATTGTTTACCTTTAATAGTAACTAAACTTGTGTAAACGCCAAACTTAGGAATAGCAATATTATCCGGTAACTTCTGATTAATAGTAGGTGTATCCATAAGTCTACCTATGTGATTGCCTTGTTCAATTACAGATGTATAACCGAATCTATGACCAAGAAGTTTATTTACTTCTTCCATTTCACCATTCTTAATAAGTTTCCTTATTCTTGTACTGCTGACAGTATCACCATCAACAACAACTTGGTCTGTTACCGTAACATTAATAGAAAATTCTTTGCATATTTCTTTTAGTGTATTGTGGTCAGCAACTCCACCTTTTCCAAAATGATAGTTAAAGCCACAAAACACTTCTTTTGCATTTAATTTTTCAACAAGAATTTTTTTCACAAAATCACTTGGCGAATAGTCCTTTACTGTTAAGAAATCATCCTCAATAACTTTACTGACACCCATATTCTTAAGAATAATCTGTCTTTCTTCATTAGGAGTGATAATTTCAACACTTCTGCCAAATAGCAATGCCGGGTTTTTCTGAAAAGTATAAACAATAGGAGTCAATGACTTTTCATTAGCCACTTCAATCATTTTTCCGATAACTGCCCTATGACCTTGATGTATTCCGTCAAAAAATCCAAGTGCTACTGCAGAATAATTATTTTCGTTAATTTGTTCTTTCATATATATAGTAACTCTCAAATATACTTTAATATAAATTAAATTTTGCCACTGTCAAGTAGGTACTTTGCCTTTAGAATTGCCACCTGAGTTTTGCCGTCAATGATTTGATTATTCAGCACCATTTCAACAACTTTATCAAATGGAATTTTTTCCACATTTAGAAATTCGTCATCATCAAGGTGTTGTTCACCACAACCATCAACTCTGCACATATACATATGAACAATCTCATCAGAATAAGCACATAGTCCAACATAGCTACCAAGTGTCATATAACTATAGCCATCAGCACCTGTTTCTTCTTTTAACTCTCTTTTGCAGTTTTCCAAAGGTGTTTCACCTTTTTCCAGCTTACCTGCCGGAATTTCCAACATTACTTGGCGTAATGGATAACGATACTGCTTAACCATAAGCACTTCATTATCCTTGGTTAGTGGTACAACACAAACTGCACCATGGTGCTTGTTGTATTCTCTTGTAGCAGTATTGCCATCAGGCAAGAGAACTTCATCCTTATATATTTTTAATAAACAACCATCAAACACTTGCTTTGATGATATAGTTTTTTCTTCTAATTTCATAATAAAATCTCCGAGGTGTGATATGTTTAATTTTTATCCCCACACAAAAAGTCGTGAAGAATTTGAAAACCGATTAATAAAGGAATTTCCCTTTATAAAAAAAGAAACCATAGGGAAAAGCCTTGTTAACAGAAACATTGAGGCATTCACCATAGGTAACAAAAACAAAAAAATAATTATGGTTGGGGGAGTACACGGAAGTGAATACCTGACCATTAATTTACTGTATAAATTTTTGTGGCAACTTGGTTGTTCATACAGAGACGGAAGTGAAGTTGCCGGTATTAAAATGAAAAGATATTTACATAGGAGAGGTGTAACCATAATACCTTGTGTCAATCCTGACGGTACTGACATTAACTTACTTGGTTCATCCTCAGCAAATAAATATTCTTCACTTATTAATTATATTTGTCCACATTCTTGCATATGGCAATCAAATGCAAGAGGTGTTGACATTAACCACAACTTTCCGGCAAATTGGGAAGAAATACACAAGAGAGAAATTGCCTTAGGAATCTCTGTACCACACAACACAAGGTATGGTGGCAAAACTCCATCATCAGAACCGGAAACAATCTCACTTATAAACTACTGTATAAAACAGAATTTCAGTAGGTGCTATGCTTTTCATAGTCAAGGTAGAGAAATCTACTATACATTTGGTGACGAAACACCAAAAGACTCCAAAACTATGGCAAGACTACTGGCAAGAACCTGTAATTATAAATTATCCACACCACCATCAATAGCAGATGGTGGTGGGTTTAAAGATTGGTTTATTCACCGATTTAACAAACCGGGATTTACTTTTGAAATAGGTAAAGGGGAGAACCCTCTGCCACTTTCAGACCTTGAAGAAGAATACAAAATTCTTCAAAAAGCTCTTTGCCTAGCAGTTATTATTTAGTCTAGGTTAGGTGTGTTGATTTTGTCATCATCACCAAAGTAAATATTGTACCATACTAGGAACACATAAACTGTCCAAACTTTTCTTGAGTTGTCAGCCTTACCTTGGAAGTGACCGTCTAGCCAACTAACAAGAATATCTGTGTTAAAGAACTTTTCTGCTGTAGCTGACTTAAACATAGTCTTTACAACATTATAGTACTTTTCATCCTTTAGCCATACTCTTGTAGGTACAGGGAAGCCCAGCTTTCTCTTTTGAGCAGATTTTTCAGGCATTCTTCTACGAGCAGCTTTACGCATTGCATACTTAGTATTTTCACCATTTACACGAAGATGAGTAGGAATTGTTCTTGCAACATTAAATACTTCCTTATCTAGGAAAGGAACTCTAAGTTCAAGTGAATTTGCCATTGACATTCTGTCAGCCTTTAGAAGAATATCACCTGTCATCCAAAGGTTAATATCAAGGTACTGCATCTTTGTAATATCGTCATAATCCTTAACTCTGTCATAATAAGGCTTACATAGATTTTGTGGGTCTGTTGCAATTTCAGGCTTTTTAAGTAAAGCCTGTTTTTGCTTTTTGTCATACATAAATGCATTACCGATAAATCTTTCTTCAAGACGCTTACCACCACGCATCAAATATGCTCTACCCTTAACCTTAGGGAATTTTTCTGCTAATTTACCGATTGCTCTACGAATAGGGAATGGTACAACGCTATATGGCTTTAGTGAACGAGGAACATTGTAGCAAGTATAACCACCAAACAGTTCATCAGCACCTTCACCTGAAAGTACAACCTTTACATACTGACTTGCAAGGTTAGATACAAAGTAAAGTGCAATACAACTTGGGTCAGCTAAAGGCTGGTCCATATAGTACTGAACCTTCGGAACTGTACTCCAAAATTCTTCACTGCCGATAATCTTTGTATGGTGTTCAACACCGATTTCTTTTGAAAGTTCTTGAGCCCAAGAAATTTCGTTATACTTTTCGCCAAAGTCAAAACCAACTGTAAATGTCTTTTGGTCAGCAAAGTAAGTTGAAACATATGATGAGTCCACACCACTTGATAAGAAACAACCAACCTCAACATCGGCAATCTTATGAGCCTTGATAGAATCTTCAAATACATCGGCAATTTCATCAACTGCTTTTTCTTCTGTTAAAGTTTCATCAGGTTCAAATGTTGGTTCAAAATATCTTGTTGTTGTAACCTTGCCGTCCTTAAACCACATATAGTGACCGGGTAGTAGGCAATAAACATTCTTGAAGAATGTTTCAGGTGGTACAACATACTGGAATGATAGGTAAGAATCAAGAGCCTTTTCGTTAAACTCTTTCTTAAAGTCAGGATGTTGTAGGATTGACTTAATTTCTGAACCATAAACTAAGTTACCGTCAATCATTGTATAGTGCATTGGCTTAATGCCAAAGAAATCTCTTGCAATAAACAGAGAACCGTCATTCTTGTTATAAATAGCGAAACCAAACATACCACGAAGTTTTGGTAGCATTTCTTCGCCCCATTCTTCAAAGCCATGAATAAGAACTTCTGAGTCTGTATCGGTATAGAACTTATGACCTGCCTTGATTAACTGTTCACGCAAAATCTTGTAGTTATAAATTTCACCGTTGAAAGTAATAACAAGGGACTTGTCCTCATTATAAATAGGCTGAGTACCACCGTCTAGGTCAATAATAGACAATCTACGGAAGCCCATTGAAATATAATCATCCTGGAAAAGACCATCTGAATCAGGTCCACGATGAGTGATAACATCTGTCATATTTTTAATTGTTTCATTTCTGTCAACAATCTGGCCTGTAAAACCACAAATACCACACATAGTCAACATCCTTTCTAATAACAAATCATATACTTATAATTATACCTTTTTATAGTACCACAGTTTAACCATATTCGCAAGGAAAAACTACCACTATAATTCTAATAAATAAAGAAAATAATTTGTGCAAATGGTTTTTATACACTTTCATATATAAAGAAAAGAGGCTATTTCTAGCCTCTTAAAAGTTTGTAATGTTATTAATAATATTTCTTTATGAATGATGACTCTCCGTAATCATCATAGTGTTTATCGGCATATGAACCTTTCTTTACATACACTTCAACATTGTAAGTAGTTTTTAAATTTGAATCCATATTATCAATACCAGCTAAAAACAATTCACTGATAGTTGTTAATGATTCAGGTAAGTATATTTTCTTCAGTTGTGTACAATCAAATATAGAATCTTCTACTTCTTCTACACCTTCAGGAATAGTAATTTCTTCTACACCTGAACAAGAAAAAGCTGTTGCCCCAATCTTTTTAACTGTGCTTGGAATTTCAACAGTTTTTAGAGATTTACAACTTGCAAATGTATTTTCATCAATTTTCTTAAGATTTTTCGGCAGCTTAACTTCACTTAAGTTTGTATCATCCTGGAACATAAATTTTGGAAGTGAGGTAACAGTTTCCGAATCAAACGCAATACTTTCCACTAATTCGTTATTGTTAAAGCCATTGTTATCTTTAGAATGAAGATAACTTTTTGCAGATTCTGAATTTGTAATCATAATTGACTGGCAATTTTCAGGAATAGTAATGCTCTTTTTCTTTTTACCTTGGTCTGAAAGTCCTACAATATATTTGCCTTCTTCCCACTTAAAGTCACTGTTTAAATTGCTATCAGAATTACTGTCAGAACTTAAGTCACTTGATGAACTGTCACCGTTGCTTACAGTTGATGAACTGTTACTTGTATTGCTTGATGAATTATCATCTTTTTTATCGGAACAGCCTGTACCCATAACTGCAAAACCCATTGTTAGCACTAAAAGTGCAATTATTACTTTTTTCATTTTGTTCTCCTCTCTAGTGAAATATTTATATATCTAAACAATATATAAATATAATTTCTTCGTACATATAATAACAAATATATAAACTATTTACAATGATAAAATATTACTATAATTTAACAAATAATAAAAATAATTTGTGCAAATAGTTTTATGTATTTCTATTATATATGTAATTATTTTCTATACTTACTACCTATTATCACAAATTTATCTGATAAGTTTTATTCACAAAAAATTTACTGTAAAAAACAACAATATATTTTTTATAATTCCCTAGTTGAAAATTAAAAATGTGATTCTATGGTAAAATATTAAAGGTATATTGATTATTATCCAGATGGAGGTCAATGGGATGTCACAAGTAAAAAGAATATTCGTAGAAAAGAAAGACGGATTCAATGTTGAAGCTAAGCAGATTCTTTGGGATTTGCGTCACAACCTTGGTGTTCGTTCTTTAACAAACCTAAGATTTGCTAATCGTTATGATGTTGCAGGTCTTACAGATGAAGAATTTGCTAATGCAAAGGTTACTGTTTTTTCTGAGCCAAATCAGGATATTGTTTATGATGAAGAATATCCGGTTGATAAGGATTGGAAAGTCTTTGCTATGGAGTATCTACCGGGTCAATATGATCAGAGAGCAGACTCAGCATCTCAGTGTGTACAGCTACTAACTGCAGGAGAAAGACCACAGGTTATCTCAGCAAAAGTTGTTTCACTTGAAGGGGATATTACTGACGAAGAATTTGAAAAAATCAAGTCATATATGATTAACCCTGTTGAAAGTAGAGTTGCTTCTCTTGAAAAGCCGGAGTCACTTGATATTCCAGTTGAAGTTCCTGAAAATGTTGCTAGAATTACTGACTTCATTAAGTGGAACGATGAAGAAATGGAAAGCTACTACAACTCAATGGGCTTTGCAATGACACTTGCTGACCTAAAGTGGTGTAGAGATTACTTCCGTGATACTGAAAAGAGAGATCCTTCTGTTACTGAACTAAGAGTTATTGACACATACTGGTCTGACCATTGTCGTCACACTACTTTCTTAACAAGACTTGACAAGGTTGAAATTGAGAAAAAGGCTCTTTCAAAGGCTATCGAAGATGCCCTACAGGCATACTATGATGCAAGAGATGAAGTTTACGGTAAGGACACAAATAGAAATGTTAGCCTAATGGATATGGCACTTATGGGTATGAAACTACTTAAAAAGCGTGGTCAAATCCCTGATCTTGACGAAAGTGAAGAAATCAATGCTTGTTCTATTAATGTTCCTGTTACTATTGACGGTGTAACAGAAAACTGGCTACTACAGTTTAAGAACGAAACTCACAACCATCCAACAGAAATTGAACCATTCGGTGGTGCTGCTACTTGTCTTGGTGGTGCTATTCGTGACCCACTAAGTGGTCGTTCTTATGTATATCAGGCAATGCGTGTTACCGGTTCAGGTGACCCAACAATTCCTTTCAAGGATACAATGCATGGTAAACTACCATCAAGAAAGATTACAACAGGTGCTGCTCAGGGTTACTCATCATACGGTAACCAAATCGGTCTTGCAACAGGTCAGGTAACAGAACTTTATGACCAAGGTTATGTTGCAAAGAGAATGGAAATCGGTGCAGTTGTCGGTGCATCTCAAAAGGAAAATGTTGTAAGAGAAGTTCCTACTCCTGATGATGTTATTGTTCTTCTAGGTGGTAGAACAGGTAGAGACGGTTGTGGTGGTGCAACCGGTTCATCAAAGGCACACACAGAAGAATCTATCGAAACTTGTGGTGCAGAAGTTCAAAAGGGTAACGCTCCAACAGAAAGAAAAATCCAAAGACTATTTAGAAACCCTGTTGTTTCTAAGATGATTAAAAGATGTAACGACTTTGGTGCCGGTGGTGTATGTGTTGCTATTGGCGAACTTGCTGACGGTTTAACTATTGACCTAGACAAGGTTACAAAGAAATATGAAGGTCTTGACGGTACAGAACTTGCTATCTCAGAATCTCAAGAAAGAATGGCAGTTGTTCTGGACAAGAAAGATGTAGATAAATTTATTGCAGAGTCACTAAAGGAAAACTTAGAAGCTACAGCAGTTGCAGTTGTTACAGAAGAACCTAGACTGGTTATGAACTGGAGAGGTGACACAATTGTTGATGTTAGCAGAGAATTCCTAAACACTAACGGTGTGACTCAAGAGGCTGATGCATTTATCACAGTTCCTGATGCTGATGATTGTTACAGAAACAATGTTCCAAAGGCACTTGAAGGTAAGAGTGTTAAGAATGCATTTAAGGACAACCTATCAAGACTTGAAGTTTGTTCACAGATTGGTCTTGCTGAAAGATTTGACGCATCAATCGGTTCAGCAACAGTTATTATGCCATTTGGTGGTAAGACACAGTTAACACCACAGGAAGCAATGGCAGCTAAGATTCCTGTACTAAAGGGTGAAACAGATGATGCATCTGCAATGTCATTCGGTTACATTCCGGGTACATCAAGATGGAGTCCATTCCATGGTTCAGCTTATGCAGTTGTAGAAAGCACATCAAAGCTACTTGCTATCGGTGCTAACCCACTAAAAGCAAGACTAACATTCCAAGAATATTTTGAAAGACTACACGATAAACCTGAGCGTTGGGGTAAACCTGCTGCAGCACTACTTGGTGCTATGGAAGCTCAGATTAAGCTAGGCCTTCCATCAATCGGTGGTAAAGACTCAATGTCAGGTTCATTTGAAGATTTAGATGTTCCACCAACACTTGTTTCATTTGCAGTAGCAATGACTAAGGCAAGTAAGACAATTTCTTCTGAATTTAAGAAGAGTGGTTCAAAGGTTATCTATGTTCCTGTTCCTGAGAACAAAGAAACTCTAATGCCGGACTGGGACAAGCTGGTTGAAATGTACAAGGCAGTTTATGCTCTATTTGACAATGGTCAGGTACTATCTGCATCAGTTGTTAAAGAAGGTGGTTGTGCCGGTTCTGTAGCAAAGGCTTGTTTCGGTAATATGCTTGGTTTTGAATTTAAACCTGACTATACATACACAATGGAAGAACTATTTGCTCCAAAGGCAGGTTCACTAATCCTTGAACTTAAGGATGGTGCAACACTTTCCGAAGATGTTCTTCACTACACACTTGGTACAACTAACGAAAGCAGTAAAATTACTGTTAACGGTGACAGCCTAGAACTTAAGGACCTAATTGAGGCTTGGACAACTCCACTTGAAAAAGTATTCCCAACTAAGGCAGAAGTTCCTGAAATCACTGTTGATGCTCCTCTATATACAGAAAGAAATACCCACAGCCCTGCAATTAAGGTTGCTAAGCCAAAGGTATTTATCCCATGTTTCCCAGGTACAAACTGTGAAATTGATACAAAGAGAGCCTTTGAAAAGGCCGGTGCAGATGTTGAAGTTCTTATTGTTAAGAACCTAAAGCCATCTGACATTGAAGAAACTATTGAGGCAATGGAAAAGGCTATTAAGTCTAGCCAAATTCTAATGTTCCCAGGTGGTTTCTCAGGTGGTGACGAACCTGACGGTTCAGGTAAATTCATCGCTACAACATTTAGAAACCCTGTTATCAGCGAAGCAGTTAACGACTTACTAAAGAACAGAGATGGTCTTGCACTTGGTATCTGTAACGGTTTCCAGGCACTTATTAAGCTAGGTCTTGTACCTAACGGTGAAATCGTTGAAATCAAGGAAAATGACCCAACTCTAACATTTAACACAATTGGCAGACATATCAGCCATATGGCATACACAAGAGTTACAAGTACAAAGTCACCTTGGTTCTCAAGTGTTAATGCCGGTGATGTATTTGCAGTTCCTGTATCTCACGGTGAGGGTAGATTTGTTGCTACTGACGAAACAGTTAAGAAGTTAATTGAAAACGGTCAGGTAGCTACTCAGTATGTTGACCTAAATGGTAACCCAAGTCAGGACATTCAGTTTAACCTAAACGGTTCTGTTTGTGCTATTGAAGGTATCACTTCTCCTGACGGTAGAGTTTTAGGTAAGATGGGTCACTGTGAAAGAAAGGGTGCTAACCTTTACGCAAATGTTCCATTTGAAAAGGATATGCAAATCTTTGAATCAGGTGTTAAATACTTTAAATAAGATTTTTCCTAAACATCCTAAAATATAACAAGAAAAATGCGACTATCATTGGTAGTCGCATTTTTCTATTTCTTTTAATTTTTATTGTTATACTTGATAAATTTAATAATAGCATTTCAAGATTTTGCCTTATATATTAAAAATTACTTTCCAGGCTTATACTTTTTAATAGCATCGGCATCACCAAGTTCACCGGCTTTACCCATATAGAAGTTGGCTTTAACCTTGTTTTTTGTAAAACCTTTTTTTCCCTTACTGTAGCAATTACTAACATACTTATAAAAAGATATTAAGTCACTATTAATACCTGTCATACCTAATTTAGAAGCCCTTTTAAGGTATCCGTTTATCTTTCTGTAGTTATCGTAATTTATACCACCGGCAACAAGATTCTTTGCCTTATTATAGTATTCATCAGCAATTTTATCAACCATATTTATGTCTGTATTTTTCGCCTTAGTAAGCATTTGATTTGCCTTATCAATATCCTTTAAGTAACCGTTAACACCATATTTAAAGTTAAAATAACAATTGGTATAGTCCTTTACAAGATTATATTTTGCCTCTTCGTTATCCATTTCAACTGCCATTTCAAAGAATTTTTCGGCCATTTCGTGGTTAATATTTGCGTGATTACCTGTGCCATATTGCTTACCGTACTGATTATATAACACACCTAAGTTTTTCTTAGCATTTTCATTGCCCAGTTCAAGTGATTTCTTGAAATAATCCTCAGCCTTATTATAATCTATACTGTAATTATCCTTGCCATTATAGTAATTTACACCAAGTTGATTATATAGAATAGCAAGGTTACTCTTACCATTTTCATCATTTAGTTTACTGCTTTCTTCAAAACAATAAATAGATTTTTCCACATTATCTTCTTCATTTGATGAAAAGTACTGTACACCTAAAGTGTTATAATAATCACCTAAAGTGTCCTTAGCCTTAGCATCACCACTATCTATTTTAGCTAAAAGTTCTTTAATTTTATCGTCAGTAATAATTTCATTGAAAGCCATAATTATGCTCCTCTAGTTTCTAAATATATTATATATCAGCAAAGTAGTTTTGTAAATCTTTAAAACTACACATAAGTTAATATCTTTATTATCAACTCTAAATTTTCATCATTATAAAACAAAAAGTTTTCCTCAATATAATAGGTATAAAAAAACAACCCCCTAGTAATAGGGGGTTGTAGTATTTAGAAAAACTATTATTTCTGAACAGTAATTCTAATTCTAGCGTACTTCTTAGAACCGTCAGTTGCAGTTGCACGAACATAAGCTGTGCCCTTCTTTACTGCAGTTACCTTGAATGTTGCACCGGAATTGATGCTTGACTTAGAAACCTTAACAATCTTAGTATTTTCAGACTTAATTGTTAGCTTCTTAACATTAGCATTTGATGGATAAGCAGTAGCCTTTAGAGCAGCTGAGTTACCCTTCTTTGTTAGTTTAACAAATGACTTGTTGAACTTAACACTTGTTACAGGTTGCTTAACTGTTACCTTAATTCTCTTGCTTAGGCTTGTGTTATCCTTGCTTGTAGCAGTTACATAACATACACCCTTTGCAACAGCCTTGATAACGCCCTTAGAGTTAACTGTAGCAATCTTCTTGTTAGATGTTGTCCATTTTACACCCTTATACTGTGATGGGATACTTGTAGGACCTACAGTAGCCTTAACAGTTGTTGTCTTACCGGCATTTAGTGTAACGCTCTTCTTGTTAACAGAGATTGAAGTAGCAACCTTCTTAACATTAACTATACACTTAACAACCATACCTGTGTTTGAAACAGCCTTGATGATTGTCTGACCACTAGCCTTAGCAGTAAATGTAGCAGTTTCTGTGCAGTATAGCTTACCTTCATTGTCATATAGTCCGTTTACTGTATTAGCTGTCTGAGAAACAACACCAACTCTTGAGTTATTTACTGACCATGTAACTGTCTTTTCA
>OIZH01000156.1_pt1 | contig 14515 bp, 10 predicted proteins | sample 1588511 | NCBI WGS metagenome assembly OIZH01 (sample SAMN03283237) | human gut metagenome | biome: human-associated habitat; material: feces | host: Homo sapiens | place: Peru | collected 2012
ATAAATAACATCTCCTTTATCAAATTTAAACATGGGATTCTTCGTCTCGTGTTATTAGTAGATTGTAATTGATTTCTTTTCAACTCTCTTTGGAGCTTCCTTAGGAACTGAAATTATTAATTCACCATTATCAAACTTAGCCTTGATATCTTCTTCAGTAAATCCTTCACCTACATAAAAACTTCTAGAACAGTTACCACTATATCTTTCACGTCTTACAATACGTCCTGTTGTTTCTTCTTTCTTAGCAGATGCTGATACTTTTAAGTAGCCTTCCTTAAGTTCCAAAGAAATATTTTCTTTCTTATATCCAGGAAGAGCGATATTCATAACATATGTATTTTCTGTTTCACGAATATCACATAACATTGTATTTGCTTTTGTAGTATTGACTCCTGAATCAAATAAATCATCAAACACATCACTAAAATTTGGATAATATCTCATATTTGTTCGCCTCTCTCAACGTTTTTTCTTATTTCTTAGTAACCTCTCTATCGATTACAACTATTATTATAGTCACTCTTTTAGCAAAGTCAACACTTGAGTGCTAAAAATTAGCACTTTCTTTTATAAAGTGCTAAAAAGAAAAGAACCTGCCTATTTGGCAGGTTCTAAGTCAATCGCTTTTAATTGATAAGCAGTCATATCAATTTCTTTATTACTTATAATTTCAATAGTATCTGAATTGTTGTAAATACGTGTAGTAAAGGCATAAGCACCATCATTGATGAATAGTTCTAAAGAAGATGTGTCGCTAAACAAAGTCATATTATTCATTTCAGGAATTTTAATATGCTTCACACCACGACCTGAACCGCTTTTATTCATATCGATAGTGAGAAGACCATCTTCATAATTCATATTTACACCTCTTAAATGAAGTTTGAATGACTGAGGGAGGTCAGTTATATGGCATTCAAAACAAGACGTATTCATTGTAAGAGATGTTCCCTGTACTTCTTTCTTCTCTTCTCTTAAAGACTTATATTCTTCAATAGGGAACTGATAAAGTCTACCTTCATGCTCAGTAATTTCTCTAAAGAGAGTGAAGGCATGCTGACGTCCTTCTTCTTCTACGGTAGGATTTGTATAATCAATATCAGGAAGCCCCATCCAGCCTGCCATGATCATACGACCTTTTTCATCTTTGAAGAACTGCTGGGCATAGATATCAAACCCATGATCAAACTCGATAAAGTCCTCTAAAACGCAATCCTTCTCTAAATCTGTTGTAAGAGGAAAGTATCCATTCTGATAAATCGCTTCATAATCATAGTTATGGCTTTCTAGCCCCTGAGGACAACAGAATAAGAACTTCTTCTTTTCAAAACTTATATAATTCGGACATTCCCACATATAACCAAAAGGTTTATGGTAGTCAACCGTCTTCATGTAATCCCATTTCTTTAAATCTTTTGATGAATATAAGATCACACAACCATGTGAATCAAGGGTTCTTGCTCCTAGAACCATATAATACATACCATCATTTTCATAAACGAAGGGATCTCTTACATGACAAGACATGTTTTGAGGATAATCCTTGTTGTAAAGCACAACTTCCTTATGATCTAATACAAGCCCATCTTGTGAATCAACCATCATCACATTATGTTCTCTACCTGCATTAATATAATCATAATCGCCAGGCAGCTTTACATTACCAGTATAGAAATAACGTAACAATCCATGATCATTGAAGCAGCACCCAGAATAAGCACCACCCTGATCATGAGGATGATCAGGAGAGAGGGCAATCCCCTCATCCTGATAGTGAAGGAAATCTTTAGTAGTGAATTGTTTCCAATACTTTAATCCACCTTCAGGTTCGTAAGAATACTGATAATAGATATGATATACTCCATCTTTTTCTACAAGCCCATTCGGATCGTTCATCCATCCAGATACAGGTTCTAGATGATACTTTAGTTTATACATTTCCTTCATAAAAATCTCCTTATGCAGCCTTAACTTCTACAACTGGATTCGCTATTTCTACAACATCTGTTTTAGCATCAACAGCACCGCTCTTAATTAAGTTCGCTGCTTTGCCATTTGTAATAATTACTGCAGTTGCAGTTTCTTTACCAGCTGCTTCAATAGCCTTTAAATCAACATCAACGAGTAGCTGACCTTTCTTTACTTTGTCACCTTTTTTAACGTGCATAGTGAAAGGTTCACCATTTAATTCAACAGTATCTAAACCAATATGTACAAGAATTTCTGTACCATCATTTGTCATTAAACCAAATGCATGCTTAGTAGGGAAAGTCATAGTCACTTCAGCATTCGCTGGTGCATAGAATTTACCATCTTCTGGGAAGACTACGAAACCATCACCCATAGCTTTAGAAGCGAATGTAGGATCAGGACATTCAGTGATAGAAGCGACTGTACCTTTCATAGGTGCAGCTAAGTTTTCGTTTTCAGCAGGAGTTTTACCTTCTACATTTCTTTTGTGTAGGATACAAGTAACAATGAATGCCACTACGATTGCAAGAACCATACCAATACCATAGTTACCCCAGCTTTCTGGTGGAATAGAAATGAAACCAGGAATACCAGCAGTACCTACAGCACTTGCAAGAGTCTTAGTACCTGCAATCCACGCTGAACCAACAGCAGAACCACAGATAGCACCAATGAATGGATATTTAAGTTTTAAGTTAACACCGAACATTGCAGGTTCAGTAATACCAAGTAATGCTGAAATACCAGATGCACTACATAGTGATTTCTGTTTAGCATCTTTAGATAAGAAGAATACAGCTAATACGGCAGCACCCTGAGCCACGTTACTCATTGTTGCGATAGGGAAGATGAATGTTCTATGTGCTGCACTTGCAAGCAACTGTGTTTCGATTGCGATAAAGCTCTGATGCATACCAGTAATAACGATAGGTGCATATAAGAAACCAAAGATTGCACCACCAACAGGACCTAATGAGAAATATAACCACTGTAACCCATCTGCAAGTACATTACCTGCTTCTCTTAATACAGGACCAACAGCTAAGAATGTAATAAATCCAGTAATTAATACTGATAATAATGGTGTCGTTAAGTTATCTAACCAAGAAGGTGTGATCTTATGTAACTTAGTTTCTAACTTTGCAATTACCCAAGATGTAAATAAGATAGGAAGAACTGTTCCCTGATAACCTACTGCAGCAACCTTTAAACCAAATAGGTTCCAGAAAGGTGTTGCTACTTTACCATAGTTGTAACAGTTTAATAAATCAGGGTGTACCATGATCATACCCATGACAGCACCTAAATAAGGGTTACCACCAAATTTCTTAGTAGCACTAAATCCAACGAGAATTGGAAGGAATGTGAATGCTGCATTAGAGAATAAGTTAATGATTGTCGCAAAGTCTTTCCACATTGGATAAGCTTCAATCAAACTCTTATTCGCAAAGAATAATCCCTGTGCAGTTAATACGTTATTGATCCCCATCAATAAACCACCCGCAACGATGGCTGGAACGATAGGTACGAAGATATCACTTAGTGTCTTAACAGCACGACTGATTGGATTTCCCTTCTTTTCTACAATCTCTTCATCAGCCTGATCTTGAGAGTCCATACCTAATTCTTTTAATACTTCATCTGTGACAAGGTTCACAGTACCACTTCCGAAGATGATCTGGAACTGTTCCTGGACAAGGAATGTTCCCTTAACGCCATCTACAGATTCTAAAGCTTTTTCATCTGCCAATGATGGATCCTTCAACATCAATCTTAAACGTGTAGCACAATGAAATGCCTTTTTGATGTTCTTAGGTCCACCAACATGGGAGATGACTTCTTTTGCGACTTTATTGTAGTCCATTGAAATTTCCTCCTTTATCGGTGTGTTACCGATTCCACATCTGTATCATATATCAAGGGTAAACGCTTGTCAATAGAAATATGGAACCGATACCACTTTTTTTATAAAAAAAGCATCAGATACTTCTGACGCTTTCTCCTTCTATAAATGTGAAATCAATAAGTGTAGCACGTTCGACCTCTTTTTCTTCAATCATATCAAGAATAATTTGTCCAGCCATCTGTCCAGCGTGGGCATAATGGAACTTAATAGTTGTAAGGGCAGGGGACATTACAGTAGAAGTCCAATAGCCACCAAATCCAGTCACTGAAACATCCTCAGGAATACGTAAACCGTGATCTTTTAGAACTTTCATACATCCCATCGCAATCGTATCTGTTGCACAGATAATAGCAGTAGGGCATGTATGATTCTTTAAGTAATCATCGAGTTTATCCATAGTCTTTTCCACAGAGAAGTCTGTTTCTAGAAAATGAGGATGCACATCCTGTAAGCCATCATAAACACCCTGTCTACGAATGACTCCTACAGCCACATCTTTTCTGCTTACTCCTGCATATACAACATTCTTATGACCATTATTATAAATATACTCACCTATCTTATAACCTGCTTCATAATCGTTATTAATAACACTTACACCATCATCGTAGGCCTGCGCCATAAAGACAATAGGAATGGAACTCTTAGAGGCAATATCTCTATGTGCCATTGTGATAGATGTTGCAAGCAGGACAATTCCATCCACCTTTAGCTGCATAAGTTTAGTAATAGATTTGATTTCATCGAGTTCATCATGATTTGTATTAATGATAATTGTCGTATAATGATGCTTCTTTAAGAACTGATCAATGTTCATCATCATACGACTAGAAGCATATGAAGTAAGAGTAGGGCATACAATACCCACGGTATGTGTCTTGTTGGCTTTTAAATTCGCAGCAAGCACATTAGGCTCATAATCATACTCTTTCACAATCTTCTCTATCTTCTGACGTGTTTCTTCTTTTACATAGCCGCCATTAAAATAACGAGAAACAGTTGTCTTAGACACACCTGCAACTTTCGCAATATCGGCCATAGTCATCTTCTTCATGTTAATCCTCACTAAATAAACTCATGATTTCTTCACCACTCATAGTTGTAATAGAACCACTATTACCTTCCACAAAACGATCTGCAAGATCCTTCTTTGCAGCCTGCAATGTCTGAATCTTTTCTTCAATAGAATCAGCCATAATCAACTTATATACAAATACTTTATTCTTCTGTCCAATACGATATGCTCTATCAGTTGCCTGATTTTGTGCAGACATATTCCACCAAGGGTCAAAATGAATAACACCTTCTGCAGCAGTCAAGTTTAAACCAGTACCTCCAGCCTTCAAACTAATTAAGAAGACTGTTGTATCATCGTTCTGATAAGCATCCACTAATCCTTTACGTTTCTCTTTTTCTGTATCACCAGTCAACATATAATAAGATGTCTTACTCTTATCTAATTCTTTCGCAAGAAGATTCAATAAACTCTTAAATGACGAGAATACAATAATCTTCTTATTATTATCCTTATATGTCTGAATAATATTCAAGCAGGCTTCCATCTTAGAAGACTTATGTTTTACATCATCAAATACAATACGAGGCTCACAGCAGATCTGTCTTAACTTAGTCAACATGGCAAGAATCTGAATACGATCCTTAGACCCATCTAAAGTCTTTAATAACTGATTGGCCTGTGCTAAATGTGCTAAATAGAGCTTCTTTTCATCTTCACTGAAGTCTACAAGTACAGTATTTTCAATCTTATCAGGTAAATCCTTTAATACTTCATTCTTTGTACGTCTTAATACAAATGGTGAAATCATCTTCTGTAATTGTGTCTGTGTTTCTTCATCATGATCCTTGACAATAGGTGCTTCATAATGAGACTTAAAATAACGATAGTTATATAAATAATCTTTATTTAAGAAGTCGAAAATGGACCATAACTCAGCCAGTGAGTTTTCAATAGGTGTACCAGTTAACGCAAAACGCTGTTTACCTTCTAATGATTTTACTGCAATCGCATTCTTAGTTTTCTGATTCTTAATATACTGCGCTTCATCTAAGACAATAAAATCAAATGTGATACCTTTATATTGTTCATAATCCTTACGAATATAGTCATAAGAAGTAATCATAACATCAAACTGTTTATAGCTTTTAATAATCTCTTTACGTTCCTTCGCACTTCCCATAACACAAGTCACCTTTAAATGAGAAGAGAACTTATTAAACTCATCTAACCAGTTTAAAATCAATGAAGCAGGACAGATAATAACAGAGAAATGATGTTCATTACTTTCTAATAAACTCATAATCTGAATCGTTTTACCTAGCCCCATATCATCTGCAAGAATACCACCAAAATGAAGGTCATTCATAGTAGAAAGCCATTGGAAACCTTCCTTCTGATAATCTCTTAAAATAGGTGCATAACGTTCATTTAAAGGATGTTCATGATGTGTATAGTTCTTTAAATGGTCTAATACATCCTTAAATGATTCTTCACGATTGACCTGTACATATTCAAAACCTTGAGTGGCTAAGTCCATCTGATGAGCTCTATTCAGATTTAAGTCAATAGTACCATCTTCAGAAATATCTTTAGGTAGAATATGATACTGATCCATCATATTACCTAACTCATCTAATTCATGTGTATCAATATAAAGTAACTGACCATTCTTTAAACGATGATAACGTTTCTTCTTCTGATGACTTGCTATAATATCAGCCAGTTCTTCTTTAGGAACATCTAAAGAATCCAGATCCATTTCTAATAAATTATGAGAAACCTTAATACCAACAGATAAGTTCATAGACTTCTTAGAACCAATAGCCTGTAAAGAATCAGATACATAAACATCTGTCAACTTATTCAAGTGATTTAAACCATCATGAATCATATCAATTGTTTCATCACGATGTGTATCAAAACGCATAGGTCCTGACATATCATCAGGATTATATTTCTCTAGGAAACTAATAATCAAATCTGCCTTTAAAGAATGAGGCACATCTTCTTTAAGAATATCATGCTTACCATCCTCATATGTTCCAATTAGGCTAACTAAAGCATATTCATCTTCATCTACATCTGCATAGATTTCTAGATGTGTTTCTTCCTTAATCTTATCTTCTAGACCTACATACTCAATATATTTCTTTGTAGGAGAAATAATATAACGTGTAAAGTTTTCTAACTGATCATGAGATACATAAAGACGCTGTAATGTATCAAATCGATTCAATAACTCAACACTTACTCCCTGCTTATCAAAACGATAACGTGTAAAAGAGTGTGTAGAAGGGCTATAACCATATAAGTTCTTCTTACCAATATAGTAAGGCGAGAGGTCTGTGTCCAATTCTAGAATTGTATCATGTTTATCCTTAGACACTGATACAACAGGATGTAATTCATCTTCTGAACGGGCAAAAGGATGCATTGCCTGAGGGATTTCTTCAAGTAAATCCCAGAAAGCATCGACATTATCATCATTGATGAATAAAGTGTTATTACTAGATAAATGTGAATGATAATATCTTAAAATAAATTGATAAATCTTCTTTGAAGGTTCATCAAGAATATCAGGATTATGCACAAAAGCGAGTGTCTTGCCATACGTATGATATTCATTATTTTGCATTTGTGTCACAAAATTAGGAATACTCTTTACAATATAATCTCTATTACGTCCAATCTTTAAAGTAATGCCAAACTGCCAGTCATCTGCACATAGTCTTAAATGAACAGGTGTAGAATCAACAGGTGTAAACTGATTCACTAATTGTTTTTTAATATAATCAGTCAGTTCATTGGTTTCCTTTTCTCTTTCTTTACGTCTATATTCCTGCATACGCTGTTCCCATAAAAGACGTTCTCTCATAGCACTTTTCTTTTCTTCCTGTGCACGCTTTTGTAAATCAACAGCATAACGGTAAGGGAATGTATTAGGAGATAACTCCTGAACCTTTAAGATAAGGGCGCCTATATGACCACAGGCTGTATATTCATCGGCATAAATACAATTACAGTCTGTAGAAACTATTTTAGAATTGGGATTTACAAGAACACGAGGAAGATAGATATTACCATTAATCATAACCTTACCAGAAATATGATAATAACCACGATTATCAGTTGTAATAGAAACATTCACAACATAATCTCTTCGATAATATTCTCGTGCAATATCACGGTTACGTGCTCTAGATACAACACGTTCAAATTCATTATCAGTGATAAATAACATAGCAATTCCTCCTAATCTAACTAATTATATCATAAGAAAGAACACAAAAAAACTGGAATAAAATTTATTCCAGTTCAACAGGTTCCTGTTGTAGAGTTAAACCATATTTCTTTTCAATAATAGAAACGATTTCTTCTCTAGCCTGTTTTAAGTGTGCATAACTTTGTGCACTTTCATTAATTAAAATCAGTGCAGCTTTCTCAGATACACGCATGCCATGGAAAACCATACCCTTTAATCCAGCATGGTCTATCAACCATCCAGAAGGGACTTTATTTCCTTCCCATACCGGTACATTCATGCCTCTTAAACGATCAGCTTCAGCATCATCTAAATAAACATTCTTAAAGAATGATCCAGAACTTGCCATTTCTTCAGGTTTAGGAAGCTTGGACCAGCGTATTTCAGTCACCATCTCTCTAATAGATTTAGGAGAGAAATCAGTAATCTGATGTTCTTCTATATAACTCTGTAAAGAAGTATAGAAAGGAGGAGTAAGTGTATCATGACTTAAGTGAATAGTCATAGAGATAATCAAATAACGTCCTGCATCTTCACCATGATTGAAGATACTTGATCTATAGCTTAGCTTCATATCTTCAGCTTTAATAGTGACATACTTTTCTTCCTTTAAATCATAAGCAAGAACAGAGTCTAATACCTGTTGTATTTCCTGACCATAAGCACCTACATTCTGTACAGGTGCAGCACCTACTGTACCAGGAATAGCACTCAATGCTTCAATACCAGATAAATTTTTTTCTGTAGTAAAAGCAACAAGATCATCAAGTAGTTCTCCACCCATTGCAACAACTGTCAATTCATCAATAGAACGTATACCCTTAATACGGTTTAAAAGAATAACCCCCTTGAAACCTTCATCTTTTCCAATTACATTACTTCCTGTTCCTAAAATAAATACAGGAAGCTGACGTTCTTTTGCAAATAAGTAAGCTTTTTCTACATCTTCTACGGTCTCTAATTCAATCACATAACGCGCTAGACCGCCTAGGCGCATTGTAGTGAGTTCCTTGATTTCTACATTCTCATTTATTCTCATAAAGTGCATTATAACATAGTTTTTTCAAAAGTGTGCATTAATGATGGAACAATCTTTGATGAGTAAATGCAAGAACCATATCATACTTATCACATGTATCAATAACATGGTCATCACGAATAGAACCACCAGGTTCACCCACATACTTTACACCACTCTTATGGGCACGTTCAATATTATCTCCAAATGGGAAGAATGCATCACTACCTAGTACAACATCTGTATTCTTCTTTAACCATTCTTTCTTTTCTTCTCTTGTGAATACTTCTGGTTTTACCTTGAAATAGTTCTGCCATACATCCTCACCAAGCACATCTTCATAATCATTTGATACATACGCATCAATTGTATTATCCTTTTCAGCACGTTTTAAACCATCAGCAAACTGTAAACCTAATACCTTAGGATGCTGACGCAAGAACCAGACATCTGCCTTATTACCAGCAAGTCTTGTACAATGAATACGAGACTGCTGACCAGCTCCAATACCAATAGCCTGACCATTCTTGACGTAACATACAGAATTAGACTGTGTATACTTTAATGTAATCATAGAAAGGATTAAGTCATGTAATGCATGTTCAGGAATATCTTTGTTTTTAGATACAACATCTTTAAACATTTCTTCATTAATCACGCAGTTATTTCTACCTTGCTGGAATGTAATACCAAATACCTGTTTGATTTCTACTGGATTAGGTACATAGTGAGGATCCATCTGTAATACACAATAAGTGCCTCTTCTTTTCTTCTTAAGTATTTCTAAAGCTTCTTTTGTATAACCAGGCGCAATAATACCATCACTTACTTCACGATTAATAAGCTTAGCAGTCACTTCATCACATACATCAGAAAGAGCACAGAAATCTCCATATGAACTCATACGGTCACTACCTCTTGCCTTAATATATGCATTAGCGATTGGACTTAACACTTCAGCACTTTCCTTTACAAAATACATCTGTCTTTCTACTTCAGTTAAAGGTGTCCCAATAGCTACACCAGCAGGAGATACATGCTTAAAACTTGCCGCACAGCTCATATGAGTTGCTTCCTTTAATTCCTTCACTAGCTGCCAGCTATTAAAAGCATCTAATAAGTTGATATAACCAGGTTTACCATTTAAGACAGTAAAAGGAAGTTCTCCTTCTTCCATAAACACCTTAGCAGGTTTCTGATTAGGGTTACAGCCATACTTTAATTCTAATTCTTTCATAGATTCCTCCAAAAAAAGAAGCCGACACATGCTCCAGGCTTCTTTGCCCAGACGGTCGGCTTCTTCATTTGATTTATTATACTCCCTGTGGTCAATTCCACTTCCGTCAGTCATATAACTAATGTCATTATAGTAAAAAGAGACTTATAAAACAAGCATTTTCATTATATAAAAATAGAATGTAAACGCTTGCATAATTGTGATTATTAGGCTATAATTAAGTCAGAAAGAGAGGAGGAAGACCTCCTTAACATATACATTCATCTCAAAGAACTTGGTCAGAAAGGAGAGATTCCCATGGGATACTGTGACTGAGTATCCGTTGAGGATACTCAATTAAATTAGGAAAAACGTATTTATCCACCGATAATGATTTATATGCAATATTGATAATGTATGGTTTATATGAGAGGTGGAAACGGGAGATAGCTCCTGAATATAATAATAAGGTACGTTGATCTATATATTGGAAGGCTATAAAAGGTTTTCCCATTTATCTATGATGCTGGAAATTGAATCCAAAAGATGTAATCCTAGTATCCAGCAGAAAAAGCTATGGTGATGTAAAAGCCATAGCTTTTTCATTTGAAAACAAAAACCTCCTTGTCGATAGACAAGGAGATTTTTGTGCAGGTAGGCTTACTTAGAGTACTTCTACCAGTGTTGTATAGTATATGAATACTAACGTCAATTGTATTTGTGAAAAAGCATCTATTTCACAATAAATTTTCATTTTATAAAAATTCGTTGTAAACGCTTGCATTCATACGAATGATAATGTATGATATAAGCGAAAAGAGAAGACAGAAGATAAAACATTAAATATAAGACATGTTACTTGACTTCCTAGTCTAACGAACCGAAAAGTAAAATGAAGAAATACGGCAATTATAGTAAGATTCGATCTTATATTCAGTGAGAAATGAAAATTTCTAATAAAATGTTGAATCCATTACTAGTCTAATAATAAAAAGAACTCAATATCAATAAGATGGGTTTGATAAATTATTCAAATGAGTCTAATGCTTCTCCTTATATAGCAAAAGAGGAATCCAAATGGGTTCCTCTTTTCGTTTAGCTTTCTTCTATTTCTAATAGTTCTAGATAACGTTCATTCTTTTCTTCTAAAGTCTTTTCAACTTCATCACGTTCTTTACTTAATTCATCAAGCTTTTCAAAATCCTGGGTACTTCCCATTTCTTCATCGATCTCACTTAAACGTGTTTCTAGATTCATTAATAGATCATCCATACCTTCTAGTTCTTTCTTTTCACTGAAGGTTAATCTTCTCTTTCTATTTTCTTTAGCCTGTTTACGATAGTCTTCTCTTTGAGATTCTGTTTCTTTCTTAGTATTAGTGATATCAATAGAAGCACTATAGCCACCATTCACATAATGAATTTCCTGATCCTTAAAGACAAATAAACCATCCACAATACGATCTAGAAAATAACGGTCATGGGATACAGTAATCACAATACCTTTAAATGTATCGAGATAATCTTCTAATACATTCAATGTTTCAATATCTAAGTCATTCGTCGGTTCATCTAATAGTAATACATTCGGTGCACCCATTAAAACCTTTAATAAATAAAGTCTTCTCTGTTCACCACCTGATAACTTACCAATCTGTGTATATTGGGCATGGTCATCAAATAAGAAACGTTCACACATATTACGAGCACTAAGTGTACCTTCACTTGTTTCTAGATTATCACTTGTTTCTCTAATATAATCAATAACTCTCATTGTAGGATCATCATAATGGAAATGCTGCTGGAAATAGCCCATACGGATTGTATCACCAATAATAATCTCACCATCATAATCAGTGATAATACCGGCAATCATATTGAGTAACGTTGTCTTACCACAGCCATTTTGTCCTAATATACCTATACGGTCAAATCTCTTAAATAAATAAGAAAATGGCTTAAACATCACCTTATCAGGATAGCTTTTAGACACATTCACTAACTCAATAGTCTTCTTACCTAAACGACTTGTAGTATCTATAAGTTCAACAGTTCCTTTGTCCTGAATCTGTTCAATAGAAGATAATTCTTCAAAACGCTGTAAACGGTCTTTACTCTTAGTAGAACGTGCCTGAACACCTGCTCTGACCCATTCTAATTCTTTCTTTAAGAAGAGGTTTCTTTTTCTTTGTGCCTGTAAGGCATTGTTTTCTCTATCAGCCTTTAATTCTAGGAAATGAGAATAGTTAGCAACATAAGGGAAAATCTCACCTCTATCTAATTCATAGATCTTATTTGTAATACGTTCTAGGAAGTAACGATCATGAGTGACCATAAGTAACCCTTTAGAACGCTTAATTAAATATTTTTCTAGATATTCAATCATAGGGGTATCTAGATGGTTAGTCGGTTCATCTAGAATAAGTAAATCACATTCTTCTAGTAATACGATTGCAAGAGCTAAACGTTTTTTCTGCCCCCCAGATAAAGTACTGATTACCTGATCCATATCTTCTAAACCAAAACGTGTCAAAGAAGACTTAATAGAATATTCAGGGACATCCTTAAGAATATGTTTTGCTTCATTGAGAATCGTTTCATTATCTCTAAATACAGGATTCTGAGGTAAATAAGCAATCTTTAGATCCTTCTTATAAGTGATTGCAGGACTGTCATGATGGGCAATCATCTTTAATAAAGTACTCTTACCTGTTCCATTGACACCAACTAAGGCAATCTTATCTGTATCCTCTACAATCATATTCAAGTTCTTATACAACTGTCTCTCACCAATCGCATAAGATAAATTCTGTATATTAATTAACATGTAGTCACCTCTATAAAAGAGAGTGGAATAAATCATCCACTTCTTGTTTTCTCTTCTTAGTCTCTTCAGGTAAAACACGGAAGCATTCATCTAATACATCATTCTCATGTGCATTTAAACCTTTCTTTAAAATGGTTTCACCTGTCTTTAAGTTTTCTAGATGATAATACCCTTTTTCATCAATTCTTTCAACAACCCACATGATTCCATCTCCTCTTTGTTTTCCTCATTATAGCATGCTATAATGGGGAAAAGGAGTGTGAACTTTTATGAATAATATTCTTTTATTTGGTTTATGTGTTGTTGTGCCGGTGCTTATTCCTTTAATCATCGCATTATTAGTGGCTGTATTATGGAAAATAAAATAAGTACAAAAGGTGTATTCTTCCTGCTTATGACAGCATTCTGCTGGTCACTTGCAGGTTTATTTATACGTGCAAGCCACTTAAGTGGGTTGGGATTCTCAATGATGAGTTCTATTGTCGCAATACCTCTTAGTATGATCATTCATCATAAGAAGCTGGTATTCAATAAAATGACAGTTACAGTGGGGGTCTTTCAGTTCCTTATGAGTTTAACATTCATCTATGCCAATAAGCTGACATCAGTGGCCAATGCGATTGTATTACAATACTCATCAACAATCTTTGTATTGATCTATCAATCAATTGATTTACGTAAATTACCGACAAAAAGACAAATGGGGATCATTGCGATTGTCTTTATCGGTATGGCACTATTCTTTGCGGATACTCTTTCCTTCTCGCATCTATTAGGAAATATACTCGCAATTATATCAGGAGCCTGCTTTGGAATGCAGTTCTACCTCAACAACAAAGAAGAGGCTGAAGCTTTCTCATCGACAATATTTGCTTATATGCTCTCTCTTACAGTAGGTTTAATTGTCTTTAGAGGACTTCCCAACTTCCATATCACCGATGCCTTTGGTGTATGTGGTTATGGTTTCTTTCCAATGTGTTTAGGTGGTATATTTCTTGCATTAGGTATTTCTTGTACAGAAGCTTTTACAGCCAATCTTATTTGTATGTTAGAAGTCATTTTAGCGCCTCTGTGGGCTTTCATCTTCTTCCATGAGACAATATCTGGTATCAGTTTAATTGGCGCAGGAATGGTTGTAGGAGGCATTATCTTAAACTTAGTATTAGACTTTAAAAAAGCAGCCATCTAGGCTGCTTCTTTTGATTATAAAGAAAACCATACGCTATGCGTATGGTCCAAAAAAACTTTCAGAGATGGTGAGAAAAAAACCTCCAATGATATAATAAAAGTGGCTG
>OIZH01000157.1_pt1 | contig 14504 bp, 14 predicted proteins | sample 1588511 | NCBI WGS metagenome assembly OIZH01 (sample SAMN03283237) | human gut metagenome | biome: human-associated habitat; material: feces | host: Homo sapiens | place: Peru | collected 2012
GTTTATTTTGCAGCTGCAAAAGTTACATTGTAAAGAACAGCCATGCGGCTCTTTTTGCGTGCGCAAGCATTGAGTTTTATTACACCCTTGCGGTATGCATTATCAAGTTCTGAGTGAAGAACCTTTAGTTTTTCCTGAGCAAGAGGCTGATCCTTTTTAAGGATAGCTTCCATGTATTTCTTCAAGCTTGTATGTACTCTAGACTTAACTGCCTTGTTGCGCATTCTGCGAACTTCGCTCTGTGCGTGTCTTTTTTCTGCAGATGTTTTCTTTACTGACACAGGATACCTCCGAATAAATTCCTATGAAAATACCGTCTACGGCTTTGATTTTTATTTAAAATCTTTAGGTCTGCGCTCAATGCGTTTGCATTTCTGGCATTCCGCAAGATTCTTGAGTTTTCCGTTCTCAAAAAAAGTCTTCATTACAATTTCACCGCCGCAATCTGGGCAAATAAATTTCTGTGTTGCAACAGTTGTACGAGAGTTCTTACTGGCTCCGGCCATCGTCTTCCTCCATAGTAGATTTGCAGCTTTCCATAAAACCGAAAGCTTTTTAAATTTGAAAGAAACAGCGGCGATTCAAAATGGATGAACCTTAGAAACAACCACAGATTTCTTTATATGTTCTAGAAATATACACAATTTAACATTCGTGTGTCAAGAACAGAATAGCAATTCTAAGCAAAATAAAACTACAAATATCCAAATTCTCAGCATAAAATCACTGAAAAAACTCAAAATTACACAACAGAAGAAGCAACAGGAAGTTTTCTCCATTCTTCAAGCTGACTCTTTATAAGCTCTCGGGATTCCTCAAGGATTCGCTTTTCCTCTTCCTTTGTTTCAGGGAAAGGATAAACTTTTAGAACTTTTACGCGGTACGAGCCTTTGTGAAGATTCCTAAAAAGAGAATTAAGCCTTGAAATCTGCCAGCCGCCGTCAAGAGCGCAAACTGCAACAGGAAGCTTAGTGCCTTCAACGAGCCGCCTGAATCCAGCCGCATAAAACTGACCTACATTTCCGTCGCGGGTTCTTGTTCCTTCTGGGAAAATTACAGGAATCTGTTTTTTTTGCAAAACACGGGAAGCAAAGCTATCTATAGAAGACATTGCAACTGAAGGGCTTCCGTGGCGAGGAATCATGCAGTGTCCTTGAGTTTTAAGCATTTTTCCGACCATAGGAACCGAGCCAAGAGTGTCTTTTGCAACAAACCGCGTTTTTTTTCCGCCGAAGTATTTTAGATAAGCAACAATGTCAAAAAGGCTCTGGTGGTTGGAAATCACAACAAACTGTTCTGGAAGCAATTTCAAATTTTCCTTATCACCAAGAAACTGAAATTTTCTATACAATTTTAAAATTGCAAAAACAACTCTTGCACACCGGCAAGTTATGTAATCAGACCAAAAGAGAGCTGTTTTCCTGCTGAAAGGATAAACAAGACAAAGCATAAACGTAGGAAAAGCAACCTCTCCAAGGCAAAACAAAAGTGTAATAAATCCAAGCATGGTCTGATTATAGCAAGGCTTTTTTTATTATTCAACAAGGAGCAAGTTAACGTCGTCCATTACAAGCCAAGCTCCGTTAGCACCTGACGTAGCGTCAAATTCAGCTTTTATTAGCGCGCTTACAGTTATTGACTCAGTTGAATCGTCAAGTTCAATTACAGGAAGCTCCGCCTTAAAGAATTTTTTCCAAGTATTTGGAATTGTAACATCGCAAGTGAATTCAGTTTTGGTTCCGTCTTTTTTACGGACAACAGCCTTGAAAACTGTTCCGCTAGGATTTTTTATTCCAGTTCCTTCAAAATATGCAAAGCACTTGTATTTTCCGGCTGAGAATTCTTTTACAGTCTGGGAAACCGTGAATTCAAAGTCGTCTTTTTCCCATGCTGTAAAGTAGCATACGCCTTCTTTTGCATTCTGATTGTTCTTGTCAACCTTTGGAGTTCCTTTTCCAAGCGGATTTTCAACAGTCCAGCCAGTAAGATCACCGCTTTCAAAGCTCCCGTTTACAAGGAAATTGCTTGCAGTAACATTTACAGTGCATTCAGCATTTCCGCCTTTTTTAAGCTTACCAGGAATTTTGTATTCACCAAAGTCAGGCTTTCCAGTTACGTTTTTTTCGGCAGCTGTGTCCCATTCAACAGGCTCATCCTTTACAGAGCCGTCATTGTAAACAACTTTTACGGTTTTCGGCAATTCTTCCTGTTTTCCGTAGGCGAATTCAACATGCGGATTTTCTACGCGGATTACATTCAGCTTGCCTTTTGAACCTGTGCGCGCATATTTGAACACATTAATTGAATCAAGGCATTTTCCGTCAAAATCAAAGAAAGCCTGATTATCCCAAGTTCCGCCGTTTCTTGCAGATCGAACTTCCTTGTCGTATTCAGCAGCATAAGAAGAAGCCCAGCCACAGCCGTATTTTTCCCATGCTTTGAAATTTTCTTCAAGAACAGACTGGGCATTCGGAGCTTCAGGCTTATAATGGCGGACAGGAATCCATGCCGGCTCCCAATAGAACACGCCAACGCCTTTTTTTACAGAAGCAACTGCCGCAATTACGTCCCGAACCGCAACAGCCTGACCTTCAACAGAGAAAGGATAGTCAAATTCCTGCTCAGAAGACATTCCGGACACAACGTTTCCGAATCCGTCGCCGTCATCATTTGTAAACGGATATGAAGTTTCCGCGACCATGACTTTTTTATTGTAAATATTTGAAAGTTTTTTCAGAGTGACAGAAAGTTTTCCAGCTTCTCCGTGCCAGAAAGGATAATATGAAGTCGCAAAAATATCGTAGTCAACATTGAATTTTTCAAGCAGCCCCGCCCTTTTTTCCAAATATCCTTCAGAAAGCGGATCTGTGTAATGAACCACAATCTGAATGTTTTTGTCGAAATTTCTTACAGCCTTGCAGCCTTCTCCTACCAAGCCCAAAACTTTGTCATCGTACATCTCGCCGCACATTCCATTGTTGATTTCGTTTCCAACCTGAACCATTGTAACTTTTACGCCGGCAGATTTAAGTTTTTCCAAACTTTCAGTTGTATATTTTGACAATGCGGCTTCTTTTTCATCAAATGTCATGTTTTTCCAGGCTTTTGGAACTGACTGTTTGTTCGGATCAGCCCAGAAATCCGAGTAATGGAAATCAATCAAAACGCCAAGACCTGCATCAGTGGCTCTTTTTCCGATTTTCACAGCAGTTTCAATATCGTTGTTTCCGCCGCCGTAGCCGTTTCCGTTAGCATCAAAAGGATTATTCCATACACGGATTCTAACGCAATTCGCGCCGCCCATTTTTAGAAGCTCAAGCAAATCAGCCTTTTTTCCGTTCGCATCATAAAAAACACCTCCGGCATTTTCCACGGAAATCATGGACGAAACATCAACTCCCATAATAAAATCATCAGCAATATTTTCAACAGGAAGAACTGTTATATTTGCTGAACCTGTTTTTTTTGTAGAAATTCCACAGGCCGCAAGCGAAAGAACTGAAGCACAAGCAACTGCCGCTCCAAGGCGTTTTCTAAAAACCTTCATAAAACCTCCAATTTTTTATACAAGTTATCAACACGAGTTGACTTTATTATATATCAACTTTTTTCAGAAAGCAAACATTTTCTTTTATTTAAAACAAAAAAAAGCGGAAAATCCACAAATGGGACTTCCGCCTTTATTTTACTTGAAAAGCAAATTATCTTTTTCTTACAAATGCGTCCTTGAATCCTGCATTCTTGAACTTTGCAAGAACCGCGCCGTATTCGTCCACAGAAAGAGGTCCGACAAGAACACGGTAATTTTTTCCAGCAGGAATGAGCGAAACAGGATATTTTGAATACTTAACAAGAATATTCTCAATATTCTTAATGTTTCCCATTGTTGCAATCTGAATATAGTAGCAGTTGCTTGCAAGGGCGCTTTCAGAAGAAACCACATAATCCTGAATACTTACAGGATATTCAGTCTGCAAAGGTTCTGGCTCTGCCGTTTTTTCCTCTGGAACAGATTCAACTGGAACAATTTCAATTGGCTCGTTTTCTATAGAAGCATCTACAGGAGGCTCAGGAGATTCCGGCTCGGAAGGAACAAGAACAATCGGAGCATAATCACTGCTTTCGCTTTCTCCGCTAGACTGAGCTTCCGGCTCTGCATTTGGTTCTGCAACAACTTCCTCTGGCTCTGAAACTTCTTCCATCTGATTTTCTTCCGCAGCGGAATCCTCTTCAATCGGAGATGGCTCTTCAACAGTTACAGCTTCCTCTTCGGTTTCATCTTCGGTAGGAGTTTCCGGCTCTTCTTCCTGCGGCTCTTCCACAATAACAAGCTCCGCATTTTCTTCTTCCGGTAAATCTTCCGTTTCTTCTTCGATTGGATCCGGCTCTTCAACTGTTACAGCTTCCACTTCGCTTTCTTCCGCTGGGGACGGCTGTTCAACAGCTTCTTTTGATTCAAGGAATCCGTCTTCTACGCTTTCATAGTCCTCGTAAGGCTCTTCTGGAACTTCGCATTCTTCTGTTGGAGCAGGAGCTTCAACAATTACAGGCTCTGTTTGTTCTTCAACGGAAGGCTCGTCATCAGCAGAAACTTCTTCTTCAACTGGCTCAGCAGAAAACTTTTCCTCATCTGAAAAATCAGTTTCATCTTCGGAATCGATTTCATCCACCGGAGTTTCAGCCTCATCTTCTACAGCCGCAACCTCCGCATTTTCTTCCTCGGCGCTGTCTTCCGTGTCCGCAATCAAAGGAACTCCGGCAACCGCAACAGGAGCAGCAGGTTCCACGTAAACAGCAGCATTTTCAGCAGGCTGACTAGCGGCTTCTGGTCCGGCTTGAACAGCAGGCTCGGCTGAAACATCTGATACTGGCTCTTCTTTTGCAGCCGGCAAAGTTTTTTCATCAAGAACCGCGTTTCCTGAAACTGTCTCGTCAAAATATCCTGAGCGCGGGGCAAGCTTTACCTTTACGCCTGAGTTCCGCTCTATTCCAAGGCTTTTTGCGGATTCTTCCGAAATGAGAATGGCAATTCCACCCGAAGCGTCCAAAGTGCCAAGGTTCAAAATCTGCAAAGTGATTCCAGTGTTCGGATTTGTAATTGAAACACTGTCTCCCGGAAGATAACCGGCAGCCTTTCCGAAATATCCGGCCGGAAGCTCATCCTTGCCGGCAACCTCAATAACGCCTTCAACCGACGCGCTTGAGTCGGCAAAAATAAAAACGGAAATCAACAAAAATAAAATTCCAGATAAAAACTTTTTCATACGTCCCCTACCTACGGATGATTTTATATATATCGTCTGCTATTCCAAAAGCAAAATCGGAAAGTCCCTTGCGCTTGTCCTTGAACTGGCTTGAAGCAGGAGGAATTTTTTTTCCGCTGCCAAGAACCGCTCCCGAGCCGACATTCAGAACTTTATATGAAAGGCTTGAAAGATTCGCAAGAAGATCTGCGTCGGGATTTGTTGAATTTGAAGAGCTGAAATCTGCTGTAAGCTCCACAAAATAATCAACGCCGCCTTCCCAAGCCTCCTGTCTGGATTTTTCAAAAAAAGAAGCGTCATTTTCCACACTGTCAGAAGCAATGGCCGGTGAATTTGAAATTATGATTCCCTTTCCAAAGAAAAAGTCGAACAAGCCTTCCTCAATAACGTAGGAAGAGCTTCTAATTTCCGAATCCCCGTGCTGGACAATCTGAAAAGCGACAGAAACTGCATTGGCACAGAAAACCGCGCAGCCCACGATGAACAGCAGAGCCAGCCTCTTGAATCTCATAGGGAAACCTCTTTTTTCTAACTAAAAAGCGCAAATGGCACTCTCAATTATTCATCGGCTTTTTTAGGCCTGAGTTTAGGTATTTTTAAGGCTGAAAAGATTTTGCAGGCAAGAATGAAAGGAAAAACAAAAGGAAAAGATGATTTTATGCAGAAAAAAAGAATTTTATGCAAGAAAATGAATAAAAACTCTGGAATATTGAATATTCATCAGGAATATCTTTTATTCTTCAATTTTTATGCAAAATTCTCAAGAAAATTTAATATTCCAGAAGAAAATGAATAAAATTACAGGAATATTAAATATTCCCGAAGAATTCGCCATATTCCTCAGGAATATTTCAGTTTCCAGAAAGTAACTGTCATTGCCTGGGGAACATCCGGCAATCTCTTGGAAAAACTAGCTTTCAAGACGCTTTTTGCAGATAAAGTAGGCAGGAATAAGAAAACTGTCTGCAAGAATCCAGGCGGCAGGAGAAGCAAAGCAGGCGGCGGTGTAGCCGAACACAGGCACAAAAACAAGCCCGAACACACCACGCCCGACAAGTTCAAAAAGCCCTGCAAAGACCGCAAGCTGGCTGAATCCCATTCCCTGAATCATAAAGCGCACAATATTCACCAGGGCAAGCGGAAAATAAAACGAGCTGTTAACCACAAGGAATTTATAGATATTGCCAAGGATTTCCTCATTGCCTGAATCAATGAACAGAAGCCCCAAATTCCGCCCGAAAACAAGCATAATTACAAATGCAAGAAACGCATAGGCAAGCCCAAGGAACGAGCAGCTGAATATACCGGGATTAAGACGAGAAAACTTGTGCGCGCCGGTGTTCTGCCCGCCATAAGTCGCCATAGTTGTTCCCATGGCATCGAACGGACAGCAGAAGAACATCGTAATCTTGCTTGCCGCAGCTACAGAAGCAACCGCCACAGAGCCAAGGCTGTTTACGGCAGTCTGAAGAACAACGCTTCCAATCGCGGTAATAGAATACTGCAATCCCATAGGAAGCCCCATGGAAAGCAGAACTTGCACATGATGGCTGTTTATCTTCCAGTCTTCCTTGGAAAGATGAAGAATCGGATAGTTTTTTAGAATATAAAACAGGCAGGCAACACTTGAGACCGCCTGGGAAATAACAGTCGCAAGGGCGGCTCCTTCCACTCCGGAATTCAGCGCGAGGATAAAAAACAAGTCCAGGGCAATATTCAGTACGGAAGAAACAACAAGAAAAATAAGAGGAGTCTTGCTGTCTCCAAGGGAGCGGATTACAGCGGCAAGCAGATTGTAAGCAAGTGAAGCAGGAATTCCGGCAAGAATTATAACAAGATAGCCGTAAGAGCCGTTAAAGATGTCTGATGGAGTCTTCATAAGAACAAGAAGAGGCTTGCAGAAAACAACCGTAACAGTCGTAACAAGAACAGCAATTACAGCGGTCAGCTTGACTCCGCCAGCGATAAACTTGCGCATGGAATCATAGTCCTTTGCCCCGAATTTCTGCGAAACCGGAATAGCAAAGCCGTTGCAGATTCCCATGCAGCCTCCGATAATCAGAAAGCAGACCGCTCCCGTAGAGCCAACCGAAGCCAGCGCGGAAACTCCAAGGAATTTGCCCACAATCACCGTGTCCGCAAGATTGTAGAACTGCTGGAACAAATATCCAAAGAAAACTGGAACCGAAAATCCTAAAATCAGCCGCATAGGGCTTCCTGTTGTCAAATCCTTTGTCATTTGAAATAGATATATGAATTTTCAAAACTTTTGTCAAATGAAAAATGCATCATTCTGTGCAACTTGTTGAGCAAAAAAAAATCCCCAGGCAGGATAATACCTAGGGCTGAATAAAAAATATTATAAATTATTTATACTGAAAAAAGTAAAAATTAAGACATTTTTAATGAGTTATCAACACAAAACTACTCGCAGCTGAACGTATGCCCCTGCACTTTCTTAACAAACTCGTAGTCGATTGTGCGACGCAAGCCTTCCTCAAGTGAAACTGGAGCGGTAAAATCTGTCTCTGGAACTTTTGACGACTTGAAGTAAGTATTCGTGCAAACAAGTTTGCTTACAGAACTTTTTTACGCGGATTGAGTTGAAAATTTCTACTTTAAAAATTTCAGAAATCCTCTTACAGCATAATGCATAAAATATTCTATAGATTTTCTAAATGGCAATTTTTGTTCTTTTCGTAATATATTCCAATGCCACTGCATTGTTTTTAATTTGTTTGCAGAAACTGATTTTTTTTGAATTCTATAAAATGCCTCGTATGTATTTGTATTTATAGCATAAGAGCCTTGAACCAAGATCCGCTTCTAAAAAAGGCTGTCTTTAACTATGCAGAACAAGCTTCTGCGTTTATTTTGCAGGCTGCTTCTGAACTTCTTCGTAGCAAAGTCCCACAACACGCACGCCGTCCATAAAATCAATCTGTATATTCAAACGTTTGTTGCGTCGGTTCACGGCTATCACATTTCCGGAAAAATCTTTGAACGGCCCGTCCGTTATAATAACCCTGTCTCCCGCATCAAACTTAACAGGAACAATTCCCACAGTGCTTCCAAACCTCAGTATAGAGCTCACAATCTCCAAGTCGCCCTTTACAAGAGGACTGACAAAACTATTTGAGGGTAAAAAACGTAAAAAATATTTTTCCCCAGAAAGAACATAAAGCTTTGATGCTTCACATTCTTCCGTTTCAAGAAAAACATATCCGGGAAAAAAAGCATCAAAATATTCTTTCCCGTTTTTAAGACTCATCCGCTTGCGCAGAATATGGATAAATCCTTGAAAAGCGCAATTATTTCCATTAACCAGCGGAAGAACGTTTTCCTTGAATTTTTCCTCCAGTCCGGTCTTTACCGATATACAATAAAGGCTCATGACACAGAAAATTCCTCATAAGCATTCTGTCTTGCAAGTTCACATTCAAATCTTGCGTTTCTGTCTGCCGCAAAAACATCAAACAGCTCCTCTTCTTTTTTTAATGATTTGATAAAAGAAGCCGTGTAAAAGCCACTCCCATCTTCCAAAAGAAAAGGTTTCTCGCCAGTCTTGCGTCCACAGAAGAAAGCAGTGCCGTTTGTTTTTTCAAGCACATCTTCACATAAAAATCTGCCGGCCGCAATGTTACGCAAAGCATCATTTTCACCATCTGAATCCTGCACAAAAAATTCTTCCTGCACAGTATCTTTGTAATCCTCCAAAACCAAGCTTCCACAAGAATCAAAAAAAACTGCCGTATGAAGTGCGTTTTCTTCTATATATTGCAGTTTTATTTCATCCCCGCAAAAGGTGAAACCGTTTTCAGTACGGACATCATCTTTGTTTCCGCAGAAATAAAAAACAAGGCTCCTCAGCTTAACGTCTGAAACACGGCGCAAAAGGAATTTCAAGGAATCCAGGTCAATTCCTTCTGGAATAATCATGATTTCCGATTCCGTCCAAGAGCCCCCTTTCAGGCTCAAGAGAAACCTATAGAAATCAGCGAGCGATTTTTGAATGTATCCCGATTTTTCTGAAACTCCAACAATAACGGCACAGCGCGTCAAATTCCACTTCCTTAAAAACAGCCTGTCTAAGCTCTTTCAAAAATTACGCAGACAAAAAGCTTAGCTACTTATATTCGTAGTTAAAAGACATATTACTACGGATTCAAGTAGTAAAATTCCGCTTATAATTGAAGAATGGCATTTTGGGACAATGTTGAAAGCGCAAAACACATCCTACCGCTGGATTGCAAAAAAATGGAAGTTTCAGAGACAACTGTTTCCAGCATGAGAAAAACAGGGACAGAACCAAGAGCATCAGACGTATTTAAAATCGCCTCAGCATTAGGAACGACAGTTGAATACCTGTGCAACGGAGAAAGCGACTATTATCAAAGCCTTTACATAAACCTAAAGAATGCCATAAAAGAAATTCTTGAGAAGTATTGATTTTATTCATCAGCAAGTCTAAAAAGCCCCACAACTCTCTCTTACGATAAAAAACTCTTCAAAACCGTGCATTTTTTGTATTTTTTCGGCAATAAGTATTTATAGAAATTTTCAACGCAAACAGGAATAAAAATGCAAAGACACGAACTCACGCCAGCTCAAAAATGGGAGCGGCTCACACTCGCCGACAACTTCATCTTCTGCAAAGTCCTTGAGGACAACCCGGAAGTCTGCAAGCATCTCATTGAGATTCTTCTGAACCTCAAAATTGACAGAATCGAAAAGCCAGCCGCGGAAAAATCACTTAAAACAGATTTCATCTCGCACGGAATAAGATTCGATGTATATGTAAAGGACGGAAACGGCCGCTCATTCGACATAGAAATCCAGACAACGCACAGCACCTCTCTTGCAAAACGCGCCCGCTATTACCAAGGACTGATGGATGTTGACAATGTGCAGCATGGAACCGGCTATGATGTGCTTAATGAGAGCTACGTTGTCTTTCTCTGCATGGGAGATGCTTTCGGAAAAGGATTTCCTGTGTACACATTCCGATATCGCGCCGACGAGGACAAGGACTTTCTGATGGATGACGGAACAGTAAATGTCTTTTTCAATGCGAAAAAGTATGATACAATGAAGTCCGAGGAGCTGAGAGCATTTTTCAAGTATCTCTGTGGAAAAGAGCCTAGCTCCGGTTTCACAGACAGGCTCTCCGCGCTGGTCGAGCGGGTAAAAACAAATGCGCAGTGGAGGCACAGGTTTATGACATGGGAACAGGAAATGGCCATTCAGTCCAATGAAAAAGCCAAGGAACTTGCCAAAGATATGGCTCAAGACATGACGCAAGAAGCTATTGTTAAAAATTCAATTTCAACTGCGAAAAAACTTATAGAAATAAATCTTTCTATCGAAAACATTGTAAAAGCCACGGGACTTTCAACAAAGCAAGTACTAGACCTAAAAAAGGAATCAGAAATATTTCAAAAAGCATAAATAATAAAAAAATTTTACTTAACTTTTTCAAAAATTTGCTAAAATTTAAAAACTTCTATTGACACATTTTTTGCGGTGTGCTATATTCTGTTTATTCGTGGTGGCATAGCCCAGTTGGTAGAGCAATGGACTCATATTCCATATGTCATAGGTTCGATCCCTATTGCCACTATAGAATTAAGCACTTCAGTTTTCTGAGGTGCTTTTTTTTATTTATGTTAAATATGTTGCACAAGGATAGCTTGATTAAACGTATTTCAGTATAAAATAAAAAAATGTATAAATATACACAAAAATTGTACATTTTTGCATAAACAGTTGATTTTATACACAATTAATCTTATAATCGTAATGCAAAACGGAGGAAGAAAAATGAAGGCAGAAAAATTCAAAAGCCCTTTCAAGGGAAGAAGCCTTTTAAACTGGATAGACTGGAAACCGGAGGAAATCAGCCAGATTTTGGACTGGGCATTTCAGGTTAAAAAAGAATCCCATGCAGGCGAAGTCCACCAGAGATTTTTAGGAAAAACAATCGCGCTCATTTTTGAAAAACGCTCAACACGCACAAGATCTTCTTTTGAAACTTCATTCGGCGAAGAAGGCGGGCATCTTGTCTTTATGTCAACTGACGATATTCAGCTCGGCGGAAAAGAAAGCGTTCAGGACACAGCAAGAGTTCTTGGAAGAATGTTCAGCGCAATAGAATTCCGCGGATTCAAGCAGTCCCATGTTGAAGACCTTGCAAAATATTCAGGAATTCCTGTCATAAATGGACTTACAGACGACTTCCACCCTACGCAGGTTCTTGCGGATATTATGACACTCAAGGAAAATTTCGGGCATTTAAAAGGTCTTTCACTTTGCTTCTGCGGAGACGGAAGAAACAACATGGCACGTTCCCTTATGCTGATTTGTTCTAAGTTCGGAATAAATTTCAGTGTGTTTTCACCGAAAGAACTTTCGCCTGACAACAAAATACTGGAAATCTGCGCGCCGTTCGCAAAGGAATCCGGAGCAACTATAACTGTTTCCGATAAAATTTCAGTTGTCAAAAACGTCGATTGCCTTTATACTGATGTTTGGGTTTCCATGGGTGAAGAATCGCTTAAAGAAGAGCGCGTAAAATTGCTTCAGCCATACCAAGTGAACAAGGCGCTTATGGAAGCAACTGGCAAACCTGAAACTCCTGCACTGTCTTCCTGCTGTAAAAGAACAGGAAGTTACAGAAGAAGTCTTCGAAAGCAGCGCAAGCAAGGTTTGGGATCAGGCAGAAAACAGAAAGCACACCATAAAAGCCATTATGCTCGCGCTTATATAATTATTATAGAACAAATTCGGAGGAATTCATGAAGAAGTTTTTTGCCACGGCAGTTCTTGCTATTGCAATGATTTTGCCAGCAGTTTCACAGGAAAACAACGAGCAGACAAAGCAGCCTGTATGGAATCACGGAGACAATGTATCTACAATTTCTTATCAGAATGTAAGAATCTTCAAAATTTATGACCAGAAAGACGCTTATGTTGTGCTTTACGAAAAACAAGGCATAGACATCGGAACTGCAGTTCTTCCAAAAAAATGGTTCAAAAATGAAGACGGAGCTAGAAAACTCAACTTCAGAACTATGCCAAAAGGACTCTCTCCATACATGACAGTAATAAGCCAGAACGGTGAATTCCTAAAAGTGTGGATTACAGCTCCTACAAACCGTTTCAATTCACTTTGGGCAATTGCTCCTAGCGGAATGCAAATCGATGGAACTGACGCAGACTCGCTTACTCTTGACTACTAGAAAAATTAATAAGTAGCAAAATATTTATTAAGGAGACTTGGTTCTGATATTTTCAGGATCAGGTCTTTTTTAATTTCAGGCAGGAAAATATGATTCTTATTTCAAAAGAACAAATTTCAAAATTCAAAAGTTTTTTAGATTCACATGACAGTTTTATTATTGCAGGGCACAAAGAGCCGGACGGCGACTGCATTTCAAGCTGCATAGGACTTTCATTTATTTTGGATAAAATGAACAAACCTTACATAATGCTTAACGCCGGACCTTTTAAAAGAAACGAAATAAAGAAATTCGCGCCAAAATTCAAGAATGCACTGCCCTTTATGACACAGGACGAAAGAAATTCATGCGGACTTATAATTGCGGACTGCTCGGAACTTTCAAGGCTTGGAGATATTGACGGAGATTTAAAAGGATTCAGCACATTTATAATCGACCACCACAAAACAGCCAATGTAAAAAATTCAGACAATATAATAGATCCAACTGCACCGGCGGCATCCTGCCTTGTCCAGCAGCTTTTTGAATCACTTGTCGGAAAACCTTCAAAAGAACAGGCGGATATTTTCTTCTTTGGAATGGCGACTGATACAGGATTTTTCAAGTATCTTACAGAAGACAGTGCGGAAGTTTTCAAGGGAACGGCAAGGCTTGTGGAATCCGGCGCAAATCCAAGGAAAATTTATCAGGAAATGACAGGCGGAAAGCAGTGGAACACAAGAAAGCTTCTGGGAATTATGCTAGACCACGCGGAACGTCATTTCAACGGAAAACTTGTTGTAACTTTTGAGACAATGGACGACACAAGAAAATTCGGGCAGGACGGACGGGACAGCGATGCTTTTTACATGCTCATGCTTGAAGTTGAAAATGTCGAGGCAGTTTTATTCATTCGGCAAGAAACGGAATTTTCATGCACACTGGGATTCCGCTCAAGAGAAAAATGCGATGTTAGCGCGATCGCTTCTAAATTCGGCGGAGGCGGACATAAAAATGCTGCAGGAGCAAGCACAGAAGGCAAAATTGAAACATTGCTTCCATTAATCCTAAAAGAATTCGCAAAAGTCCTTTAATCAATCTTCCACAAAACTATAAAACGCAAGAAAAAGCTTCCAGAAATGGAGGCTTTTTTGTTATTTTTTTTGCAATATTTTTTTAACAAATAACAGAAAATAACAAAAATCCTGTTATATTTTGAAAAAGCTTACAGCCGCCAGTTATTTTTTCAGCTATAAAATATCAAAAAATCAAAGAAAACACACAATTTCCATGCAATTACACTTGGCATAAGTCTTGCTGTTTTTATTTCACACAATCAACTTTTTTTGACTTTTATCAGGAGAAATTATGAGTGAAAAAACTACGGCGGAAGCAAGAAAAATCTGGAAGGATTTCAGCGAGAAAAAGACAAGTGAAGAGGAGACAAAAAATTTGCTTTTGGAATTCATGTTCAGGCGGAAATTTGAGCTAGGACTTGCAAGCATGGGCGAAGATGATTTTTCGGATTTTCTTGTTTACATGGCGGAACATTTTGTCCACATCTTAAAAAAGTATAATCCTGAAATAAGCGATTTTTCAACTTATATTTACGGAGTTTTGCAGGCATCGGCTTTATGGCGGAAAAAAAAGCAGTTCTTGGTAAACGAAAAAAAATCTTTTTGCGAAACTTTAGTTGTCGAAGAATCTAATTTCGTTCTTGAGAATGAAGAAATTTATTTTGAAAACGAAATGACAACAGAAGAACTTTACAAAGTCGCAAAGAAAAATCTTGAATATTCGGCTTGTTCAAGGCATTCTGAAAGAAAAACAAAAATCAGCGAAAGTTTTACAAAAGAACTCTGTCTTGTTCTTGCGCTAAAATCCTGCTACAGCATTACGGATCCGCTTGTTGAAAAAGTTTCCGCAGCAACAGGATGCAACAAGGAAAAACTTAGAAAAATGATTATGAGCGCAAAGGAATCAATTGAAAAAAAAGAAATGCGGTTTCATAATTTATTTAAAA
>OIZH01000158.1_pt1 | contig 14446 bp, 10 predicted proteins | sample 1588511 | NCBI WGS metagenome assembly OIZH01 (sample SAMN03283237) | human gut metagenome | biome: human-associated habitat; material: feces | host: Homo sapiens | place: Peru | collected 2012
TACGCCACCTTTTCATCGTGGCATATAGACCCTTGTCTTTTAGAATCTCAAAATGTATTCGTCACCATCTTTAAAGGCATTGGTCCCTTCGAGGTAGCGACGTGTCTCCTCGAAGTCCTCACCTATGATGTTGGCACTAAACTGCCGAACTCTTGATATAGCCTTGATGATTACGCTTGGGTCGCTTTTTCTAGTCAAGCGTCTCAATCCATTTAGGTAATCCTCACGAAAGACTGTAGGGATGATAATCTTTGATTGGTCTGCATGGACAAGTTCTGCATTCATCATGATTCTTGAGATACGACCGTTACCATCATTGAAAGGATGCACCTCGCTAATCATGAATAGGATAAATAGAGCCTTGGCGAAAGGGGACTCCAGGGCTTTGTAGAAGTCGAATCCCTTTATCAATGTCCCCCTTACAAGAGTGCAGTCTACAAAATGCGAATCACCGGCATGGTTGTTTTGCGTCTTGAACATTCCTGGGTTTCTGTCTGGTCTAGCTGCCATCATAATTCTATGACGGTCTTGAAGAATCTCAACCAGTTCGTCGGCGGTACTTGGCGTTCGTCTCATCTCCCGTCTGCTTGCTACGATTTGGAATGTTCCAAGAACATCATGTGAGTCTGCATTTCTTGCTGGCATTGGTTGACCTGTCTCTATGATGCGATAAGCATCTTCTATCTCAAACTCTGTTCCTTCGATATAGTTAGAGAAGTAGCTCTCGAAAAATGCAAAGTTTCTAAATGATGCGGTAGAAACATTCTGCTCGTCCATGCTAGGAAAAGGTTCATTATGAAGCGCCTTGAACAATGTTTCAAACAACTTGACACGTTCTTGATCAAATGGCACACCTTGTGCTCTGGCTAAAGCACTGCCAGAGGAAAGTATTCCTGAAGGTTTGGTAGAAAGCAAGGCTCCAATAATAGAATTGAGAGTTTCAAACTCTTCTGTCATATTCAGCTGTTTGGCAATCTCCTTAGCCTTGTCACGGAAGCCGTTGATGCCTTCTTCTCCATTAACTACCAACATTTTTTCCAGGTTCTCCTCGATATACGTCCTTGGCAAACATTTGGAAACATTGCCACGAGTCCTGCCTTTTTGGAGGTTTTCAAGCATGCGTCTTTCTGTGCTTGATATATACAAGTTCTCAATGAAAGGCATATCATGGGCTGTACCCATTGGACCTTTCATTAAGTGAACTTTAATACCTGGCAATTCTATGTTTTTGGTGTATTTGTATGTCAAGAAGATATCACCATCAGATGTTGGTTTAAGTTCAAATGCAGAGCGATGGCTGATAACAGCATGAGGATAGAGTTGTCCTAAAATATAGAACACATTTCTTCTGATGATGTCCTCAGGTGCATCATCCATGTTACTTGTATAGATTCTCGTAGCTATCTTTCTCAGATTTCCACTTTTCACTTGTTTGCTACTGCGGATGTCAGCAGTACCTACCACTACTTCCAGAATATTATGGATTGTATTATTTTGTGCCATATTCTTCTATTAAACGTTTATTTTTCTGCAAAGATAGCTATATTTTTCGATTAAGAAGTATTTTTGTGCCATATTTTTCGATTAAGAAGATATTTTAAGTAATATTATCCATCGAACAGGCACCAGAACACGATGAAGGGGCTATACGCCATCTTTTCATCGTGGCATATAGACCCTCACCACTCACCATTCACCACTCACCATTCACCACCCATTTCCATGCAGGTCTTATTAAAGAGGTGCACCAGCAGTAACCTATGATAAGGAATTTTATAAAGGATTAACGACAATGTGCTGTGCACATCTACCATGAATTTTCTCAAAAAGTAGAAGGCTAGAGGGCAAGGGTGCTTGCTCTCTAGCTTAAACTAAAAAACTTTTACTTTTTGATATTTTAAATGTAACAAAAAAATAAAAAAGTTAATATTACTATCGAATATTCGGATTTCTATATAAGAATAAATTTTGGCTGATAGCAATATTATTACGAACTTTGTATCGTAATAATATTGTAATATGGCTAATCAACAAAAGAATACAGGCAATAAGAGAAGAAAATATAGACTTCTTCTGAAGGGTGAGGTTGTCAAAGAGTTGAGTGGTTTTCTCGACACTTTGATAGCTGTTGGTATCCTGAAATATTCAGAGGCAAAGGCTGACTTTGGTATGGATTATGTGACCATCAGAAATGTGCAACAGAAGGAGGATGCCACATCTGCTGCCACACTGGATAAACTTGTGTGGATGGTGGCTTATTATATAGAAGTGTATAGAAGAAAAGTGGAAGCTGAGCCTGAGAGCTTGGAGAAAAAGCAAAAGCTTCATGACATTTTAGACCTAGAAAAGGATTTTGAGAGAATATTCGGGTGTAAGGCTCTGTATGTTCTTAACCTAGCTAAAGATGGGATAGACTTGCGCCAAATAGTGAAGGAATAGTAGCAGATTTGGTGTAACTACCTATAATTATATAATGTAAAGCTAATAAATTTCCAACACCCTTATGAAGATTCATATCAGAATGGGCGAAGATCATTTGCCTTAAAAACTACCATATGCAACAAGGTTGTGTACGGACACCGTTTGCTAGAAGTCCTTTCCCCAACGATAGGTAAACGTGACTTGTTCTTTATCATTAACATTCTAACAAGAAAAGGAAAATGTCGTTAGAAGAAATTTTTGCCCAGGCAATTCTGACTGGTGGAGTAACCATACTGAATTGCTCTGTAGTCATTGGTAGCAATGCGCAGGTGAGTGATTTTTTTCAGAATACAGCTGCTAGTAACCAAAATCTTAAAGTAGACCAGGAAATCAAGGTGGACCCCAGACTCAAGACTGAGAAGGCTGCCCTGATATGGAAAACACTGACAGAACATAAGTATATTCATACTGAGGGCTCTTGGTATGTATGGGATCGTACGCAGGCTGAGTATGGATATATGGTGTATATCGTATCCGATATTCTGGGAGTGAAGCACCCTGCTAACAATACTATCATGTGGAAACCTTTTCAAGCCCTATTCTTGAATGCTTCGCATATCGAAGGTGTGGCTAAAGCATCGGTGAGCAATAACATATCACAGTTTAGTAATTATAATGCCTGGTGTAATGAGGCAAAAAATATTCGAAGAATTTTATTGGAATATATCTCTTGATGTTCAGATACTTATAGCTTATATAATCGTATAATATTATATAACTGTTATAAAGATAACATTTTACTTCTTAGTACCTTTGCCCCCGTAATCAGATGCACAGTGCGTCTGGTTGCGGGGACTTTGCGTATTGCGGGTTCTCAATCTTTTAATACATTTACAAAGTTATGAAGAAAGCAACTAGCAAGAAGCTGCTCAATGCAGTAAAGGTGGACGGTGCAGTGATTACCGAGGAGAATGGTAACGTATCAGTGCGCAAGGCGCCATGGAACGAGACGGACGTAATCAGTGACAAGCCGCAGGTGATCAGGGGCAGGATGATATTCTCGGGTGGCGAGAATGGGCGAGGCGACTGGGTGGACTTCAAGCCTTATGAGCAGGGCAAGCGAGAGAAGCCCTTCACGGAGATTCTCAAGACCAAGCACGGGGTGGTGCGCACTAGCAAGCGAACCGTGCAGGTGAACTATGCCTTCTCCAAGGACATGAGCAAGGCGGAGATTCTGCGCTGCCTCAAGGGTGAGCACCAGGAGATGGTGAAGGCTATCAAGCCCTTCAAGGAAAATGTGGAGTGGGAGGACTATAAGGAGTAATAGATAATGTATAATTAATAATGTATAATTAAGCATGAACCACTTTATTGCAATGAATCCTCAGCGTGGGGGCAATAAGGGCAGCGCTAGCTGCCTGCCCCTGGCTGAATATGACAAGCTGATAGCTCAGCCTTGGCTCCACGATATGGTGGAGCAGATACGTGGGGGCAATGACAAACTGAAGGGGCTGATGCCCTTCCGCTGCGCCCACTACAGCCGATTCCTCAAGAATCACCGCTCGCAGAAGGATGCTGACCCTACGAGTTTTCTCTTCCAGACCACCATCGACATCGACGATAAGGAGCTGGTGGGTATTGCCATCGAAATGGCAAGGCAGCTGAATTGCAGCGACTCCATCTGGAATGGAATGCTACTGCATCTGGAATACTCGGCGAGAAAGAAGCTCCACATCGACATCCGAATGCCGATAGGTATGACTATCGAGGAGACGCAGAGAGCCTATTGTAAGGCACTTGGCGTGCCCTGCGATGAGAGTTGCTTCACCCCAGAGAGAATCCTCTTTATCACGGATCAGGACTCGGAGATCTATCGCTCCAAGGACTGGTATGCCGTGCTTCCTGCCGATGAGCTGAAGGCTCGCAGAGAGGCTTATCTGAAACGTGGTCTCACCATCGACGGCAGACGGCAACAGGGCACTCAACCCCAACCATTCAACATTCAACACTCAACATTCAACACTCAACAAAATATTCCTGACGGATTACCAACCTCTGGTATCGCCAGCGAGAAGAGCCTGATAGCCTTCGACCTCTTCGCGGAGTCGGCAGGACTGAAGAATGTGAATATCGATACCGAGGGCTCTCGCCACTCCTCATTGCTAGCCATCATGAGCGCAGGAGCGAGCAGGGTGATGAGTGAGGAAGAACTGAGAAGAGTAGTGGCAGTGAAGATGCCTAGCTTCGCCCAAGAGCGTGACTGCCGGCAGCTGATCCATGACTTCTATGAGAAATATGGAGACAGTTCGAAGCCATTCTCTAGAGATGTGATCCGCATCAATGCGCAAGCAGAGAAGCAAGCGAAAGAAGTGAAGAGTGAAGAACGAAGAGTGAAGAATTCAATAGCTGATGCTAATCATAAAGTTCAAAGTTCAAATCTCATAGTTCAAAGTACCGATGAGGATTATCCTGACCCGCCCGAGATGCCGAAGAAGCTGCCTAAGCTCGTGGAGCTCCTCGTGTCTCAGACACCGGATGTCTATAAGCCTGCCGTAGCCCATGCCATCTTTCCTCCGCTAGCCACCCACCTCTGCCGCACCTATTTTAATTACATCGACAATGTGGAGCATGAGGCTACGCTAATGTGTTGTCTCTTTGCTGGTACGGGCGCAGGAAAGAACTGCGTGCAGATGCCTATCAACCTGATTATGGAAGACATCAGAAAACGAGACAAAGATAACCTGAAACGAGAGAAGGAGTGGAAGGATGAGGTGACAAGAAAAGGTGCTAACAAGGATAAGCGTAAGCGACCTGAAAACCTCGTGATCCAGGAGATAGACGCCGATATGACCAACCCTGCCTTCGTGATGCGTACCGCCGAGGCGCAGGAGCATTTCCTCTATACTGCTCTCAACGAGATAGACCAGTTTGATAACCTAAGGGGCATTGGCAACCAGCAGTTTCGTATCATGTGCCTCGCCTTCGACCCTGGTAATCAATATGGACAAACCCGAGTGGGCACGCAGAGTGTTACGGAGCGAGTAACCATCCGATTTAACTGGAATGCCTCGACCACCATCAACAAGGGTATCCGATATTTCTCCAAGGTATTGACCGATGGTCCTATCTCCAGAATCAACTTCTGTACTATCCCAGAGCGTGAGATAGGAGCCGAGATGCCTGTCTATGGCACATACGATGACACATTCAGAGAGAACTTAAAACCCTATATCGAGCATCTTAACATGGCTTCTGGTACTATCAATTGCCCTGAGGCTTTCGCCTTGGCACAGAAGCTGAAAGAGGAGAATGCCGACTTTGCCCGTATGAGCCAAGACAGGGTTTACGAGAACCTCTCGTTCAGAGCCAATGTCATTGCCTATCTGAAGGCTTGCGTGCTCTATGTGGCGAATGGTTGCCAATGGGAATCCGAGATAGAGGAGTTTGTGCGCTGGAGCGAGCAGTATGACCTGTACTGCAAGATGAGATTCTTCCGAGATGCTATCGTGAAGTCGGAGCAGGAGGGAGTGAAGTCGAGCAAAAGAGGGCCTTCCAATATGCTGCAACTTCTGCCAAATGAGTTCTCTTATCAGCAGGCTGAGCAGTTGAGAAGCGACTTGGGGCTGGATACCAAGGGCACCCGACGGATGATAGCCACCTGGGTGTTCAGAAAGTATATCGTGAAAGTGGAGGCAGGCGAACTTTATCGCAAGCTATGTTTTCTCAAAAATGAATCTAAATAGAAACAATTATGGAAATCGTACTCAAAAGAATAGCTAAGCAGAATACTTACACCATAGGGCGTATGTATATCCTGAAGGACGAGGAGGTGGAGCGCAAGGTGAACTATACGCTTAATAAGGACCAGAAGCGCAGCTTCTGCCATGTGGTAGATGTGGGCAAACTGGACGGGGAGCACTACTTCTGCGATACCCTGGAGCCTACGTGGCGCAACCTGCTGGGCATCACCCTGTTGCCCCAAGAGGAGAATGTGCGCCTGGGGCGAGTGTCGGAGAAGAAGGCGCAGAAGATGAAGGGTAAGACTGCCATACCCGAGGGCACTTATCCGCTGCTCATCACCAAGTCGCCGAGATTCAAGCAGTGGCTGCCCCTGCTGCAGGGCGTTCCTGGCTTTGAGGGCATCCGCATCCATGCTGGCAACTACCCCGATGATACGCAGGGCTGCATCCTGCCGGGCGAAAACAAACTCCGAGGCATGGTGGTAAACTCCCGCATCTGGCTGCATCGCCTCGTCAATGCCATCACGGCGGCGAGAGACCGAGGCGAGAGCATCTGGATCACCATCATCTAGTAGCCGAAGTTCTCCGAGCGGCGGCATTGCCTCTAATGCAGCCCACGCTCGGAGAGCGAGGGCTGCTACCTATGTGTGTCGTATAATTTGTTCATTGTTTCTATTCAGTTGGTATGCTTTTGTTTTTATTGCTCATTGGCTTCATCACATGCTACCATCTCAGCTCCTCGATATATCACAACGAGTTTATGGAGCGTGGTGGTCTTGACGGACTCCCTCACGATGTCGCTATCGGCATATCGGCATATTTGCGCTGAGGCATCCTTGAAGAGTTGCTTCACCTGCTCATCGGTGGTGCTGGACTTGCAATATTTCAATTCGATGATGTACGAGTCTACCATGTCCTTATAGATGTCACATAACGGACAAAGGAAGATGTCGGCATAACCACCATCATTATCCAACTCTGAGATAGGACGGTAGAAGCGATTCTGGGATGTCATTGCCAGGGTAAAGCCATGCACGAATGCTTCTCCCTTCTGCTTGTCTCGCTGAGAAGAATAACGCTTCAAACTGTCTGCGATAAAGTCAAAGTATGCTTTGTAGTCGCCATGATAAGCCAATCGACTCTCCAATTTGCCTTTTCCGTAGGTGTCGTATGTCAAGTCGTTTTCCTCGTATGTGTTTAGTAGATAAGTATACATTTGGTCTCGCACCACTTCATTAGGAATGATAAACTTAGTGTCACCATCACTGGTTCCGTCTATCGTTAACATACCGAAATAGAAAAGCAGGCTTACAAAATTATCTGGGTCATTGATGCGCTCAGCAGGGAAGTGCTCCACCAACTTGCCTGTTACATATCCCTTGGTTACCAACTGCTGGATGATGCTGGCATCATGGGCAAACTCCTTGTCATGACGGATGAGCATGCGTATCTTGTCATAGTCGATACGGATGTTACTTTCTATCATGGAATCAGGAATGTCATAATCATTGTGGATGTAGTTGTCCAAGAAATTGAGTACCATCACAGAATTATACATTGTGGTCTTGCCATATCTTTTGATAGAAAAGCAATAATTGTCATACCAAGGTTTCATCTCTTTAATGAGTTCATCTACAGTATGATTGAAAGGCAGCACGCTGGAATAATACTCCAACATCTCACGCACTTCCTCTTCCGTGAATCCTGTCATCTCATTAAACTGAGGATGTAATGAATAGTTGGTTCCGATGTTAAAACCACTTGTCAGGTCATCCATCGTAACAGGACTGACACCCGTCACGAAGATACGCCCCAAGCTTGTGACTGATGCACCCTTGATGGTATCAAAGAACTTACGCAGATACCCCTCACCATGTGTTTGCTGACGATAGTTGCCTTCATGCGCTTGGTTGGCAAGTATCTGATTGGTGAAATGATCATATTCATCAATGAAGAGGTAAATCTTCTGATTGGTCTTTTGGCATTGTCCGTCAAGATAGCTCAACTGTGAAACTGCATCTTTCTGTTGATTTAAGCCTTCCTTAGTACCTTCGGGCAATAGGTGAGAGTAAAGATCTACGAAAAGGTTGAAACGGATACTGCAATAATTGTCCATGCCCTGCTGATAATCGTCCAAACCGCCAACTATTTGGGCAAAGTTAAGATGAAGAACCAAATACTGGTTGCGCTCAGGCGTAGGGTTTTGTCCAATATACAGTTTGCCAAAAATGTCCTCGAAGGCATCTTTCTTATTGACATCATAGTAATTTTCGAGCATGGAGAGGGTAAGGGTCTTACCAAAACGGCGAGGCCTAATGTAGAAGAAGTATTTGTTAGCCTCTTCTATATCCTCGATAAAAGGTGTTTTGTCAACATAGTAACAATCATCTTTTATCACATCCTCAAAGTTTTGCATACCGTATGGTATGCGCTTGCGATAGATTCGCTTTCTTCTTTCTTTTACTACCATAGCTCTATGATTATTAATAAGATGCTGCAAAGGTACTATTTTTATTTGACAAAGCCAACGATGAGAGGATTTTTTTCAACGTTTTGTTTTAACTTTTTCAGTTTCTCGGAGTCTGAGGAGTGTAAGCTGGCAGGCTATGCTACATTGACGGGTTCATACATCTTCTTATCATCGTTTGATACCTCTCACGGCCTGGCTCTCTAACGGATTCTCCGGCCAGAAATGCTTAGGGTAACGGCGCTTCAGTTCCTTGCGGACTTCGAAATAAGTGCCTTGCCAAAAACTTGCGAGATCCTGAGTAAGCTGAACGGGCTTGAAACCGGGAGATAACAACTCAAGCAGAAGGGGCTGTCTGCCTGCATCGACAGTGGGTGTTGATGTCATTCCGAAACACTCCTGAAGCCGCACACTCAGAACCGGGGCTTCGGCCCCCTGGCGGTAATCGATGCGGATATTGCTGCCCGATGGCACACGGATGTGGGTGGGAGCAAGGCGGTCTATCTCCTGCTGAAGCTCATAAGGAAGGATGTTCCAAAGGATTTCGCACAGGTTGAGTTTCTTCAGCTCAGTAACAGAAGTCTTCATCTTACCACCTTCTTCGAGATAGAAAGGGAGCCACGCTTGGGCTGTTGTCAGGAGATGCTCTGTTGACAGGTCGGGAATCTCCAGTTCCGGATGCCACTCAGCTACTTGTGCCACGCGCTGTTGCAGACGATGAACCGATTCGTTCCAATCGAACATGCTGAGTCCGTCTTTCCTGGCAGCTTCGCAGATAATATTAGAAACAGTCTCTCGGCTGGCATTCTGTATCGGCTTGCTGTCTATGATGAGCGCTCCTATCCGTGTTTCCTGTTGCATCTTTACTGCCAGCGCTTTGCTGTCCCATGAAATATTCTCGCAGGTTTGTGCCGGCAAGTTCTTCCAGTTGACGGGGGCTGAGAGAAATACCCTTCCTTTCCGTCCCTGCCCAGAATTGGATGATGAGGTTGAAGCGAGATTGAGTGATGCGATGGCAAGCCATTCGTTTGCTGCCATGCTGTCGCACGGGTCGATGAAAATCGTGTTGCCATTCGACATCTTGAAGTTGCCCGCATGGTCGGTGGCATGGGCGATGCGCTCAGGGTAGGCTAGGGCGATGAGATGGCCCACTTCCTCAGCATCAATTGGTTCGTTGTCTTCCCTGATACGCAGCATCTTCCTGTATTCCTGGGCAATCTGAGCGATACGGTTCCAGCGCCCCAGATTCTTCTTGCAGCGTGCGGAACGGAGGATAGAAAGGCGGAGCGTCATGTCTGAATCCTCATTTTCGCCCATCGGGTCTTTCTCTTCCAGCAGAGCAGCAATGTCGCAGGCCAGGGCTTGGCTCGCCGGAGAATCGCTGCTGATCATCATCTTGGCAATGCGCGGATGACAAGGAAGTTGAGCCATTCTGCTGCCTTCTGCGGTGATGCTGCCACTGAGAGCGTGAGTATCATGATCAGGAGTGAGGGCGTTGAGCGACATAAGAAGTTGCTGTGCCAATACGAGGTTGCCCTTGGGAGGAAGGGTGAGCCAAGGCAGCAGTTCCGGTTTGTTTTCGCCGAAAGCTGCAATGTCGAGAACCATGGAAGAGAGATCTGCATCCAGTATTTCGGGCAGCCGTTGTTCTGGCATCAGATGTTCCGAGGTCTGTGTCCAAAGCCGGTAACATACGCCTGATGTGATTCTGCCCGCGCGCCCCCTTCGTTGCGTAGCCATGTCCTGACTGATACGAACGGTTTCGAGATGGCTCAAGCCTGTACGGGCATCATAAACCAGTTTTCGGCAGAGTCCGGAATCCACAACGATTCTTACTCCTTCGATGGTGAGAGAAGTTTCGGCGATAGGAGTGGCCAATACGATTTTTCGTTCACCCAGTTTGGAAGGAGCGATTGCGAGTCGCTGCTTTTCAGGCGAAAGGTTGCCGTAGAGTGGATAGATTTCCGTTGAAGATAAGGCAGAACGAAGCAGTTCTTCGCATTTCATGATTTCTCCCTGTCCCGGCAGAAAGGCAAGAATGTCGCCTTCCTGATTTCTGAAAGCCTGACAGATAGTGGCTGCCATTTCCTGCGCTACCTGATATCTGTCTATGTCGTGGTCTGCATAAATGGTTTCTATCGGAAACATTCTGCCTTTACTCTCGATAAGCGGAGCCTGAAGTGACTGACAGATGATAGAAGCATCGATTGTTGCTGACATGATAATGAGCTTCAGGTCAGGGCGGATGATTTCCTGTGTTTGCCGGGCCAGCGCTAACGCCAGATCGGAATTGATGCTGCGCTCATGAAACTCATCAAAGATGAGGCACGAAACGCCTTCGAGTGTAGCATCATTGACCAGCATTCGGGTGAGAATGCCCTCGGTAAGGACTTCGATGCGTGTATCATCCGAAACCTTGCTTTCGAATCTTACCCGATAGCCGATGGTTTTTCCCACGGGTTCTCCCAGAATCTGTGCCATCCGTTCGGCTATCTGGCGAGCAGCCAGGCGGCGCGGTTCGAGCATCAGAATCTTACCCTGACTTTTAAGATGATTATGGACGAAGCCTTCCAATGCCTGATCACTCATGCCCCGTAGAATGGTGAGCGGGAGGAGGGTAGATTTACCGGCTCCAGGAGGAGCTGTAATAACAAGGTTAGCCGACTCCATCAATGCTTCATTGACAGAGTCGGCTATCTGGTAAGCTGGCAGATGACCAGCCTGCTGTTCTATTCTATCTAAGTTCATTTCTTCTTATTTCACAAACTTCAGAATCTTTTTTATTTCACAAACTTCAGAATCTCTTTACTCTTTCTGCCCTTTTTGGCAGGAATCGGCATGAAGCCTTCTGTGAGTCCTGTTTTATCTGTCATGGTCTGGAAAACGGAGGCGGCATAGGAAGAGAGTTTCTTCTCTGCCAGTTCTTGCTTGATAGCATCCTCATCATAATCATCAGCATAGAGGAGAGTGTGTAAATCGTCAAGATATTTTTGCGGAATGTTCTGATGCGGCATGCGGCTTTTTATCTGCATAATCTGTGCGATGATTGCCTGTTTGGTTTGGGCAGCGATGGCTTCTGCCTTTTGCTGCTCGAAGACTGCCAGCGTCTCCTCATCCGTCTCCTGCCAGTTTTGCATCATGGCTTCAGTGTTGGTAAGATGACTGTAGCCTGCATAGCGAATCAGGGCGATGCGCTTGTTCCAACCTTTCTTTTCCAGATAGTTTTTCTCCATAGGGGTAGTAGCTACTATGAGGTTGGCTTTGGCGTACATGGCTTTCTGATACATAGACTGTTGCAGCGAACGCTTCAAGTAAGGGTTCTTGCAGTTTCTCTCAGAAATATCACCTAGCGGACAAACGATGTAGGGTATGTCCATCTGCTTTGCTTTCTTGGCTATCTGGGCTCCCTGCCATGTCCATGCTCCTATAATCAACACAATGTCGGCATCAACCAGGTTGTTGGTGATGTCGAGCTGCTTATTCAAGGCTTCGATGTATGGAAGATACATCTTCAGCAACTTCTTATGGTTGGAAATGAACAAATATACTTTCATCGTTCTGTCGATTATTTTTAACTGTTATTATTCTGATAGACTGTTACTTCCTTTTTACCCTGTTTAGAGTTTATGAGAAGTGAAATCGTTTTTGTCAGCCCGCCAATAGCGCAATTTGGTAGCCAGATTTCTCCAGATAATTCCATATTCGAAGAATGGCAGTTTGAACATCGCTATTCCGTCATCAAAGTGTCTGATGGCCTTGTTGGCTATCAGCATTCTCACGATGAACAGCAGGAGGAAACTGAAACCTGCGCATCCTGTAAGAATCCAATTCTTCATGAGGATAGAGTAGGCTGCAACGGCCAGTGTTGCTATCAGGCTGAGATGTGGCATGAGATGGTCAAAGAACATGAGGGTTCGCATGGAACCGGCTCTTTCCAAACTCTTGCGTGAAGCCTGCAGATAGAGGTGGGCATTGTGCCAGCTCTTGTTCGATGGTGCTTCGCGGATGAGCCATGCATCGCAATCCAGTTCTGTAGCAGTATCGCCATAAAGGGCATACTTGTTGACGAGAAAATCGTATTCGCCGCGAACATATTCCAGGTTGCCCTGATAGCCCTGTTCCTTCATGAAATCGCTCTTGCGGAACGCTACGTTTGGCATGTGGCTGCGATAGCCGTAGGTCTGCTGGGCACGGCGCAAAACATAGTAAGCCTTGCGGATGCTGTCGAAACGGCGTACGCTCTTGGCATCCTCATCAAGGGCTACATATCCCAATACCAGATGGTTTGGGTCCTGGCATTGACGGGCCATGGTTTGCAGCCACTTGTCGTTGTTTGGGCGGCAATTAGGTTCTGTCAGAATAATCCATTCATGTTTAGCAGCCTTCACACCCAGTGTAATCTGCAATTTCTTGCGGCTCATGTAGCGTGAACTCTCAGGAATGTAAGTATAATACAGATGAGGGTTCTCGGCTGCTGTTCGCTTCAGAAAATCCTGCGTCTCGCCATCTGTACTCTGGCAGACTACGATTACCTGATAGTCGGCAGCGTACTGCTGACGCAGGAACATAGGGAGATTCCTCTCCAATTCAGCAAGATTATCGTGTGCGGTAATGAGTATACTGACAGGAGGCTGATTCTCTGCCGTTTCTGTTTTTTGAAAGCGCAACGAGCGCAGAAATGGATTTATCAGCGATCCGAGAACCGCCAATAAAACCACCACTGCGCCTGCTATTATAGTAGTTGTACTAATGATCATCATATTCTTTTTCTCGTAATATAGAAAGCTAGAGAAAGGAGAATCCTATAAACTCTTAACTTTTAACTTTCAACTATATTAAAAGTCTTCTGTAATATACCCCTTTGGCAACTGGCGACAGTTATACTGGCTCGCCATGATCTCACCATAGGCTCCGGCTGAGCGGAGGGCGATGAGGTCGCCGCGATGGGCTTTGTTGATGTCGACAGCCTTGCCGAAGACATCGCTTGATTCGCAGATAGGACCTACTACGTCGTAAGTTTCTACAGGTTCATCGCTTGAGATGTTCTCAATCTTATGGTAAGCCTGATAGAGTGCTGGACGGATGAGGTCGGTCATTCCTGCATCCACAATGGCAAACTGCTTGGCTGTGCCCTGCTTGATGTAGAGTGTCTTGGTGATGAGAGAACCCATCTGACCCACTACAGCGCGGCCCAACTCGAAGTGAAGCTTCTGACCATCGCGCAACTTCAGTTTCTTTGCGTATGTATCGAAATAATCCTTGAAATTAGGGATTGGCTGGCGGTTTGGATGATTGTAATCAATGCCCAGTCCGCCGCCCACATTGATGTTCTTCACAACGATGTGATGTGCTTCAAGCTGGTTCTGAAGTTCGTTTATACGGTTGCAGAGTGCCTCGAAATCACCCATATCGAGAATCTGGCTTCCGATGTGGAAGTGCAGTCCGAGGAACTGGATGTTCTTCATCTTGGCAGCCTCTTCGATTACGGCTTCCATGTCGCGCATGGCAATTCCGAACTTGTTTTCTGCCAGACCTGTTGTGATGTTAGCGTGCGTATGGGCGCCGACATCCGGATTGATGCGGAAACAAACCTGCGCAATCTTATTCTGTTTTTCAGCCAGCTCGTTGATGATTTCCAACTCCGGAATGCTTTCTACATTGAAGCAGAAGATGCCTTTCTCCAATCCGAGGTTGATTTCCCAATCGCTTTTGCCTACACCAGCGTAAACAATCTTACTGGCTGGAAATCCGGCTTTGATGGCAGCCTGAATTTCTCCTCCGCTCACACAGTCGGCTCCTAAACCAGCCTGACAGATGA
>OIZH01000159.1_pt1 | contig 14416 bp, 9 predicted proteins | sample 1588511 | NCBI WGS metagenome assembly OIZH01 (sample SAMN03283237) | human gut metagenome | biome: human-associated habitat; material: feces | host: Homo sapiens | place: Peru | collected 2012
TATTGGTAACCACGAGCACATTATCATTCGTATGAAGAACCGTATCAGCCTGAGGAACTATCACCTGTTCGCCTCTCCACACACGGGAGATGATGAACTTGCGATGCGTCATCATCGTAATCTCTGCGATGGTATTGCCGTTCAGGGCAGGATTCACGATTACGTATTGTCCGATAGACGTATGGTCGTCATCATCATTTTTGCGAATCTCCAGATCTTCCGGTTTCACAAAGAGTTTGCGCAAGAGCATCATCGCCAGGATAACGCCCACAACACCCAACGGATAAGTAACGGCACAGCCCAGAGCCGCACCTTCGCTAGGCAAGCCCAACTGCTGCAACGCCTGCTGGGCAGCACCAAGGGCAGGCGTATTGGTTGTGGCGCCACACAGGATGCCCATCATATCAGGCAGACTGATTGGCAAAATCCAGCACAAGCCGAGCGAGAACAAGGTTCCCACCAGGATGACAGCCAGACTCCAGAGATTGAGCGAAATGCCTTCGTGACGCATCGAACCGAAGAAGTTAGGACCCACATAAAGACCCAGCACATACACAAACATGGTAAGGCCGAAGCTTTCTGCAAACTCCAGCATGTTCTGGTCAATAGAGATCCCTAGATGACCCGCTATAATACCCACGAAGAATACGAAGGCTATGCCAAGGGAGATTCCTTTGACATGAATCTTGCCGAGGGCAAGACCCAAAGTACAAATCAAAGACAGGATGACGATGCCTTGCACCGCCGAATGCACGTTGATTAAATTATCAAACCACATAATGTTTCTTTATATCTATTCTAGATAATATTTTAAAATTGCTTTTTCTTGATGCAAAGGTACATTAAAATGCGAACAAAACAAAATAATTCCCATTTTTTTTTGTATTATTCTCGATTTGCAGTACCTTTGCATCCGCAAAATGAAGTAAGAATGAAAGATATTTGTTGTATTGGGCACGTAACAAAGGATAAAATCGTGACCCCGAGCAGTACGGTTTACATGGCTGGCGGCACCTCTTTTTATTTTGCCTACGCCATCAACCAATTGCCAAAGGATGTAAGTTTCTCGCTCATTACGGCGATGGATCCTACCGAGAAGGAACCTGTTGAAAAGATGCTCAAGGCTGGAATAGACGTCACCTTGAACCCATCGCGCAATACGGTTTTCTTCGAGAATATTTATGGCGATAATCCCAACGACCGTAAGCAGCGAGTGCTTGCCAAGGCAGATCCTTTCACCATCCAGCAGCTGGAGCATGTAGAGGCCAAGGTCTTCCACCTGGGCAGTCTGCTGAGCGATGATTTCTCGCCAGAAGTGGTTGCCTTTCTTGCCAAGAAGGGAAAAGTTTCCATCGATGTGCAGGGATATCTGCGCGAGGTGAGAGACGAGAAAGTTTACGCCATCGACTGGAAGGACAAGCTCGATGTGCTCAAGAACACCTATTATCTGAAGGTGAATGAGACCGAAATGGAGACCATTACCGGACTGAAGGACCCGAAGAAAGCCGCCAAGCTGATTCATGCCTGGGGCGTAGCCGAGGTTATCATCACCCTAGGTAGCGAGGGTTCGCTGGTTTATGTAGATGATACGTTCTACGACATTCCAGCCTATCCTCCTCATGAAGTAGTAGATGCTACCGGATGCGGCGATACCTATTCGGCAGGCTATCTCTACAAGCGCCTGCAGGGAGCCAATCCGGTAGAAGCCGGCAAGTTTGCTGCAGCCATGTGTACCATCAAACTGGAGCACAACGGACCATTCAACCGCACCATCGAAGATGTAATGAAAATCATCAGATAACAGACGGGGCAATCCCCACTTTGAAGAAAAAGGCAGTTTCCAACATGCAGGAAACTGCCTTTTTTCTTTGAGTTCACTCTCCGTTTACCCTCTGAAAATATGTTGTTTAGCAACTTTTTCCCTATATGAACCATTATGAACTTGTATAATACCACATTTTTTCATACCTTTGCAGAGTAAATGAAACTATCAGTTCCAGATACACCTAGAAAAAGTAATCATATAAAACAAAGAAATCATGAAACAGAAGAAGCATCTAGCAATTGTAGGGAGCATGCTACTCGCATTAACCGCATGTTCTGGTGGAGGTTCTGAATTAGACCCTACACCTAGTCCACCCCCTTCAGCAAAAGTGCCTATCAGCATCAGCACTTCGATACTAAGCCGTGCTACTGATCTGGCTTTTGAAGCGGAAGACCAGATAGGTCTGTTTGTTGTCAACCATCAAGCCGACGGCTCTGCCGCGACACTTCAAACAACAGGTAACCATGTAGACAACATGAAATTTACCTACGATGGAACCTGGAAGGCTGCAACTACAACCTACTGGAAAGACAACAGCACCCACGCCGATTTCTACATTTATTATCCATATACAAGTTCTATCAGCAACATAGAGGCGATGCCTTGGACCGTAAATGCAGACCAGAGTACAACCGAGAACTACAAGGCTAGCGAACTGCTGATAGGCAAGACTACAGATGCGACACCTTCAGAAAGCGCCGTAAAGATAGAAGCCAAGCACGTGTTGAGCCAGATGATTATCAAACTCGTGGCAGGAAACGGATTTACAGAGGCTTCGCTTGCTGCAGCCAAGATTAACGTAAAGATCAACCGCCTGAAGACACAGGCTACAGCCAATCTTTCTACAGGTGCCGTAACAGCCAAGGGCGATGATACAGACATCATTCCGCTCAAGGAAGAAGGCAACAGCTACAAGGCGCTCATCATTCCGCAAGCCGTAGGCGAAGGAAATCTCATTACCGTAAATGTTGACGGCAGAGATTTCAATCTTCCTAAGTCATCCAAGTTTTCCGCTTTCGAGGTTGGCAAGAAGCATAAGTTTACCGTTACGCTCAGCAAGACCAGCAACGGCGTGAATGTAAACATCAGCAAGTGGGAAGACGACGGTATCGACTATGGTGGTACAGCCGAATAAAAAAGTACAGACGATTTTCTATCCTAGAAATAATACGAGATGATCTTTCTTCTAGAGAAAAGTCATCTCCCCAAAACGAATTATTTATGAAAAGAGTAAAACATACCTTATTATATCTGCTTGCGGCAGGAGCCATGCTTCTGACAGGCTGTAGCGATGACTTCTTCGGCGACAAGACCGAGCAGCACGACAGCAACCGCATCCAACTTTCGGGCGATATCGACCAGCTTGCCGTAACCCGCGTCAACGACAACGGTTTCTGCAACGGCGACGTGATGGGCGTTTATATCGTAGATTACGAGGGAAACAAGCCTGGAACCTTGAAGGTAAACGGCAACCGTGGCGATAATGTGCGCCACACTTTCGATGAACCTAACTATAAGTGGAACTCCGCTTATGACCTTTTCTGGAAAGACAAGCATACGCATATTGATGTGTATGGTTACTATCCTTTTGCCAATCCTGAGAGCATAGAGGATTATCAGTTTGAGGTTCAGAAAGACCAGAGCAAGGCAACCGAGAATGGCGAGATGGGTGGCTACGAAGCGAGCGATTTCCTCTGGGGCAAAGTATCAGATGTAGCTCCTACCACCAGCGTAATCCGTTTGCCTATGGCGCATCGCATGTCTAATGCCCGCGTTACCCTGATTCAGGGTTCCGGTTTTGCCGAGGGCGAATGGGCGAATCTGGAGAAGATTGTCCTGACAGCCAACGTAGCCCGCAAGGCAAGCATCAACCTTTCTACTGGCGAAATCAAGACTGCAGGTGCTGTAGAGAACACCATGACCATCCCATCTCGTACTAACGACGAGTGGCGCACCATCGTGGTTCCTCAAACCGTGGCAGCCGGCACAACCCTCTTCAGCATCACCATCGGTGGCGTACCTTATAAGTTCACTAAAAACGAGGCATTTACCTATGTGGCAGGCAAGATGATGAACTTCGGTATCAAAGTAGATAAGCAGACCGGAAGCGGCGCTTACAAACTTACTTTGGTAAGCGAAAGCATTACTCCTTGGGAGAATGATCTCGTGAGCCATGATGCTACGGCGAAGGAGTATATTGTCATCAATTCTACTCCTGGAGGTTTGAAGAAAGCCATTACTGCGGCAAATAAGGACTATACCAAGATTAAGAATCTGAAGATTACGGGACAGATCGATTCTCGTGATTTCTTTTTCATGAGAGATTCTATGTCTGTTTTAGCTGCATTAAACTTGAAAGATGTTTCTATTATGCCTACGTCAGAAGACGCCGAAAACGGCAATGATTGGAGCGAGACCAGGGGACAAGGAGATCGTATTCCAACCTTGGCATTAAACAACAAACTATCTCTCACCCATCTTGTTTTACCAGACAAACTAAAAATAATAGGACAAGCAGCTTTTAATGATTGCAGCAGTTTGACTGGTTCCCTAATCATTCCAGAAGGTGTCACTCGTATTGAAGCTAGTGCCTTCTGTGGTTGTAGAGCATTTACTGGTTCTCTCTCTTTACCTAGTACTTTAGAGTACATAGGAGGTGGTGGTTCCTCTTTAGGGCTTGGTGCATTTACAGATTGTAACTTTACATGTGAATTAAAGTTACCAAATAACTTAAAATATATAGGACCTAATGCGTTTAAAAATTGTGCTGGACTATATGGAGAGTTACATTTACCAGATAAACTAGAGAGACTTGGAGATCTAGCATTTTATGAATGCAAGAATCTTACAGGTTCCCTTACCATACCGCAATCATTGACAACAATAGATATTTCAACATTCTCCGGATGCGGCTTTAATGGAACATTAACACTACACGAAGGTATAAAGACTATTGGAGCTGGTGCTTTCGAAAACACCCATATGAAAGGAGACTTAGTTCTGCCAAAAGAATTAACTTCTATTGGAGATAATGCATTTAACGGATGTGATTTCTCTGGAACATTGGTTCTTCCAAAACATATTGTATCAATAGGTAGAAATTCATTTGCTTATAACTGGAGACTAATGGGCACACTAGAATTTCCAGAAGGCATAGAAAGTATTGGAGCTGGCGCTTTTGCTAATTGTCGCAGTATTGAAGGATTAGTATTTCCTGAGAGCCTCGAAAATATTTGTTATGAACCTACGTGGGGCGATAATGGTGGCGCTTTTGCAAATTGTTATGGAATCAACTCCATTGTTTGTAAAGGAACGATGCCTGCTTACGTTCAGAATGGCGCTTTCAACGGCGTAGCCAAGGACAACTTCACTCTCGAAGTCCCAGAGTCTGCCATTTCCCAATATCAATCAGCACCAGGCTGGTGCGACTTCAAGCGTATCGCAGCTCACCATGAACTCGTTTGCCGACCATCTGTAGCCTGCGCCTTGAGCACGGAGCACAAGCAGAAACTGGTGATTAACGCAGAAGGCGAATGGAAAGTAGCCAGCAAGCCAGACTGGTGTGAGGTTTCTCCTGCCAGCGGCAACAAGAAAACAGAAGTTACTTTGACCATCAAGGGAATGGCTAAGAATGCTGATAGTCGTGATGGAAAGGTGGTATTCCGCCTGAAAGACAAAGACTATACCCACGAATGTAGCGTTTCGCAGTATGGTTATGAATATGGAGAGGACGAATGGATAACCCTGCAGAAGGCTACCAAGGGCAATAATGGTGGAATCAACATCGTGCTGCTCGGCGACGGCTTTAGCGCAAAGGATATTGCCAGCGGAGAATATCTGGATGATATCAAGCAGGAAGTGGAGTATTTCTTCGGTATCGAGCCTTACAAGACTTACCGCGATTACTTCAACATCTATACCGCCATTCCGCTTTCTACGGAATCGGGCGTAGGAACCGTGAACACCATCCGCTACAACCGATTCAATACCACCTTTACCGGTGGCGTAGGATTGAAGGCTGATTATGACGAAGTATTCGATTATGCTCTGGGCGCTCCAACCGTCAACAAGGGCAATCTGAATCAGACCCTGATCATCATGGTTCCTAATTCTACCGATTACGGCGGCATCTGCCAGATGTGGGAAGATGGTTCGGCTATTGCCTTCTGTCCTCAGAGTACCTATGGTTATCCGCTCGATACCCGTGGCGTCATCCAGCATGAGGCAGGCGGACACGGATTCGGAAAGTTGGGCGATGAGTACATTTATCACAACGCCTTCATCGATGCCTGTGGATGTTCTTGCTGCGGACACGTTCTTGAATTCAACGGAGCCAAGTCACTCGGCTGGTACGATAACCTGGAGCTTACCGGCAAGATGCATAGCGTGGGCTGGAGTCATCTGATTTTCGACGACCGCTATAGCGACATCGTAGATATCTACGAAGGAGGCTACATGCACAACCGAGGCGTATTCCGTTCGGAGCCAAACTCCTGCATGAACAACGATATTCCTTACTACAGCACCATCAGCCGTGAGAGTATTGTGAAGCGCATCAAGGCTTATGCTGGAGAAACCTACAGTTTCGAAGACTTCGTTAAGAACGACAAACGGGATGCAGGAATCGTAGAGAGCCGTGCTTTCGGTGGCAATGGCGACCAGCGCACATCCGGAACCTACCAGCATGCTCCTGTCTTCCATAAAGGCAGTCCGCTGAAGATGGCAAAGGTTAGAAAGCATCGCTAAGGACGGATGTCAGGAAAATCAGAGTATGGACCATTAAAACAAGAAAAAAATGAAGAAACATATAATAAGATACGCCAGTTTTGCGTTGGCTATATTAGGAATGGTTTCATGTAGCGAGGAGGTGGAAACAACCTCCCGCTACAAGGATGCCCAATCTACGCCGATGACTTTTGCCGTAAACTATCCCGGCCAGAGCCGTGCCACGGCAACCAGTTTCGAGTCAAACGACAAGATAGGTCTCTACGTGGCAGAAAGCAAGGCTCCACTCGAAATAGGCGGCAATCTCGTGAACAACGAAGCGCTCACCTACGATGGCAGCAAATGGGAAGCCGCACGCACCCTCTATTGGGACGAAGGCACCTACAACGCCTACGCTTACTACCCATACATACAGGGCGTAAGCAGCACGACAGACCAGCCTTTCAGCGTAGCCCTCGACCAGAGTACCCCGAAGACGGCAACTGCACCCGGCGGTTACGAGGCAAGCGACCTGCTCTTTGCCACCAGCAAGGACATCCAGGCATCCAACTCCCCTATCAGCCTCAACTTCAAGCACATCATGAGCAAGCTCAAGATACGCCTGATCAAGGGCGAAGACTTTGAGGGAGACATGCCTACCCATGCCCAGGTAACCATCCACAGCACGGTACCTACAGCCACCATCGACCTTCAGGCAGGCGTGGCAACCCGTTATGTGAAAGGAACCCAGCAGAGCATCATCGCCCATCAGGAGAGCGACTACATCTACTCGGCCATCATCGTGCCTCAACGCATCGAAAACCGAAGACCACTCATCGAGGTGGTAATGAAAGGTGTAAGTTATCTCTACGAGAGCAGATTCCAGTTTAAACCCGGAACCGAACATCTTGTCAACTTCATCATTTCTGACAACCCAGACCAGGTGAAGATAGAGATAGGCGGCGAGATTCAGAACTGGGGGAAATAAATAAGAAAGCCTTTCTCCCGAAGGGCTATGAATGATAAGAATACAGAGAATTATAAATGAAGAAGACGGTATTGATATTATCCCTTCTAGCACTCCTTCTCGGAGGATGGGTGGCAGCCTTGTGGCTGCTGCCCTCTGCCGTTTATAAAGGCGACTGTCAGGAAATCCGATACGGAGTGAACGAAGGACTGGAACTTGTAGAACAGGACAACGGCGCGAAAGGCAAGCGATACGTGGTAGAAGATGCAGACGGTAACGAGCTGTTTACCATCCCTTTGCGTGGCTGTCTGCTAGACACCCGTTTCCGCAACGGGCAGCTCCGGTTCCGCGAGCAAAACTCTAAGAGAGAGGGATTTATCGACCGTCAGGGCATGGTAGTATTCACAGAAGACAACAAGAATGCGGTTCCTGAAGACAACAGGCAGCATGCGCAGATGCTGATGAATGGAGAGGCAGAAGAAGGCACAAAGAACTCGGCTGATTACCAACCGGAAGATCAGGCAAGCAGACAAGCGAACGCACCAAAAGCAGGAAAGACCAGCCATCTTTCGCAGACAGATCTCAAGACGATGGCACAGTCGAATCCTTTCTACAAGGAAGCCTCGAAAATCATGCAGGGTAAACTCACAGAGACCGATGCCAGACGCCGCCATACCATCCTCAACTACTGCGAACATTTCCGCACAGCCTATACCACCAAGGATCTAGATTTCCTGAAACAGGTGTTTAGCGACAAGGCACTCATCATCGTAGGAAACGTGATAAAACCAGTAGCCAACGACAACAAGTGTCAGGCTGAAGCAAAAGTAACCTACGCCATTCACTCGAAGAAAGACTATATTTCAAGACTGGCGAAGGTATTTACAGCCAACCAGAAGATAGACTTGAAGTTCTCGGGATTCCGCATCATGCGCCATCCTACGATGGACGGCATTTACGGCGTCACCCTCCGGCAGCAATACAAGAGCGACCGCTACGCAGACGACGGCTATCTCTTTCTGCTCTGGGATTTCCGCAACCCGTCCATGCCACTCATCCACGTGCGCACCTGGCAACCGGCAGGAACCGTACATAGCGGAGACGATGTAATCAGTATACAAGACTTTAATTTAGAATAATATGATGGCAGTTAGGAGTGAGAAGTTAAGAGTTGGGAGTTTTAGACTCACGATACTCTTATTCATATTGTGCCTGTGGTCAGCATCCGTTCAGGCACAGGAGTTTTCGGTAGCAGGTTTCCGCCTGTTGCCCAACGACGTGAGTGCCTTTATCACCCCCGTGCGCGATCTCAACGATGAGCCTTGCGCCCTGGTGAAGGTAGAAGCACCCTCCGACTTTGCCTTCTCCACCCCGCTCGGAATCGTATCGCGAAAAGATAAAGTGGGCGAAATCTGGCTCTATCTTCCTAAAGGCTCCAAACTGCTCACCATCAAGCATCCGGAATGGGGCGTGCTCCGCGATTACCGGTTCAGCAAACCGCTGGAAAGCAGAATGACCTACGAGCTGAAACTGAAACTGCCCAAGCCTACTCCTATCATCCAGGAGAAGCACGACACCATCGTAGAGGTAAAGACGGTAATAGATACGATTGCCATCCCACAAGTACGTAAGAAGATGCCACTCGCCCTCTACACGCTCGCCACGCTATCCCTTCATGAAGACGGACCGTCCTATGGTCTCTTCTTCGCCCTGATGCGCCGCCACGGCTTCTTCATCCATGCCAGCAGCAACCTCAAGAGCATAGGCAGCACAGAGGGAACCTGCAACCAAGAAGGTTTCACGCCGGGCAGCAGCATCAAACCTTATTATACAGGCAATACACGCCACCAGAACTACACCTTTACCGCTGGAGCCATCCACCACATCACGCATGGCTTCTGTCTCTTCGAAGGCGTAGGCTACGGCAAAGCCGCTACAGCCTGGCAGCAGACCGAGAGCAGCGGAGGCGGATACCTGCTCAACGAAGACCTTACCCACAAAGGCTTCGCAGCCCAGCTGGGTGTGCTCGCCTCGTTCAACAGAGTGAGCATCGCAGCCTCAGCCATCACCATCGCCGGAAAACAATGGCAGGGCAGCATCGGCATAGGTATTAAAATAGGAAAACAAAAGAAGTAAGAAATGAACATAAAAAGCATATTACGGAGCATCAGATTTCTTGCCCTCCTGATAGGAAGCATGATGATGGCAGGTTGCAGCAATAGCGATAAGCCTGCTTATCTGGAGCCGCACCTGATAACCACAGAGGCGACCCACATCACCCGAACAGAGGCTACCCTCAACGGGGCAGCTACCATAGAGGGAGAAACAGAAATGCCGAAACTCCTGTTCAGATACGGCACTTCGGAGAGCATGAACCTCAATACCAGCGAGGTTCATGCCCAGGGAGCTGACGTCTCGCTGGTTCTGACGGGACTCAAAGCGGGCACTACCTATTATTATATGCTGCAGGGCAACAACGGGCGAACAACCACAACCAGCAACATGATGAGTTTCACCACCCAGCCCAATATAAGTCCGAAACTATCGTCGGCTACACTCTTGAGTCACGGACCGATGAGCGCATTCGTAAGCTACGAAATAACCGATGATGGTGGCGAGCCGATGACCGAAACCGGATGCTACGTTTATCTGACCGGCGAGCCGGAGAACAAGCAGAAATGCATCGTAGAAAACTTTGACGGAAAGAAGGGAAAAATCAAGTTGCGCATCGGAAATCTGGAGCGGAATGCCCACTACGAATTCCAGCCTTTCGCCCGGAATAGGGTAGGAGAAACCATAGGAACCGCCATCAAATATGATACGAGCGACGCCATTACGCTAAACGAAACAGGTGAACTGACCCAGCTGATGGGCAACCATCTTTACGAATACACCCAGCTGACCATAGCCGGAACCCTGAACGGCGAAGACCTCTGCTGCATGAGATTGATGATGGGGCGCGACAACGATAACGCAGTCACCCCCGGCAAGCTATCGGATATAGACCTTACCGATGTTCACCTCGCAGCAGGCGGAATGGTAGGTCCTTATCATCACGAAGCTGCAGAAAACCAGATTGTGCAAGGCACATTTGCCGGTTGCGAGAAGCTCACCCACGTAGTTCTTCCTGCCGATGCAACCACCATAGAGAAAGATGCATTTGCCGATTGTACTTCGCTCCGCGAGATAGAGATTCCTGCCTCAGCAGGCAGCATTCTCCCTTCCAGCGGATGCACGGCGCTCGAAGCCCTTACGGTTTCGCCTGCCAACGCTAACTACAAGAGTCAGGACGGCGTGCTGCTGAATGCAGAAGGCAACAAAATCGTCTGGTTTCCGATGGGCAAGAAGGGCAAATACACCCTTCCTTCCGCCTTTACCTCCATTGGCGCCTACGCTTTCAAGGAATGCAGCATCGAGGCGTTTTATCTGTCAGACAACGTTGAAACATTAGGTCAAGGCGCCTTCATGGACAGTCAGATAAAGGAAATACATCTTGGGGCAGGCATCAAGCTGATTCCTACAGGCGTTTTCCAAGGCTGCCGGAAACTCACGAAAGTGTATCTGGGAGCCAACACAGAACAAATCAGCAACTACGCCTTCGACGGAAGTCCGCTTACCGATCTTTATGTTTCAGCTTCCATGATTCCTTACTGCGAAGAAAACGCCTTCGCCAACAAGGTAGAAGACTTCTTCGCCACCTGCGTGCTCCACGTGCCTGCAGGCATGAAAAAGAAGTATCAGAACCATAAAATATGGGGTAAATTCACCCATATAGTAGAAGAATAAAAATGTTGAATAATCATATAATTAAAAGATAAATTATGACAACACCCGAAATAGAAGAGCTCAAATCACTCGTAGAACAGAAATACGGCAAGATTCTTGCCACGACAACCGACTTCGAAGAGTTTTCACTCTATCTGGAGAAGAAAACAAGTGGAACTATTTCGCCATCCACCCTCAAACGACTCTATGGTTATGTGAGCGACAATCACAAGCCACGCATGGTAACCCTCGATGTGCTTTCCCAATATATCGGTCATCGGAACTACATGGAATTTACCCATTGGCTCAAGACAAGCACCAAGTATAACAGTTCCTTCTTCAAGGCAAACCAGCTGGTAAGTAGCGATTTACAAGAAGGTACTCTTGTTTCTATCGGTTGGAGTCCCAACCGTCTGCTGCAGCTCCGCTATCTGGGCGAAAGCACCTATGAAATAGAGAAATCAGAGAACAGCAAGCTGCAGCCTGGCGACCGCTTCGTAACAGGCTGTTTCATCAAGGAGCAGCCCCTCTTCCTGCCCTACATCGAGCGTGGTGGCGAGCGTACAGCCTCGTTCGTAGCCGGCAGAAACGGCGGACTTACCGTCATCAGCATCAACGAGAAATAAAATAACAGTAATCAAGAAAAAGAGGAATCCGTGAGCATGGAAGAAACTGAAGAAAAGAAGAAGAAAACGACATCGGGATTTACCGAGGATATCAGCAAGGAGATGAGCAATTCAAACCCCTTGCCTGTGGAGAATGCATTCAGCAATCTCCACCAATGCTACGTGTCTATTTCGGGCCATACACGCATCTTTACAGCCACCAAATACGGCAAGCGTTTCATGTTGAAATGTCTCAAGAACGATTTTCTCTACACCCCTATTTACCGCCAGGCACTCGCCAAGGAGTTTGAAATAGGCCAGCAGCTGGAACATCCCAATATCTGCCGTACCATCGACCTGGAAAAGGTTGACAACCTGGGCACGGTAGTGGTGATGGAATATATTGACGGCGATAATCTGGAGCAGCTCATCAAGAAGAATGCCCTCTCGGCAGAACTCGCCCGCAAGATAGCAGGACAGCTGATGGATGCGCTGGAATACATGCACAACAAACAGATGATTCATCGCGATCTGAAGCCTTCCAACATCATGATTACACATAACGGACAGAACGTGAAGCTCATCGATTTCGGTCTCTCGGATAGCGATTCTTTCTGCGTATTGAAATCGCCAGCCGGAACTTCGGGCTATATTGCTCCCGAACAGATGCTACCAGCTGCCAAGGCTGAACCGCGTGCCGATATTTATTCTCTGGGCATGGTTCTGGGCGACATGGCCAAGGCTACGGGCGATAAGGCGCTCAGCAAGATGGCAGAAATCTGTAGTTGCCGCGACCCGCAAAGCCGTCCGCAAAACATCGCCCAACTGCGCCAACGCCTGTCCTGTACGCCCCGTTACCGCCACGCCTTGCTCCTGCTCTGTGCCCTCATCATCGCCCTACTGGCAGCCCTGGCCGGGAGTTATTATCATCTGGAGAAGAATGCCCAAGAACCTGCATCTTCGGCAAGCGACAGCATTCAGCCCAACGACAATAAGGTAATCGACTATCAGCTTTGGGATAAATAAAGCAGGAACTTTAAACATATTTATCTCTTTTTCTTTCCATATTCGGCAGAAATACGCTACTTTTGCACCCTATATGGAACAGATTTCACCAATTCAGGCATTATTGCAGCAACGCACCCTGCTCCAGCTGGAGTATTATACCGAGAAAGAAGCCTTCCGCAAGCTTACCGAACAGATGGGCATGCAGCGGAAGGTGAAACGAGGTGATGCCTGGTTCCCGCTACAGGTGGGAAAGAGCTTTTATAATTCGCTGAACCAGACAGCCATAGAGGTTTTCCGAACCTCTGACCAGGATATCGAGCACAATTTTGAGTTCGGTCGCCCCGTCATGTTCTTTATGGTCAAGAAGATGGGCAAGAATGAGAACCAGGGCAACACAGCCCTTCAGCAGCCAGAAAACGCTTCAGACGCTAATCATAAAGTTCAAAATTCAAATCTCAAAGGTCAAAGTATTAAATATTTCTCCTTCACCGGAACCGTGAGTTATGTGGATGGCGACAGAATGGTGGTTACCGTACCCGATTCTGCCCCTCTGCTCGAACTTCAGCAGTCAACCGATCCTATCGGCGTACAGCTATCCTTTGACGAAACCAGCTACAAACTGATGTTCGAGGCCCTGGACCGCGTGATGAAGGCGAAGAACAACCGTCTGGCTTATCTCCGCGATTTATTCTATTCCCATCAGAAGGCAGGAAGATTCTCCTTCGAACCGATGAAGTTCCCTTGGCTCAATCCTACCCAGGAAAGGGCTGTGAACGAGGTGCTTTGGGCGAAGGATGTGGCCATCGTTCACGGACCTCCGGGAACCGGAAAGACTACAACCCTGGTGGAAGCCATCAACGAAACCCTGATGCGTGAGAGCCAGGTTCTGGTGTGTGCACAGAGCAATATGGCGGTAGACTGGATTTCAGAAAAACTGGTGGATAGAGGCATCAACGTGCTCCGTATCGGAAACCCGACCCGCGTGAACGACAAGATGCTGGGCTTCACCTACGAGCGCCGTTTCGAGAGTCATGCTGATTACCCTCAGCTTTGGGCAATCCGCAAGGCAATCAGAGAATTAAGAAAAAACAGGAAGAAAGGCAGCGAGAACTATCATCAGAAGATGGATAGGCTGAAGAGCCGTGCCGCCGAGATAGAACTCCGCATCAACGCAGAACTCTTTGGCGAGGCGCGTGTCATCGCCTGTACCCTGGTAGGCTCAGCCCATCATCTGCTGGAAGGCATGAAGTTTGGTACCCTCTTTATCGACGAGGCTGCCCAGGCTTTGGAAGCTGCCTGCTGGATTCCGATGAAGAGAGCCAGCCGGGTGATTCTGGCAGGCGACCATTGTCAGCTGCCGCCTACCGTAAAGAGTATTGCGGCATTAAGAGCCGGACTGGGCAAGACCCTGATGGAGCGCATCGCCGAAAACAAGCCGGAGGTAGTAACCCTGCTGAAAATCCAATACCGCATGAACGACGAAATCATGCGATTCTCCAGCGACTGGTTCTACGGGGGCAAGGTGGAGAGTGCGCCTCAGAT
>OIZH01000165.1_pt1 | contig 14269 bp, 8 predicted proteins | sample 1588511 | NCBI WGS metagenome assembly OIZH01 (sample SAMN03283237) | human gut metagenome | biome: human-associated habitat; material: feces | host: Homo sapiens | place: Peru | collected 2012
TGATGAAGTTATTAATACTACTTTGGAAACACTTAATATTGGCAACAATGTTCAGATTATAGGTAGCTATGGTGTGACTAATTTTGCAAAGCTAAGGACTGTTAATATTAAAAGCAGTGTAAGAGTTGTTGAAAATTTTGCTTTTGATGGTTGTAATGCTATTACAAAAATTAATATTGATAATGGACTAAAGGTTGTCTATGGTGATGGCTTTAGTAATATTAAAAATTTAAAGTCTATTTCACTTCCTAATTCTGTAAGCAGAGTTGGTGCAAATGCCTTTGGATATATATATAATGATGATACTAACAAGTATAGCAGAGTTTCAGGCTTTACTATTAGTGGATATACCGGTTCAAATGTAGAAAAGTATGCAAATAACTGTAACTTTACTTTTACTTCACTTGGTACATATAAAAAGTCTGATGATGTTGACTATCTTTATACTTTGCAAGATGACAAAGTTTCACTTATTACATATTTAGGTAGTGGTGGAGATGTTACTGTACCTGAAGAAATTGACGGTTATGTTGTAGCATACAATACTACTAATGAGGTGTTCTCAGAAAATCAATTTAGAAATAGTTTAGGTAAACTTAATAGCGAATTTGATTATGTAACTGCAATTGCTTTTCCATCAATGTGGGACTGTTACGGTAATATTTCTTTAAGTGACACACCTAAGCTAAGTGAAATTACTATTACAAATACTGAGTACAATTTTGATGATGAAGTTAGTGAGAATAAACCTTTTGGTTATTCATATGTTTTTGATGATGATGGTGTGGTTACTGAATTTATCAAAAATGATAACTTTGTTATAAAAGGATATTACGGTTCAACTGCACAACAGTATGCTGAGAAAAATGACTTTACATTTGTTCCTATTAAGACTGACAATACAATACCTGTTGTACCTACTGGCTCTGTAACAGAAACTACAGTGAATAACACTATAGAAGAAACATCAACTGTTGAAAGTAATTTTACTGAGCCAAGTAGTGTTGAAGTGACTACCGTTAGCAATAATGATAATGACAATAATATAAAAACATCAACTGATAATACAGAAACAACAGAAACAACTAATAATGAAGTGACAATTCCTACAGAGGATAATTCCGATATTGAAGAACCAACTAATGATTATGATATAGAGCCAAGTTCAAGATATGTAGATTATCCTACTGAACCAGAAATGGAAGAAACAACTTATACATTGCCTAAGGTTAAGGATAATAATGTTTATGTAAAGAAAATTATGTTGAACAAAACTAAGGCTACTGTTTTGTCAGATAAAAGTGTAAAATTAGTTGCAAAGGTTTATCCTAAAAATGCAAATAACAAAAAGCTTTTATGGACTTCATCAAATAAAAAAATTGCAACTGTAGAAAAAGGTGTTGTAGTAGGTTTAAGAAAAGGCACAGTAAAAATTACTGTAAAATCTACTGATGGCAGTAAATTGTCTGCACAATGTGTTGTTACTGTAAAACAGGCAGTAAAAAATATTAATCTAAACAAAACACTTATTACCGGCAGTAAAGGTACAAAGGTTACATTAAAAGCACAGGTAACACCAACTAAAGCCGATAACAGAATTGTAAAGTGGCAGTCATCTAACAAGAAGATTGCGACTGTAAATAAAAAAGGTGTTGTTACTGTAAAGGGTAAAGGTTGTGCAGTAATCAAATGTACCTCAGGTGACGGTAGTGGAGTATATAGCAAATGTGTTGTAAACAACAGTAGCAAAGCAAAATCTATTAAATTAAATAAAAAGTCAGCAAAAATTTCTGCAGGACTAGGTCTAAAACTAAAGGCTACTGTAAAAGGTAATTGTAAGGAAGTTTTGTGGAAAAGCTCAAACAATAAAGTTGCCACTGTAACCGATAGTGGAATTGTTAAAGGTATAGAAAATGGCAAGGCAGTAATTTCTGCCCAAACAATGGACGGTAGTAAAAAGGTAGCGAAATGTACTGTTACAGTTACAGGTCACAACTTCGGTGAATGGACAGTTTCTGTAGCTCCTACTTGTCAAGATGAAGGTGTAGAAACTAGGGTTTGTAAGTCTTGTAAGAAAACACAAGAAAGAACCCTTAATACTGTTGACCATAACTGGCAAAAATTCTATACAGTTGATGAAGAACCTACTTGTACAGAAAGAGGTGTTGCATATATTTATTGTGATGATTGTGACGAAACTTGTGACACTTATTATATCCCTGCAACAGAACATTGTTTTGAAGCATCAGAAATTATAGATTATGCCGATTGTGAAACAGATGGACTTGTTGTTAGAATGTGCAAGTATTGTGACGAAACTGAAGAAATTGTAATACCGGCACTTGGTCATTGTTGGACTGATGAAAAGGTAGTTGACTTAGTACCTACTAAGGATAGTTATGGTCAAAAGTCATATCATTGTCTGTATTGTGATGCAACAAGTGGTGAAGAAATAATCCCACCACTAAATTGATAATTTAAGTTTTATTATTTAGCTACCCATAATTTTGGGTAGCTTTTGTTGTATTATTACGGATTATAGGCTAAAATAGTATGGAAATAAATTTTAGGAAGATTATATGAATAGAGTAATTGATTTTGTAAAGAAAGAAATTGTACTGATTATTTCTTTTGTATTGGCAATAATTTCTATGTTTTTTGTTCCACCTAGTGAAAGGTATATTGACTATATTGACCGGAGAACATTAGGACTACTGTTTTGTTTAATGACAATAATGGCCGGTCTTAATAGGTTGGGCTTATTTAAATTATTGGCAGAAAAGTTAGTACATAAAGTTCATACTATTAGGGGAGTTACTGTTACATTAGTTTTATTGTGTTTCTTTATTTCAATGATTATTACTAATGATGTGACACTTATAACATTTGTGCCTTTTACCATAATTTTGTTAGAAATATCTCATCAGAAAAGTAAACTGATTTATATTGTAACGCTTGAAACAATATCTGCAAATTTAGGTAGTATGACAACACCTATCGGCAATCCACAAAACCTTTATTTGTTTTCTAACTACAATATGAATATTGATGAATTTATAATTCCTTATTCTGTGTTGTCGTTGGTGCTTTTAGTTGTATTATCCCTATTTGTAGGAAATGAAAGCATTACAGTAGAAAAAGAACTTAATAGGGTAAAGGGTAGCAAAAATTCTTTCTTGCCTATTATGTATGGGATACTATTTATTTTAGCTTTGTTTAGTGTGTTCAAAATTTTGGACTACAGAGTATTATTGGGTGTTTTGTTAATTGCAATTTTATCTCTTGACAGAATAACACTGATAAAGGTTGATTATAGTCTTATTTTTACATTTGTATTTTTATTTATTTTTATAGGTAATTTAGGTAATATAGAATATATACATAATTTTTTACAAGGAATAATTATCGGTAATGAAGTATGGGTTGGTGTATTATCAAGTCAAATTTTCTCAAATGTTCCGGCAAGTATTTTGCTTTCTAAGTTTACCGACAATGGCAGTGCATTGCTTATTGGTGTGAATATCGGTGGTTTGGGTACACTAATTGCATCTATGGCAAGTTTGATTTCATTTAAGTTTTTACAAAATGAAAATATTAAAATTTCAAGATATATAATTGTATTTACTTTTATGAATTTAGTTTTTTTAGGAATAAATTTGCTATGGTATGTTTTAGTATAAAATTTTTTAAAAAAATTTCAAAATTATGTAACCTTTTGGAAAGTTGAAAAGTGTTATATATGTAACAGGTAAAAACGAAGATGATTCAGAAAAAGTTACACAAGAAAGGAAATGATTAAATGAAACTTTTCAAAAAAGGTTTTGCATTAGTTATGGCAATGTTGATTGTAAGCAGTGTGTTTACAGTTATGCCACTAACTACAAGTGCAACAACAAACAACAATGTATCAGTATCTGCATCTTCTACTAAAAGTGGTAAGTGTGGTAAGAATGTAAAGTGGACTTACAAGAACAATGTTCTTACTATTTACGGTAAGGATAAGATGACTAGTAAGGTACCAAGAAAAGTAGCTTTTAATGCTAAAAAGATAATTGTAAAAAATGGTGTTACAAATATTAATAAGCTAAGAGTTTCTGAAGATTACGAAAGAGCTATGGATCAGGATCTTGATTACAAAAATTACAAGTTGGAAGAAGTAGAAATAGCTGATAGTGTTACCGAATCCGGTAAAGTAGTATTTCGCTATTGCACAAAACTAAAGAAAATTAAGTTCTCTGCAAATGCAACATCACTTGGTTTCAGGAGTATTCCTACTTGTATTGAAAGCGTTACTTTGCCTAAGAAAATAGAAATGATCGATAGTGGAACTTTTAAAAATTGCAAAAAACTTAGGAATGTTAAGTTGCCAAGTTCATTAAATACAATATCTGTCAGTGCTTTTGAAGGCTGTACCGGTCTTAAAGAAATTAGTTTACCTAAAAAACTTGAACTGCTGGATAGTTCAGCATTCAGTGGTTGTAAAAGCCTTAAGAAAGTTGATTTACCAAAAGGAATTAAGAAAATCGGAGCTAATCCATTTTCAAGTTGTGATAAGTTAAGTAAAATTACTTTGGATAAAAGCAATAAGCGTTACAAGGTAGTGGGTAATACTTTGTTTGATAAATCTCTAAAAAGAATTGTTTCATATATTCCAAATAATAAAGAAACAACTTATACTGTTCCTAGTAATGTAAAAGAAATCGGTAAAGATGCTTTTAAAGGCAACAAAAATTTAAAGACTATCAAAATGTCTGACTCAGTTACAAAGGTTGGTATTTGTGCTTTTGCAAAAACTACTAAATTAAGAAATGTTAAGTTATCAAACAAAATTACTTTTTGGGGTGACAAAGCTTTTAATAAATCTAATATTTATAATGTGAAGTCAAATTGGAAAGATAATATTTTGTATTGTGATAATGCTGTAGTTAGTTGTAAAAATAAGACAAAGGTTGCTAATATCAAAAAAGGTTCAAAGTATATTTTGAGTAATGTATTCTCCTTTTCTCCTATTTCTAAGTTAACAATTCCTAGTGGAGTTACTTATATAGGTAAGAGTGCTTTTGAGGAATGTAATAAGCTAACTAAGGTGGATATTCCAAACAGTGTTACTCAAATGAATAAATTTGCTTTTTATAACTGTTCCTCATTATCTAAAGTAAAGCTTTCAGATAATTTAACTGATATTCCTTATGGTGCTTTCACATTTTGTGAGTCCCTAACAAAAATAACTTTTCCAAAGAATTTAAAAAATATAGGTGAAGAAGCTTTTTTTGGTTGTGAAAAAATACCTGAAATAATTCTTCCAAGTAAAGTTGAGTTTATTGATGATTCTGCCTTTGCAAACTGTTTTAATTTATCAAAGCTAACATTAAATGAGGGCTTACTTGGTATTGGTTCATATGCATTTGAACTAAATAAAAAATTAAAGAAAGTAACAATTCCTAAATCAGTATTTTCTATAGGTGAATATGCACTAGGCTATTTAGATGGTGGTACATATTTCTATCCACCTGTTGGAGATAGTGATGGAAATAGAGATGATTCATTTAAGCTTACTGTATATAAGGGTACTGAAGGTGAATCATATGCCTATTACAATGGATTTAAGAATTACACAGTAATTGAATAATTTTTAAGTAAAGCTTAATATAGCATTTAACAGAAAAACACCCACCAATTTTTTGGTGGGTGTTTCCTTATACTTTTACTGTTGTGGCTTTCCACATGAATTTCTGATTTTGATAGGACAAGGCATATATATTTTCATAGGAGAAAGTAGCTTGTTGTTCTTAGAATGTAACATAGTATTGATAACCTCTATACCATAAATACCCATTGCATAAACCGGTGCATTCATTGTTGTCAGTGGTGGGTTAGTGTATCCTGAAAGTTCAGTATTATCAAAACCGATAATAGAAACATCTTCAGGAATTTTGTAGCCATTTTCTTGTAATGCCCTCATAGCACCGATAGCTATAGGGTCACTTGCTGCAAAAATTGCTGATGGTACTCTTTCACTTTCAATAAGTTCTTTCATCATACTGTAACCGGATGCAGTAGTGAACTTGTCCTGTAAAATATAATTTTTGTAGTTAATGCCTTTATTTTCACAAGCATTTTCAAAAGCTGATAAACGCTTATCAGGATAAACTGTACCATCCTCAAGCTCCTCAATACCACCTAAGAAACCTATATCCCTGTGACCTAGGTTATATAGATAGTTAACTGCATCGTTAACTGCTTGTCTAAAGTCAAGTGAGATAGAAGTAATTTCAATATTCTCAACAATCATATCTAGGAAAACAATATTACTGTTTAAGTTTTGTAAATTCTCTACCTCTTGTTTACTAAACTTTCCTAAACAAATTATACCGTCAACATTGTTTAGTGCTTCCATATAGTTAACATCTGTTTTGAAAGTCCTTACAATATTTATATTATTCTTAGAACAGTAGTCCTCAATACCCTGACGCATCAAGAAGTAGTAGTTGTCCTCAATCTCTTGCTTAGATGAGAACCATTGTAAAATGCCGATAACACAGGTGGGAGCTGATACTGTTCGCTTTTTCTTAACATAATTCAGTTCTTTTGCTGCTGCAAAGACTTTTTGTCTGGTTTCAATAGAAGTACTAAGTGTTGTGTCATTGTTTAGTACCCTTGAAACAGTAGCAACAGAAACATTAGCTTTCTTTGCTACATCTCTAATAGTAGCCAAATACATCACCTCTACTCTTATTATAGTGAATATTTACTAAATATGCAAGGGTTGTTTAGTGAAAAATAGATAAACTTTAATTTTGTTTACTAAATCTATTGACTTTTTATGAAACAAAACATATAATTTAGTTAACAGATAAGCAAAAGGCATATTAATAATTAATAATATTAATTTCTTTTATGCATTTTGTACGGTTAGTTTCATTTTTTTAATTTAAGGAGGATTTTTTATGAAACGCAGTTCTGAACGCAGACTTGACGGCAAGATTCCTGCAAGAATCAAATATACCTTTGCATTTGGTGCTTTAGGTAAAGATATGATTTACGGTATGATTGCCACATTCTCAATGATTTACTTTACAGATATTATCAAAGTAAATCCTGTATTTATCGGTGCAATGTTCTTTGTTGCAAAACTATGGGACGCATTTAACGACCTATTTATGGGTATGATTGTTGACAATACAAGGTCAAGATGGGGTAAGTTCATTCCTTGGCTTGTAATCGGTACACTTGTTAACTCAGTAGTATTTGTAGTATTGTTTACAGATTTCCACCTAAGTGGTGTTGCCCTTTGTGTATTTGCTACTGCAGCATATATTATGTGGGGTATGACTTACACAATTATGGATATTCCTTATTGGTCAATTATTCCTAACCTAACTACTAACCCTGAAGAAAGAGAAAAGGTTTCAGTTTTACCTAGAATTTTCGCAAGTATCGGTCAGTCACTGATTATTGCCGGTTTTGGTGTAAAGATTATTGAAGCACTTAGTGGTGGCACAACTAACCAAGCAGGTTATCACCGTTTTGCTTTAATTATTGCAGCAGTATTTATCCTAACAATCGGTATTACAGTTATTAACCTACCTAAGGGTCAGGACAAATCAGTTCCTGAACAGAAGGTTAAGTTCAAAGATATTTTTAAGATTATCGGTAAGAATGATCAGCTAAGATGGGCTGTTACACTAATTTTCCTATACAACATTGGTATTCAGTGCATTATGGGTGTTGCTACATACTACTTCAAATATGTTTGTGGTAATGCCGGTATGATGTCATCATTTATGATTAGTGCATCAATTGCCGAAGTTGTTGGTTTGATTGTATTCCCTAAGGTAGCTAAGATGATTTCAAGAAAAACATCATTCCTACTTGCTTGTATACTTCCTGCTTTTGGTCTGATTATGCTACTACTTGTTGGTATATTTGCTCCAAACAATGTTGTACTAACTTCAATCTCAGGTGTTATTGTAAAACTTGGTACAGGTCTTGAACTTGGTTGTGCAACAGTATTCCTTGCTGATGTTGTTGACTATGGTGAATACAAACTTGGTGTTAGAAACGAAGGTGTTGTATTCTCACTACAGACACTAATTGTTAAGTTTACAGCAGCTTTAACTGCTCTTGGTATCGGTGCTGCTCTAGGTAGTACAAAGTATGTTCCAGGTCAGGAACAGTCATTTGCAACAGTTGCATCAATCAGTGCTTTAATGTGCATTGTTCCTGCAGTTTGTATGCTAATCGCTTTCGTAGTATATAAGAAAAAGTATAAACTACATGACAATATGCTAAAGAGAATTATCAATACTATTACTGCCAGAAGAGAAGGCAAGATTGATATGACAGAAGAAATTAACGAAAATGGTGTTACAGAACCATCACATTTTTCAGCTAAAGATACTCTAAAGGTAGGTGCTAAGTAATGATTAACACTAAGGAAGCTATTACTAAAATATCTAACGGTGAATACGATAATGTATTTAAAGATGTTTATGTAGATGAAAATGTACTTGATTATCAGAAGAAAAGATATATCAATGCTATTGAACAGTACGAAACAATCTTTTGCCCTGACAATGTAGAAATCTTTAGTGCACCGGGTAGAAGTGAGGTTTGTGGTAACCACACAGACCATCAGCACGGTAAGGTTCTTGCAACTTCAATTAACCTAGATACAATCGCTATTGCATCAAAGCATAACGACAACATTATCAAACTTGTATCTGATGGTTACGATATGATTACAATTGATATTAACGATTTAAGAATTAACGATGATGAGGCAGGCACAACAGTCAGCCTCATCAGAGGTGTGCTAAAAGGTCTTAAGGATAAGGGCTACAAAATCGGTGGCTTTAATGCTTATGCAACAAGTGATGTACTTGTTGGTGCAGGACTTTCTTCTTCTGCTGCTTTTGAAGTAATTATCGGTACAATTATTTCAGGTCTATACAATGATATGAAAATTGACTCAGTAGAAATTGCACAGATTTCTCAATTTGCAGAAAATGTATATTTCAAGAAACCTTGTGGTCTTATGGACCAGATGGCTTGTTCAGTTGGTGGTATTATCAACATTGATTTTAAAAACCCTGAAAAGCCTGTTGTTAAGAAAATCACTACAGATTTTGAACAGTATAATTACAGCCTATGTATTGTAGATACCAAGGGTGACCATGTTGACCTTACTGATGACTATGCAATGATTCCTTCTGAAATGAAGAAAGTTGCAAACTATATGGGCAAGGAAGTTCTTAGAGAATGTGACTCAAACGAATTTTATCTTCACCTTGCTAAAATTAGAGAGGCAGTAGGTGACAGACCTGCTCTTAGAGCGTTCCACTTCTTTACTGAAGAAAAGAATGTTCAAAACGCAGTTGATGCTCTTGAAAAGGGTATGTTTGATGAATTCCTAGATGCAATCAAAAAGTCAGGTAACTCATCATTTAAGTATCTACAAAATGTTTATACAAACAGAGATGTACAACATCAGAATATGTCAATTGCCCTTGCACTAAGCGAAAGCCTACTAAGAACATATGGTGTATGCAGAGTTCATGGTGGTGGCTTTGCCGGTACAATTCAGGCATTTGTACACAACGACTTTGTAGATAGCTACAAGTCATTTATTGACAATGTATTTGGAGAAAATTCTTGTCATATTCTAAAGATTAGAAAATACGGTGGTATCAGAGTAATTTAAGGAGGAAACTTATGAAAATTTTGGTTTTAGGTGGAGCTGGTTATATTGGCTCACATACAGTATATAGACTTATTGAACAAGGTCACAGTGTAGTTGTATTTGACAATTTGGAAACAGGTCACATAGAGGCAGTTCATCCCGATGCCAAATTTTATAAGGGTGACCTTAGAAACAGAGAAGATATTGACAATGTTCTTGACAATGAAAAGGACATTGATGCAGTAATTCACTTTGCAGCTAATTCTTTAGTTGGTGAAAGTATGACAAACCCACTTAAGTACTATGACAATAACCTTAACGGTACTAAGGTGTTGTTACAATCTTTAGTTGCTCACAACATTGACAAGGTTGTATTTTCTTCAACTGCTGCAACTTATGGTGAACCTGAAAGAACACCTATCCTAGAAACCGACCCTACTAATCCAACTAACTGTTACGGTGAAACAAAGAAGTCAATGGAAAGAATGTTCTATTGGGTAGAAAAGGCTCACAACTTGCATTATGTATCACTAAGATACTTCAATGCTTGTGGTGCTCATATTAGTGGTGAAATCGGTGAGGCTCATTCTCCTGAAACTCATCTAATCCCAATTATCCTACAAACTGCTACCGGTAAGCGTGACCACATCAGCATTTTTGGTACAGATTACAACACTAAAGATGGCACTTGTGTAAGGGATTATATCCATGTTACAGACTTAGCACAGGCTCATATCCTTGCAGTACAGTACCTTGTTAATGGTGGCAAAAGTGATATTTTCAACCTAGGTAACGGTGTAGGCTTTACAGTAAAAGAAGTTATTGAAAAAGCAAAGGAAGTTACAGGCAAGGACATTAAAGTTGTTGAAGAAGGTAGAAGAGCAGGTGACCCTGCAGTACTTATTGCTTCAAGTGATAAGGCAAAGAAAGTTCTTGGTTGGTGTCCTGAATATGACAGCCTAGATACAATTATCAGTACAGCTTGGAAGTGGCATTCTACCCATCCTAACGGATACAGTAAGTGAGGTTTTAGCAATGAAAGCAAGTTTATATAGTTTGATTTTACGATTAGTTTCTTACGGAATAAACACAGGTCTTATAGAAAAAGAAGATACTATCTATACTATCAATCAGTTACTTGATTTATATAAGATGGATGAACCTGATGACAGTAATGCAGAACTTACTGATGACTCTGAAAGTAACCTTGAAGAAATTTTAAGTGGACTACTTGACTATGCTTATGAAAGAAATCTAATTCCTGAAAATACAGTTACATATCGTGACTTATTTGATGTTAGAATTATGAGTACAATGGTAAAAAGGCCATCAGAAGTTATTAAAGAATTTTGGAGTAACTACAATGTTTCTCCTGTAAAGGCTACTGATTATTATTATAAGTTTAGCAGAGATACCGACTATATCAGAAGATATAGAGTAAAGAAAGATTTAAAGTGGAAAACCTCCACAGAATATGGTGACATTGATATTACTATTAATCTTTCTAAACCTGAGAAAGACCCTAAGGCTATTGCTCAGGCAAAGTTACAAAAGCAATCAAGCTATCCAAAGTGCTTACTATGTAAAGAGAATGAAGGTTATGCCGGTAGAATTAACCATCCTGCAAGAAGTAACCACAGAATCATTCCTATAACCCTTGATAACAGTCAGTGGTATATGCAGTATTCACCATATGTATATTACAATGAACATTGTATTGTTTTTAACGGTGAACATACACCTATGGTTATTGACTCATCAACATTTAGAAAGCTGTTTGACTTTATCAAAATGTTCCCACATTACATTATCGGTTCAAATGCCGATTTGCCTATTGTTGGTGGTTCAATTCTTACTCATGAACATTTCCAAGGTGGCAGATATAACTTTGCACTTAACAAAGCTGATGTAGAAGAAAAGTTTTCCGTATCAGGTTACGAAAATGTGGAATGTGGAATTGTAAAATGGCCTATGTCAGTTATCAGACTTACAGGTGAAGATACCGACAGTCTTATTAAACTTTCAGAACATATCCTAGAAAAATGGAGAAACTATACTGATGAAGATAGTTTCATCTTTGCTGAAACTGACGGTGAAAGACACTCAACAATTACACCTATTGTTTTCACAAAGAATGGTAAGTATGTAATTGACCTTGTACTGAGAAATAATATTACTACTGAGGAACACCCATTAGGTGTATTCCATCCACACAAAAATTTACATCATATTAAGAAAGAGAATATCGGTCTTATTGAAGTTATGGGACTTGCAGTTTTGCCATCAAGATTAAAGAAAGAAATGGCTATGCTAAAGGATGCTATTCTACAGGGTAAGGATATTTCCGGTATTGAAGAAATCAGTAAACATACTGATTGGGTAAATGAATTTACTGAGAAATACAGTTCAATCAATGAAGAAAATATTGATGAAATTCTCCACCAAGAAATCGGTGAAGTGTTCTTAAATGTACTTAAAGATGCAGGTGTATTTAAGAGAAACGAAAGTGGCAAAAAAGCATTTAAGAAGTTTATTGAAACATTGTAATAGGTAGGTGAAAATAATGTCAAAGGTAGAAATCAGGGATTTTGAAACAACTTCAAAAGGTGAAAATACTCACCTATATACTATTGTTAATAATATAGGTGAAAGTGTAACAGTATGTGACTATGGTGCAACTATTGTATCCTTAATGATTAAGGATAAGGATGACAACTTAACTGATGTTGTGCTAGGCTATAAGCATATTGCAGATTACGAAAATAACGGTACTTACTTCGGTGGTACAATCGGCAGATGTTGTGGCAGAATTGCTAACGGTAAATTTACTTTAAATGGCAAGGCATATACTTTGCCTATTAACAACGGCAACAATCATCTTCATGGAGGCAATGTAGGTTTTAACCGAAAGCTATGGAATACTAAAATTGTGAATGACAAGTGCTGATGGTGAAGAGGGTTATCCCGGTAACCTAAAGGTAAAAGTAAAATATACCTTTGACAATGACAGTACCTTAACAATAGAGTATGGTGCAGTTTCTGACAAAGATACTGTTTGTAATATGACAAACCATTCTTACTTTAACCTTAACGGTGACACAAGTGGTAGTGTTAGAAACCACCTACTGAAAGTAAACTCAAAAAGCTATATTCCTATTAACAAAAACCTAATTCCAACAGGTGAGATTACTCCTACTAAGGATAGTCCATTTGACTTTAGTGAATTTAAGGAAGTTGAAACTGCTCTAAACAGCAGTGATATACAAATTAGCCTTGCAAAAGGTATTGACCATATGTTTGTGCTAAATCATAACGGTGATGACCTTGTACTTGCATCATCATTAATCGGTGAGAAAACCGGCATTAACCTAAAGTGCTACACAACACAGAAAGGTGTTCATATTTATTCAGCTAACTATGTTGATGTACCTTTCACAGAAAGTAAACATAGCAAGGCATATAAAGAAAACTCAGGTATTTGCTTTGAAACTCAGGGTTTCCCTGATGCAGTAAATCAGGATATTTTCCCTACAACTGTTATTAAAGCAAATGAAAAGTATAAGCAGACTACTAAGTTTGTTTTTAATTGATTTTATCATTATTAAAAATGTGTTTATAAAGTGTGTTTATGAAAAGTGATTTTCATAGAATAAAATGCCCAACTCCTATTTATTTATATAACCCCTTGTAAAGAGAAATCCCCCAAATTATGGGGGATATTTCTTTTGTATGATTAGTTAAATACTTTTGGCAGTATGTTTAAATAAGTATATTGATATTGTATATATTAAATAAAAACACTTAGAAAAATATAGTGTTGCACAAAAAAAGTGCCAGATTTTAGCTATTTTTGCTCTATTATTTAGAATTTTAAAAGTGTATAATGATTATATAAAATAATCTAAAAGATTAGAAAATGGAGGTAATTCTATGAAAAAATTAATATCAATCACATTAGCTATTATGATGGTATTTTCTACAATGGTTGTTGTAATGGCTGATGAAACAGAAAAAGATGTAACAAGTAAGTTTAGCGATAAGTTGAAGCAAAGAATAGCTGAAGCTACTGACACAGAAGAAATCTATGTTGATACTTGGTTTACTGATTTAGGTAGCATTAGAACCTATAATGTAATTGACAAGAAAATTGTTGATGACATATTAGGTGAAGGTCAATACAGATATTCTTACTATTGCATTGGTCTTCCTAATGCTGAGTTGTACTTAACTAAAGACCAAATTTATAAATTGGCATCTTCAGATGAAATTACCAGTATGTCAAGCTATCTGTTAAGCGATTTGTTGCTTTATGAAGGTGACAGAACTGAGTCCTCAAAGAAAAAAACACCATATGATATATTTTATAATTATATGACAAAAAACTACTACAAAAATCCTAGCAGTAATGCTGACTACGGTATTATCAATTTAGGCAAAGTCGGTAATAGTACAATCTTTTACGGTAGTGTTCAAGGTCCTGATCCTGATACATCATCCAAAACAATGGAATTAGATGGTTATACTTTTGAGTATTACACAATGTATCCTGATGCTTTAGGTTTATTTGTTGTAAAGAATAATACAGTA
>OIZH01000167.1_pt1 | contig 14156 bp, 9 predicted proteins | sample 1588511 | NCBI WGS metagenome assembly OIZH01 (sample SAMN03283237) | human gut metagenome | biome: human-associated habitat; material: feces | host: Homo sapiens | place: Peru | collected 2012
GGGGTGACGACTATAGCATCTGCTGCTGTGTATCTGCTACACAGACAGGTAAGGAAATGCAGTTCTTCGGTGCACGTGCCAACTTGGCTAAGTGCTTGACCTACGCTGTATCTGGCGGTGTTGATTCAAAGACACGCGAGCAGTGCGGTCCTAAGTATCGCGCCGTTGAGGGTGATGTATTGACATACGAGGAGTTCATGCCACGTTTCATGGATATGATGGACTGGTTGGCTGGCGTTTATGTGAAGACATTGAACCTCATCCACTACATGCACGATAAGTACTTCTACGAGGCAGCAGAGTTGGCGCTCATCGATACAGATGTTCGTCGTACTTTCGCTACAGGTATCGCTGGTTTCAGCCACGTAGTTGACTCTATCTCAGCTATCAAGTATGCCAAGGTAAACATCGTCCGTGATGAGACCGGTTTCCCTCTCAGCTTCAAGACCGAGGGCGACTTCCCACGTTACGGTAACGATGATGAGCGTGCTGATGAGATTGCAGTATGGTTGCTCAAGACCTTCATGAACATGATCAAGAAGCATCATACATACCGCAATTCAGAGCCTACTACATCTATCTTGACTATCACATCAAATGTAGTATACGGTAAGTACACCAGCAACATGCCTGATGGTCGTCCAGCCGGTGCTCCTTTGGCTCCAGGTGCTAACCCATCTTACGGTGCAGAGAAGAACGGTCTCTTGGCTTCATTGAACTCAGTTGCTAAGTTGCCATACGAGTATGCTCTCGATGGTATCTCTAATACTCAGACCATCAGCCCAGGTGCCCTCGGACACAACGATGAGGAGCGTGCCCAGACATTGGTAGGTGTATTGGATGGTTACTTCAACCAGGGTTCTCACCACCTGAACGTGAACGTATTCGGTATCGACAAGCTCAAGGATGCGATGGAGCACCCAGAGAAGGAAGAGTACCAGAACTTCACCATCCGTGTAAGTGGTTACGCTGTTAAGTTCATCGACTTGACACGTGAGCAGCAGCTCGACGTAATCGCTCGTCAGGCTCACGAGAGACTCTAATCAATTAGAAGAATAAATATTGCCCGCTAGATTTTCTGTCCGAGGATATTTAGCGGGCATTTTTCAAAAAGATAAAATGATTATGGGTGTATTTATTTTTTTGGGTGTTATCGCCTTATTTATGAGTCTTTTTGCATTGTGGGGAGTATATGATCTTCGAAAGAATGCATAAAGGATTTGTACACAGCATAGAGAGCTTTGGTTCAGTAGATGGACCAGGCATCAGATTTTTGATTTTCCTGCAGGGGTGTCCGATGCGCTGCCAGTTCTGCCATAACCCGGATTCATGGAAGACGGGAGTAGGAGAGGAATGGAGTGCCGATGATCTGCTGGATAAGGCAGAGCGATTCAAGAGTTATTGGGGTGACAAGGGCGGTATTACTGTAAGTGGTGGAGAAGCCCTGATGCAGATAGACTTTCTCATCGAACTTTTCGAGAAAGCCCATCAGCGTGGCATCAACACTTGTCTTGATACATCAGCGCAACCATTTAGGAAAGAGGGTGCTTTCTTCGATAAATTCGAGCGTCTGATGGCCGTCACAGATACTGTTCTTCTTGATATCAAGCATATCAACGATGAAGAGCATCGTAAACTCACCCGCCATTCTAATGTAAACATACTGGATTGTGCACGATATTTAAGCGAGATACACAAACCAGTATGGATTCGTCACGTCCTGATTCCAGGTATTACCGACAAGGATGAATACCTCTATCAGCTGCGTGATTTTCTTTCTACACTCTCAAACATTGAGCGAATAGATGTCTTACCTTATCATACGATGGGTATCTACAAGTATGAGAAACTAGGTATTGCCTACCCGCTGGAAGGCATAGATCCTCCTACTAGTGATCGCATTGCTCATGCAGAAGCAATCTTGCAAGAGGCACTTTAGCCTCTTGCAAGACTGCTTAGATGAGCGTCTAGCGAACTGGTGAGACGGGCTTTGATGATAGGCTTTGTGATGTAGTCGTTTACTCCAAGCTCATAGCACTCATCAATATTATCCTTGTTGCTTAACAGGGAAACCACGATGATGACCATTTCACTTTTCGAGTATTTAGAGCGTACATGGTCTATTACGTCCCACCCATTTACATGTGGCATCATCAAGTCGAGCAGTATCACGTCCGGCTTGAATGAGTCAATCAGTTCAATGGCTTCTTTTCCGCCATTTGCAGTTTTCACGTCGATGTCGAAGTCCTTTATCATTTCAGAGATAGTTTCAATATTTTCTGAAATATCATCGACGATTAGCACTTTGTTCTTTTCCATCTTTCACTGGTTATTATATAGGTTCTTTCCGATCTTGAAGATCTAGTTTCTTGGCTTGTGAATGCCGTAGATGTCGCACATGAATCCTTTATCAGTGATTAGATTGTTCATGTCGATACTGTCGAACATCTTGTGATGAGTACCGATTACCACAATCTGATACTCTTTTTCCAGAACTTTAGGATCATCTGTCACCTTGATGTTATATTCTTCTTTTACTTCCTTTACATCTACCAATGGATCGTAGAGTGTGGTTTTGTAACCTGCTCCTACCAGGTTGATATAGAGATCGGCTACTTTTGTGTTTCTGATATCATCGCTGTCTGGCTTGAACGAGAAGCCGAGAATCAGCACGTTAGTCTCCGGAGCCTTGAACTTTCTGCTTTCAGATGCATTCTTTATCTTTCCTGCCATCCATACCGCCATCTGCTCGTTAACCTCGCGGGCTGTAGAGAGCAGCGATGGCACTACGTCTACCTCCTGTGCCTTGTTAATCAGGTAGTATGGGTCTACTGCGATGCAGTGACCGCCAACGAGTCCTGGAGTAGCAGGAACAAAGTTCCATTTTGTGCTTGCTGCCGCTGTTACGTCTTCAATATTGATATTCATCTTGTCGAAGATCTTTTCCATCTCATTGAAGAAGGCTATCTGTACGTCTCTCTGGCAGTTCTCCATCAGTTTACATGCCTCTGCTATTTTGATACTTTTCGCCTTGTAGGTGCCATGGGTAAGTACTGAAGCATAGAGGCTGTCGATGATAGCTGCTGCTTCGGGTGTAGAACCGCTGGTAACCTTCACGATGTTCTCGATGGTATGAACAGTATCGCCCGGGTTGATGCGCTCTGGCGAGAAGCCTACAAAGAAACTCTGGTTTAATTTCAATCCAGATGTAGATGCTAGTAATGGAGCGCAGACCTCTTCTGTCAGACCTGGGTAAACGGTACTCTCGTAGACTACGATATCACCTTCTTTCAGAATCTTGCCAACCTCAGCTGTAGCATTGCGCACGCAACTGATGTCTGGCTTGTTCGATTTGTTCACCGGTGTCGGTACAGCGATGATATACACGTTACACTTCTTCAGGTCATCAATATTGCTGGTCAGTTTCAGTCCCTGTTCCAATGCCTTGCATACAGTTTTGTTGTCTGTCATTGTACTTTTGGCTAGCTTGGCTACCTTTTCAGCTTTGATGTCATAACCCCATGTATCGTATTTCTTTGAGAATAAGCATGCTAGTGGAGTACCAACATACCCCAATCCTATTACTCCAATCTTAAACTCAAAAGATTTGTTTATCATATACTATATTGTTTATGTTTTATAATGTTATTTCTTTTATTGGGAGCTCCCTGCTGTGTTTGCGTTACAGCAAGTAACTCGGGTCTTTTAGATTCCTTCAAGCTGAGCATAGCGCGAAGTCTTCTCAGGGTTCCATGCGTCCTTGTAAGAACGGCGGAAGAAGAGCTCTTGCAGATGAGCCGACAGACGGGCGATACGCAGGAAATAACCTGTATAAGGCGACATCAGTGGCAGGTATCTGTAGAGGAACCACACGTCTTTCTTTCTTTCTGAAACCATCAGCACCAGGATGAAGGCAAGCTGCGAGAAGCATACTCTGATAAAGTAGCCCAGCGCCAGCACCTCGATGATGTGCGTGTTAAACGTGATGGCGAGCTTGATGATATACCACAACCACAGGAAATTGAGGAAGCAGTCGAAAACCACACTCTCCATGTTGGATAACCAGTTAAGGATACTCCAGTTCTTGGTAGGCAGCAGAATGTCGGCATGCTTACGGAGACGGAATCTCACGAGCGAGCGCGACCATCTGATGCGCTGATGATACAGCTTGTACCATTTGGTAGGAACATTGGTCATGCAGATGGCATCTTCGGCAAATTTCACTTTATATCCGGCTTTGCGGAGTTTCTGTGTCAGGTCACCGTCCAGTCCCGGTCCTATGTCCCAATAGCCCACTTCCTGCAGCGTCTTTCTTTCGAAAGCTCCGAAAGCTCCCGAAATGATGTGGTAGATGCCCAGTTCGCTGGTTACGATACGTCCCACCTGTATTCGCTTCAGGTATTCGAAAGCCTGCAGCGATGAGCAGATGGTCTCCTTGTAGTTGCGCACTTTCACACATCCGCCTACACCCTTCACCATTCCGTCGATGTAGAAGGGGAGTAGAATCTTCTCCAGTGCATCACGGTCTAGAGAAGAGTCGGCATCCAGACATACGATGTATTTGCCTCTTGCCATCTGGGCTCCATAGTTGCTGGCGGCAGCTTTACCGCCTCTTGTATCCAACCTCAGGTAGTGGGTGATATACCCGGCTCGGTAGAGGTCGTTACAAATCAGTTTGGTGTCGTCGTCGCTACCATCGTCTACCACGATAATTTCGTAGTTGCGGTAGGTTTGCTCAGCCAGCGAGTTCACCATTTTGAATATATGTTTGCCTTCGTTCTTTCCCGGTACGAGGATGCTTACGAGTGGATTCTCGCGGTACAGGAAGTACTTGGCATATTCTTTCTCTTTATCTATCCGGTTTCTCTTCATCAGTCGGTTTCCGATTACGAGATATTCCAGGATATAATATCTTGGCATCTCGATGAAGAAGAGGAACCAGTAGGTATTCACGATACTGCTAAACGATAGCGTGCTGATCCAGTCGAAGAAATCGTTCAGATGTTCTGCTATGCTAAACATACGCTTTTCCCTTTCTTCTTGATGGCTTATCTCAGCACGGTGAGCGCCAAGAGGGCCATGATTATGAGTATACCTGCGATGGTGACAAGGATGGCAACGAGTTTCTTGTAGAGCACGATGCGCTTCTGTATCTTGTCGTTTTCATCTTCCTTCGGCTCCGTATCGAGCAGCTCTTCCTGCGGCTGCACCTCTTTCTCTTCTTCCTTCATCAGAGGTTCCTCTGAGTAACGGCAGTAGTCGTCTGGAGTCATATCCACATATTGCAGTTTGTTGAAGAACTCGTCATAGTTGTTGGCGATGGTCTTCGTTTTGGTTTCCAGCATGCTGCAGATAATCTCGTCCGGTTCTATCGAGTTGGCGAGTTTTCTGATGGCTATCGACATCTCCTTGCTCAGTTTCTGCTGAGCCTCTTCCACCGTTTCGCCCTGTTCATAGAGGGTAGAGGATACGTAGAAGATATTGTTGTTGTAAGACACCTTGTGATTGGAGAAGATTCTACAGAGCTTGCCCTGTATGCTTTCCTTTATCTTTACGGTATCCTTGTTATCATCTATAATCCATATCTTGCCTACCATGACCGAGAGTTCATCCTTGCGGTAGGTTTCCATCAGCTGGCGTCGCAGTCGGTTCATCAGCAGATAATATTCCATGAAGTTATCATAGATGTTCACCATGTTGCTGAACATGATGTTGCCGCTGGTCAGTGTTCTGATTCCTTCTTCCGTTATCTCGTAGTCCTCTACGTCTCGTGGCACCAGGGCATTTACCGGATAGGTGTTCTCGCAGTAGCAGCAGGTTGCCTTGGTGATAGGCGAGGTAAACGAGTTCTCGCAGTCGTTGCAGGTATATACCACGGCTGGTCTGTCATAGTCAACACCGATGTGGCGCAGTTTCTTGTGACACTTCGGACAGATGAGCATACCGCCCACATTGTAGCTGCTCTCTGGCGATACGTTGGCGCAGCTGAAGTGGTGGATGATGTTCTGTATCTTCAGGTTCGAACTTCCGCACTTCGGACAGCACTCCGTATAGAGCAGGTGAGAGTGGTTACACTTAGGGCAGAGGTGCTCCTTGAGCAGGAAGCGGTGAATGCGCAGTGATCCGAACTCCACCATAGTGTCGATGAACATGAACATCTCGTTGAGATGGAAGAGACCTATACTGTGATAGTGCTCGAAGATTGGGTTGATATATCCCAAAGACGATTTCTCCAGCAGTCGGTGTCCCATGATTCGCTGGTCTCTTGAGAGCAGGTATCTCAGAATATTGGCAAAGAGCTGGTTAGGCTGTGTAGGACGGCTTGTTTCGCTTTTTACACCAAACTTCTGTCTTGCCAGCTTGATTTTGTCTATAATCTCATATACCTTTTCATTGTTCATGTCGCTCACATAGGCATCGACGATATAGTCGATAATCTGTCCCTTTCCCGATAACGCCGTATTGACGAATATCGGTTTGTAGCTACATTTCCACGATAAGATTGGACTGGCTCCAAACAGTATAGCATGGAACGCACGCTCACTCTTCGTATTGATGTAAATACAATCGAAGTAGTCGGGCTGGATGTCCGGTGTCGAGTCGATATCTATATAGCTATCGATGGTGAGCACCATATCTCCACGTTTGTTTCTTCTAAGTCCAATCATTCTTTATTTCTTTTGTTCTTGATGATTATTGGTGTCGCTCGAAATCAGGTTGCTTCGCTTCACGTTTTCGTTCTTGCCCACTGGGACGGTGTACATCGGCAGTGGCTTCGGATCGAGCATGGCACTAATCTTGTTCACTCTTATTCTTACCGGCAGTCTGTTGCTCATCACCCATGCCGGAACTCTCTGGCTCGGGTTCAGGGTGAAGACGGCAACCACTGCGTTGGCATCATGCGAGAAGTTGCTCTGCAGATGCTTTGGAATTTCCTCTACTCTCAGACCTACCATCTGCAACTTAGCCTGCAGTTCCAGGTCTTTGTTGATGATGATGTCTGCATCGTCAGGGCTTTCCATATACTTCACCATGTCGTTGGGTACGTATGCGATTACGCCCAGATGGCAGGCAGCATAGTCGGTGTGCTGAATAACCATTACCTCCTCGCTCTTGAATAGCAGTGTCTTGTCGCTTACATTAATCTTAGAGATGTAGGCATCGGCTGGTGCACAGCAGTAGTGTATAAGTCCCGGGTTGTAGATGCTGGTGTTGGAGTAAGGCATGGAAGCATTTGCTCTGCCGGCTCCTCTGCGGCTCATGAAGTTATAGGTGGTGTTCTTAGCCTGTGCGTAGATTTCCACCTTGTTGGCCTGCTTTCTCAATTCCTCTTCTACCTCAGCAATCTCAGCATCCAGGGCATTGCGCTTGGTGTTGTCGGTAAGACCGTAGTAGATGTCCGAACTTTCAGAGGCTTTCTGTTTCCTCAGTTCAGCGAGGCGGGTACGCAATACAGGAATCTCCTGCTGTGCGAGCTTAGCCTGTACCTCCATGTCGTGAGTCTCCTTTACGGCAGAAGGCAGGATGTTCGGGTCGTATTGGTTCACAATATTGCCTAGCAGTACATAAGAGTAGAGCGTATCTCCCTTATGCACCACTTCACCCATTTCTTTGTTCACCTTAAGGATATAGATGTCGTCAACGGCACTGATATGGTTTTCATCGAGGGTGATATAACCGTCGAAGGTAGCCCATATCATACGAGTGACAATATAGTAGGCGGCAAGCACGATAACCAGCAGGAAGATCAGGGCAAAGATGATCTGCTGTCTGGCAAGGCGGTGACTCTGCGTTTTCAGCAAGTCAGCCATCGCCTGCTCTTGTGGCGTGCCATTATATTGGAATTCATTCATATTCTAGTTTCCTTACATTCAAAGTTCTATTTCTTTGAAGATGTTGTTGTTGTCATAGATGCTCACGGCTTTCTCGATATTGATGATAGCGAGGGCCCGGTTCTGCATCAGTTTATACATTCGCTCCATACTTTCCAGGAGTCCCGTATATTCGTCCATACGCATCAGATAGTTGTATCCCTGTTTCTGGTTCTGGTAGGCATAGCGGCGCATTTCTATATATTTGCCGGTCTGGTCTATATGAAAGGCCTCTGTGGCTATCGCCTTGTTCAGGTTGTCTATCTTCTTGAGCAGGATGCCTACCGACTGTTTTATTTCTTTCACGTCGGTACCGCGGCTGCTGCGTATGATTTCCTTCTGGGTCTCCAGTGCCTGTCGCTTGCGTGGCGTTTCGTTCCAGATAGGAATGGTGAATCTCACGCCTACGTCGGCATTGTTCGAAATCTTGTTGTTGCTCTGCCAGTAACTCGACCATCTTGCGAATGGTGTGAGTCGGGTAGTGCTTAAATAGTTGGTCAGCTTGCTGTCGTTGTCAGCAATCTGTTCTTTCACCATCATGATGCGTGCATCCAGACTTTCCTGGTTCAGATGGTTCCAGAGGGCTGTTGTGTCTACCACAATCTTGGTTGGTTTGATGCGGTAGATAGGCTTGTTGCTGATATCTCTGTCTGTGCAGAGCACGGAGATGTCATATTCAGCCTCCAGCTTATCGTTCATCACTTTCAGCATCTTGTCGTTGCTGATTCGGTCTTTCTCAAGCATAAACTGGTACGCTTCGTTCATGATGTCGAGGTTGTCCAGTCTGTGTGCTATAACAGTACCGATATAGAAATTATATTGTTCGGTCAGCTCGTCGGCTGCCTTTTCATAGATGTCTGCAGTTTGGCGCTTTTTTATTTGCAAGCGGTCGAGTTCATTGGCAAGAGCAATCTTAGTTCTTTTCTCCTTGCCTTGGTAGAACTTCGAGTTGATGATGTTCCATCCCAGTTCGGCTTGAACCTTCATCTTATATTTTGATACCTCTTTTGCGTCGTCTTCTTCAGAGTCGAAGTACGCGTCAGGTCGGGCATAGACCTGTCCGGTCACTTCCAGACCGTTGTGTCTGTTGAGCGCAAGATGCTCATGTGCTGTTTTCGACCAGAACAGAGAGTCGGTCTTGCTGATATCAGCGTGATGCTGATTATTGAGTCCCAGTTCTATGACTGGTGCTTTCACCCAAATAGGGTTTTTGATGAGAGTGTCGAGTTGTGCGAAGCGCTGTTTGAAGTGTCTCAGTACATTATCGTTCTTCAGATTCTCATATACGAGCATCTTAGGGCTAAAGCTCTTCGGCTTTTTGCCTTTCGTCTGAGCCGTAGCGCTTTGTGCTGCCATGAGAAGTAGCAGAACAGTAGTTGAGTATAGTATTATTTTTCGCTTCATTCTATTTTTTGTTTAAACACAAAGAATGCAGCAGCAGGCTAATGCAACTGCATTCATCTGGTGTTAGGGTATTTATTTGTATTAAATACTTCTTAGTATTCTCTTACTTCTTTGTCTGCTTCTTATCAGTCTCATAGCTTGTGCCTGCACCAGATGCGTTTTTGTCAACCAACTGGTATATCTTCAATCTATTCTTACCGTAAGCTACATAAATTAAACCATTGTATAATTTTACATAGTTAGCAGAATTCCAAGAAATCTTACCTGTAGTCTCATCTGCCACGCCTGTTACGCGTGTCTTAGCTACTACCTTTGGCTTGCCTTTTTCCATCTCGTTCTTGTCGAGAACAACAAGACCATAGCCACCACATGCTAAGTATACATAATTGTTATCGTATGTTACTCCATTAGCATATCCCTGTGGCTTTTTGGTTGAAGCTGTAAGAGGAGCCTGCCATGTCCATTTCTCAGTACCATTCTTGTCGTAGCATGTCAGTCCATTTGCACAGCGGCAAACATAGATGTTCTCACCGTCGATGGCAATTGTGTTCTTACCATTGTTAGGTGTGATGCTTGCGATATCGATAGTCTTCTTTGGAGTTGCAGTTGCAATGTTAGCACCTGCATCAAACAAATCCAATTTAGCATCAACTGCAGCATCAGGGTCGCTAGGACGTGTGGTGTAGTAGAGGGCTGCAATCTCATTGCCATTGATGGCGATGTGCTTTGCCTTACCTGGAGTTGGCTTGCTGTTGAGAAGTTCCAATGTGTTTGGATCGTAAACTTCATAGCCTCTAGTACTTGTGATGAGAAGTTTGTCTCCGTCGCGTATGATGGCATTCTCATCTAAGCTTGAAGATTGAGTGGTCTGATCCAATGGGACGATGATAAGTGGATTAACAAAAGCATCGCCAATGTTCTTAACATCTGTATCCAAGAGTCCACTTGAATTAATACCAATTCTTGCCATCAAACCATTTGCTTCAGTCTGCTTACCTGCTTCATTGTGGTAAGCATAGTTACCTACTACATACAAATTAGGAGTTGAAGACTTACTGTCAATCATCAAGTGGTTGAAGTCCATTGTGTTGTCTTTGTCCTGCAAGTACTGTAACAACTTAGTCTGCTTATTGGCATCTGTCTCGAATACTTCGATACAGCCACCGTGTCCTTTTCCACGTGTGTGATAAGACATATAGAGCTTGCCATTATACTCCTGAATGCAAGTTGCAGAGATGTCGTGAGTATGGTCGTAGCCAATTTCACCAACTTCATCTATTCTCTTACCAGGTGTAGGATCCTCTGGTTCCAATGTGTATCCACACTTTGCAGGCTTTGCTACAACAGGGTTAGAGTTATTCTTGTAGTTGTGGGCAGCTCCAGCGTTAGGGAAGTGGCAGTCACTAAATGCATAATGGTCACCATTTGGTGCACTATTATTCATTTTGTTTACATCGATGTAGAACTCCCCACCATCATTCGCTGCTTGGAATATATAGCAATCCATCAATGACATTGGGCTTCCGCTACCATTATATTTGATTTCGTTAGCCTTAATCAAAGCTTTGGCATCCTTACCCTGAAGAATGACAGAACCGCTACCATTCTTGTTGGTTGTTAATGTGCCTTCGCATTCAATAGTACTATTGTTTACCAAGTATATATTGGTAGAAGACATAATGGTGATATTCTTTGCCTTTATATAGTTGGTGTGGAGTGCACTTCCTGCACCGTCTCCACCCTTTAAAATCAAATCTCCAGGAATTTCAAGAGAGCAGCAATACAACTGGCCACTATTGTCAAATGTAAGGCTCTTAAATTTAGCATGACCATCAATGTTGACGATACCATCCAATTTAACGTCTGTATTTTCAAGACCTTCTGTTCCGCCTTGTATATTTACGATAGCTCCCTTTTCGGATTTTAGATCTGGACATGTAACCTTACCTCCAGCATAGAATTTTCCTTGAACCCTCAGTGCCTTACCGTTTAAGTCCAAATCCGTATTTGTGTAGAATTCGTCATTGGGAGAAACATAGAAGTCGCTTGCGTTGCTATTATTATATGTAATCTTACCATCATAGTTGTACAGCTTTACACAAGAGCTTAGGAATATGTTTCCATCAGTATTACCTGAGATTGCATTAATGTTTACTGTTCCACCAAGGACTATAAGCTTACCATTTGAATTTCCCCAGCAATTGTCTATTGTAAGCTCACCTTCTACATATAGTGTTGCACCATTCAAGTTTAATCCACTTGTTAGATGTGTTCCTTTTTTTACTAAATATGATTTGCCTGCTTGAAGATTAGTTGTTGAATATGGCTTACCTTCAGGATTCCAAGCCTCTACAATTTTAATTGCATCAGCAGGTACATTTGGCTTCTCTGGCATGTTGTATACATCTCCCATACTAGCTTGAGGTACATCTGCTGCTCTACTTGCTGCTGACACCTTGAAGTTGTATACACGAGATGCAAGAACTTGTGCATCTGTAATCGACGTAACTTCTTTACCTACTACATCCTGTGGAGTAGAAGGAGATAATGGGCTCTCGTTTGAATCGCTACAAGATGTGAGGAGCATTGCTGCGAAAGTAAAAGAAGCTAGTTTGATGTTAATAGCTTTCATGTTAGTCTTTTATTAACCGTTAATATTCCTTTCGTATTTCACGTATACCTTTTTATTAGCTAGTTATCTTAGCTTTTTATAAGGTTTGTTCTCCCTCACTCCTAAAAGTGAGAGTGGGGGAGAACAAGAGAGTATTTTATCAATATCTAATTACTTAGTTGTTGAAGTGAGTTTGAATACCTGTACACGGCTCTGTCCATAAGCTACGAAGATGTAACCATCCTTGCCAACTGTTACATAGTTAGCAGAGTTGCCATTCTGCCACTGACCATTCTCCTGTTTGCCGTTGAATGCGATACGATGGCAAAGCTCTTTACCTGTTGCCTTGTCAAGTACAACTACACCATAACCACCAGCTGCTACAAATACATAGTTTCCGCTGATTGCTACACCATTGCAGTAACCCTTAACGGCACCATACTTTTTGCTCTTATCGTTCTGGATGGCTGGAACTACATAATCCCATACCTTGTCGCCATTTGAATTATAGCGAACGAGACCACGAGCACCCTGGCAAACGTAGAGATCTGTTCCATCAACAGCGATAGTGTTCTTGCCGTTCTCTGGTCCTACATTACCATTGGTAGTGTAAGTCTTAGAAGCATTGTTGAACATTGTGGTATTGAACTCCTTGATTGTACCTGTTGTGTTTGCTCCTGTAGCAACCAAGCTATATACCTTGTCGTTTGCTGTAACAACGCTCTTAACTTCTGTATCCTCAAACCAAATGTGGTTGAAGTCTTTGTCGTAATCCTCGAATCCTCTTGTTGAAGCTACTACGAAGTGGTCACCATACTTTGTGATACTGTTAGCGTCCAATTTGTTGTGCTCAGTAGCATTCAGTACGTATGTCTTCATTGCGTCTTCACCTGTAGTCAAAATGTTATTCTGCAATGGAACGTAAGCGAAGATGGCACCCTTATTTACTTCACCACCAGCAACGTATACTCGATTGTTGTCTACCAGCAGGTGATTGATGTCCAAACCTGTTGTACCCTGTACTTCCTGATCTGGCTTAATCTGATTTCCTTCGAAGTGTAGAACTTCAAGACCACCCTTGCGAGCCTTGCCATTTGTGTGGTAAGATACGTAGATGTAGTCGCCTACGTTCTGGATGCAAGATGCAGACATAGCATTGTTTGAAGGGTTGAATGCTGCAACCAAGTCAAGCTTTGGATTTGACTTGATGGCATTGATGTCGACAGTCAACTCGTAGCCATACTTCTTGTGATTCTCGTCTATCAACTTAACAACATCACCAGTTGTAGCCTTGTCATAGTCAAGATAAGATGCAGAGATATCAAGATCGCCTGCAGAAGGCATTTCGCCATTGCCATTGAAGCATTTGGTGAACTGTAACAATAATACAGAATTGTTGCCTGGAGTAGCAAATGCGTCAATCTTGTCATTGCCATTGTTGGTGAACTTGTCTGCCTTAATTACTACTACGGCATCATTTCCTGCCAATGTAATCTGGCCAGATGATGCATTATCTGTATTGAGGTTGTTTACATTGATAACGTTTCCATCTGAGATTGTAATGTTGCTGCCAGACTTCAAGTTAAGCTCTGCCTCTCCAACCTTAGTAACGGTCTTGTTCTCATCCTTCTCGTTGTTTGTTACGTTAACATAGTGAGCAGTCAATGAAGAACCACTCTCCATATTGAGCTTGCCAGTAACCTTGATTGCTGTGTTTTCTGCGCTAGCATCAATAGTACCATTTACAGTTACGTTGCCAGCCTGCAAGAAACCTCCAAGTTTCAAACCACCACCAACTGTTACATTTGTGGCGTTGAGAACGTTTGCAGTAGCATTTACTGATGCACCTTCCTCAATGTTCAGATCAACTGCACGCAGAGAACCATCGATAAATGCTGCAGAACCATTCTTGAATGTGATATTTTGTGTAGGAACTACCTTTTCGCCCTTTTCATTGGCAACTGTCATGCCGAGACCTGTGCGGAGCTCCTGACCAGATTTGCCTGTTCCTCTCCAGTTAGCATAAAGCTTACCTTCGATAACAATGTTGTTTTTCGCCTTTAAGCTAGCGCTAGCCTCTGTGACATATATAATATCATCTTTGGCAATCATACTGCCTGTACCATTGTATTCTACTTTGGCACCCTTGCCCAATACGATTTTGTTGCCACCTTCTGTCTTGTCGTAAATCAAAGTAGCATCACCATTAACGAAAATAGTAACACCCTTGATACGCTTGCCTGTCAAGTCAACTTTGTTTTTGTTCTTCA
>OIZH01000177.1_pt1 | contig 13707 bp, 9 predicted proteins | sample 1588511 | NCBI WGS metagenome assembly OIZH01 (sample SAMN03283237) | human gut metagenome | biome: human-associated habitat; material: feces | host: Homo sapiens | place: Peru | collected 2012
AAATCCTAAAGACATGCCACCACATCCACAAAACAAATCCAAAACAGTATTTAAATCTTTATTAGTCATATTTTCTTTTGGTTGCAAATGTAGTAAAAATAATCCACAAAATCTTATTGGCTACTAATATTTATAGAAGGAATAGGCTCGTTACCCCTGCGTGGGAATTTTGTTTTAGCTATGCGGTAATGATGTACCCGCGCTGCGGTAATCGGATAACCAACGCGCGGTTGGAATATAATAAAACGAATCACGCATAAAAATAATCGCCTCAATATGTAATAAACACCAAAGGCTTGCGTTTACTAAATATAAAACATCTCTAAAACGCATAAAATAGCTATGCCTATGAAGTATTTTACTAAAGAAGAACTACAGCCTTCGGAAAAGACGCTGAGCTTTATCCGACAGATAGCCTACTCCTACAGACTGGCGCAGGCTAACAACCGCAATAAGCCTTATTGCGTTAGCTAACACAACACCTCCAACAACACTCTAAAAAAAGAAAACAACGTAAACAAAGAAAGTAAATAAAATAAACAGGAATGGAAACTCTCATATCACCTTCGCTTCTCTCAGCGAACTTCATCGACTTGCGTTCGGACATCGACATGATAAACCGCAGCGAAGCCGACTGGTTGCACCTCGACATCATGGACGGCGTGTTCGTGCCTAACATCTCGTTCGGATTCCCCGTCATACAGGCTGTTGCAAAGGAGTGCAAGAAGCCGCTCGACGTTCACCTGATGATTGTGCATCCGGAGAACTACATCAAGCAGGTGGCTGCTACGGGCGCCATGATGATGAACGTACACTACGAGGCGTGCACTCACCTGCACCGCACCGTTCAGGAGATTCACGCTGCGGGCATGAAGGCTGGCGTGACGCTCAACCCGCACACTCCGGTGAGCGTGCTCGAGGACATCATCTGCGATGTGGATATGGTGCTGCTGATGAGCGTCAACCCGGGCTTCGGCGGACAGAAGTTCATACCCAACTCGGTAGAGAAGACGAAACGCCTGCGCCGCCTCATCGACGAGTCGGGCAGCAAGGCGCTCATACAGATAGACGGCGGCGTAGACGACAAGTCGGCTCCGCTGCTCGTGGCTGCTGGTGCCGACGTGCTCGTGAGCGGCAGCTACGTGTTCAAGGCTGCAGACCCTATCGCTACGATTCACGGTCTGAAGCATTGCCTCTAAGTAAAGTTATTGCTGGCTGTCCAGCACTCTATAAAGCATAAAAAGCGGAAACCTTCATCGTAAAGGTCTCCGCTTTTTCTATTTTACATTGTCATTCTCTCTTTTTACGGCATCATGCCTGCAAAGCGTTTTCGTGGACGCCAGAGACGGCACGACCGCTCGGATCGTTCATGTTCTTCCACGCCTCGTCCCACTCCAGAGCCACTGCTGTAGAGCAAGCCACACTTGCCTCGTGAGGCACGCTGCGGGCTGCACTCTCGCTCGGGAAATGCTCTTCGAAGATGGAACGGTAGTAATACTCCTCCTTGCACAGCGGCGTGTTGATGGGGAAACGCTCTTCAGCATGCGCCATCTGCTCGTCGGTGACAGCCTCTGACGTTACCTTCTTCAGGGTGTCAATCCACGAGTAGCCTACGCCGTCGCTGAACTGCTCCTTCTGTCGCCACGCCACCTCCTCAGGCAGCATGTCCTCGAACGCCTCACGCACGATGCGCTTTTCTATAGACGCCTTGGGGTCGGCTTCGCCCGACTGAGATGCGGGGAGAACGCTGCACATCTTAGCCTTGGGATTGGTGCGCATAGCCACGTCAAGGAATTCCTTGTCGAGGAACGGCACACGACCTTCCACGCCCCACGCCGAGAGACTCTTGTTGGCACGCAGACAGTCGTACAGATGCAGCTTCGAGAGCTTGCGCACGGTCTCCTTATGAAACTCCTCTGCCGAAGGAGCCTTGTGGAAGTAGAGGTAGCCACCGAAAATCTCGTCGGCTCCCTCGCCCGAAAGCACCATCTTTATGCCCATCGACTTTATCACACGCGCCAGCAGATACATCGGCACGGAAGCACGCACGGTGGTTATATCGTAGGTCTCGATGAAGTAGATAACGTCGCGCAGGGCGTCCAGTCCCTCCTGAATGGTATAGTTGATTTCGTGATGCACCGTGCCTATGTGGTCGGCTACCAGACGCGCCTTCGCCAAGTCGGGCGCTCCCTTGAGTCCCACGGCAAACGAGTGGAGACGCGGCCACCAGGCACGGCTTCTGCTGTCGGTCTCTATACGGCGTTCGGCGTAGCTCTCGGTGATGGCGCTGATAACGCTGCTGTCGAGTCCGCCCGAGAGCAGCACTCCGTAGGGCACGTCGCTCATCATCTGGCGTTTCACGGCAGCGCAAAGACTCTTGCGTATTGCGTCGCTGCTCGCCGTGTTGTCCTTCACGTTGTCGTACTCCATCCAGTCGCGCTTGTACCAACGCTTCATTCCGGGATCCTTGCTCCAGTAGTAGTGGCCCGGCAGAAAAGGCTCATAACGCTCGCACTCACCCTCCAAGGCCTTAAGCTCGCTTGCCACAAACACCTTTCCGTCGGCGTTGTATCCGATATAAAGAGGTATGACGCCTATATGGTCGCGGGCGATGAGGAAAGCGTCCTGCTCCTCGTCATAAAGAGCGAAGGCGAAGATGCCGTTCAGATCTTCGAGAAAGTTGACGCCCTTGTCGCGATAAAGCGCCAGAATAACCTCGCAGTCGCTGCCCGTCTGGAAATCATAACGCCCCTTGTATCTTTCTCTTATCTCCTTGTGGTTGTATATCTCACCGTTCACGGCCAGCACCTGCTTGCCGTCGGGCGAGAACAGAGGCTGACCTCCACTCTCTGGGTCGACAATGCTCAGTCGCTCGTGCGCCAGTATGGCGCTTCCCGAACAATGAATGCCGCTCCAGTCAGGACCGCGGTGACGTATCTTCTTGCTCATGCCAAGCGCCTTGGTGCGCAGCTCTGGCGTCTGCTCCTTAACGTTGAATATTGCTACTATTCCGCACATAATTCTCTCTCTCTAATTGTAAATAAAACTACAAAAACATTCAATTCACTCAAAGCGACTGCAGGTAGCTATCCACCTTCTGCGCCGCATCGCGACCGCTTGCCATAGCTCTCACCACAAGCGAGGCTCCGTTCAAGGCGTCGCCGCAGACGAAGACGTTCTCCGGATAGTCGGGATGCTGCGGTTTGAGGAATCCCATCGCAAGGAAACAAGCCTCGCACTTTATCACCTCTGGGTCGCCAGCCTCAACCATTGTCGGACGGCCGCCTTCAGGGTTTGGTTGCCAATCGATGGGTTGCACTCTAACACCGCACAATCTGCCGTTCTTGCCTATAAACTCCAGCGTGTTGATGTTCCAGCGGCGCGTACATCCCTCCTCGTGGCTCGACGTTGTTTTGAGCACGCGCGGATAGTTAGGCCACGGATTCTTCGGATCGTCGAGCCCCTCTACGGGGCGTGGCATAATCTCTATCTGAGTTACGCTCTTGCATCCCTGACGATGCGCTGTGCCTATGCAGTCCGAACCGGTATCGCCACCGCCGATGACCAGAACGTCCTTGTCCTTGCAGGTGACACGCTCGTCCTTCGAGTACTCTGCTCCAGATAGGACGCGGTTCTGTTGCGAGAGCAGCTCCAAGGCGAGGTGCACACCTTTAAGTTCACGGCCGGGCACGTTCTTCAGATCGCGAGCCTCGGGCGTTCCTGTTGCAAGGACATAGGCGTCAAAACCTCCGGGTAGCGAACTGGTTTCCACTACCGTATTGTATACGAACCGTATGCCTTCCTCTACGAGTATGTCAAGTCTACGGTCGATGATATGCTTCGAGAGCTTGAAGTTTGGAATGCCGTAACGCAGCAAGCCGCCAGCTGCCTCGTTCTTGTCGAACACGGTGACGGCGTAGCCCATACGGTTAAGGCGGTTGGCTGCCACAAGACCGGAAGGTCCGGCACCAACGACCGCAACGCTCTTGCCGTTACGCGGGAAGATCATCGGCTTTATATAGTCCTCGTGCCATGCTGTCTCTGTAATGGCAGCCTCGTTCTCGCGGTTGGTGACCGGAGCATGATCGGTAAGATTGAGCACGCAAGCCTTTTCGCAGAGCGCAGGACAGATGCGGCCGGTAAATTCGGGGAAGTCGTTAGTGGCATTGAGCAGACGGTAGGCCAGTTCCCAGTCGCCCTTGCAGAGAGCGTCGTTCCATTCCGGATCCTTATTGCCCAACGGACAAGCCCAATGGCAGAACGGCACGCCGCAGTCCATGCAGCGGCTGGCTTGAGCCATGCGGTCACGCGAGTTGAGAGTCTGCTCTACCTCGCCAAAGTCGTGTATTCTTTCGTGCAAAGGACGATACCCGGCTTCCAGCCTGGGCACTTCCATGAAAGCTTTTAGTTTTCCCATCTTTTTCTTAGTTGTTTATTAGTTGCATATTGGCGATCTTCTCTTCAAGCAGGCGCATCTTCTCCTCCTGAAGCACTCGCTTGTATTCGATTGGAGTGACAAGAATGAAGTCCTCTACGTAGCGGTTCCAGTCGTCAAGCATGCGACGTGCCAAGGCTGAGCCTGTGTAGAGATAGTGCTGTCGAATGAGTTCGTGGAGTTCCTTGCGTGCCGAGCTTTCCTCGACGAGCGAAATCTCCACCTGATCCATATTGCAGAAATAATCAAAAGTATGTTCGCGGTCCCAGACGTAAGCCAGACCTCCACTCATACCGGCTGCGAAGTTGCGTCCTATCTGTCCGAGCACAACAACACGACCACCGGTCATATACTCGCAGCAATGGTCGCCTGCACCTTCTATTACGGCTGTGGCTCCCGAGTTGCGTACACCGAAGCGCTCGCCCACACGACCGTTCACATACAGTTCGCCACCGGTTGCGCCGTACAGTCCTGTGTTGCCGGCAATGATATTGTCCTCAGCCACGAAGTCTGCACTCGAACGCGACGGAGGCAGAATGCTGATGCGTCCGCCGGAGAGTCCCTTTGCGAAATAGTCGTTGGTCTCACCTTCCAGACGCACATTGAGACCGCGTACGGCGAAAGCTCCGAAACTCTGTCCTGCCGAACCCTTGAACTTTATGTTGATTGTAGAATCGGGCAGTCCTTCTTCGCCATATCGCTTGGCTATTACGCCCGAGAGCATGGTCGTGACAGCACGGTCGGTGTTCTTGATGGCGTAGTCGAGATTCACCTCCTCCTTGTTCTCGATAGCCTTCTCGCAGGCGCTTATGATGTCTTCGTCCTTTACGCCGCTCACTTTGGTGAACTCGCTACGATCCCAATACAGAGCCTTCTCCGTATCAGGACGGTGGAGCAGTCGGCTGAAGTCGATGGTTCCCAACTTTGACGCCTTGTCCTGCGGTATAACCTCTATCAAGTCGGTGCGACCGATGATGTCCTTAAGATGTCTTACGCCAATCTCAGACAGGTATTCGCGCGTCTGCTGAGCAAGGAACGTGAAGAAGTTGACCACGTATTCGGCACGTCCGCGGAACTTGGCGCGAAGGGTTTCGTCCTGCGTTGCCACACCTACCGGACATGTATTTGTATTGCACTTGCGCATCATCAGACAGCCGAGCACGATGAGCGGCAACGTACCGAATGAGAACTCGTCTGCACCAAGCATAGCCATAACGATTACGTCGCGTGCCGTCTTGAGTTGTCCGTCAGTCTGCAGGCGAACCTGGTCGCGCAGACCGTTGAGCACGAGTGTCTGCTGAGCCTCAGCAAGACCTATCTCCGGCGAGATGCCGGCAAAACGCATTGACGAGACCGGACTTGCTCCCGTTCCGCCCTCAGCGCCTGAGATGACGATGAGGTCGGCCTTCGCCTTTGCCACGCCGGCTGCAATGGTGCCCACGCCGCTCTCTGCCACAAGCTTAACGCTGACTGCGGCTGTCGGATTGATATTCTTAAGGTCGAAAATCAGCTGGGCAAGATCTTCGATAGAATAGATATCGTGATGCGGTGGGGGCGATATAAGCGTAATGCCTGGTATGGCGTTACGTGTCTTGGCGATAATCTTGTTCACCTTGAAGCCTGGCAACTGTCCGCCTTCACCAGGCTTTGCGCCCTGCGCCACCTTTATCTGCAACTCTTCGGCGTTGACAAGATATTCGGCTGTAACGCCGAAACGACCTGAAGCAATCTGCTTTGTCTTGCTGCTGAGCGACACGCCGTCCACCGTTGTGTGGTAGCGGGCGTTGTCCTCGCCACCCTCACCCGTATTGCTGCGTGCTCCGAGACGGTTCATCGCCAAGGCAAGAGCCTCATGAGCCTCGATGCTGAGCGCTCCGAACGACATGGCACCCGTAACGAAGTGGCGTACGATGCTCTCCACCGACTCCACTTCGTCGAGCGGTGTAGGCGTTGCAGCCTTCTTGAAGGTGAGCAGATTGCGAAGGAAGATGGGGCGCTGGCCCTTTGCGGTGTCTCCCGTAGCGGAATGGGTGTCAACGATTGCTGCCCACTCCTTAAACTGCTTATAGCTGCCCAAACGTGTGGCAAGTTGCAGCTTCGTGATGGTTTCCGGGTTCCACGCATGTTCTATGCCGTCCTTTCTATAACTGAAAAGACCGTTGTTCGGCAGGAAATACTTCTCCTCTGCCTTCACAACCGGAGACGGGAAGAAAGCTCTCTGATTAAGCTCCGTGTATTCTCTCGCGATATCCTTCAGTCCGATACCGCCGATGGTGCTAAGCTCCGTGCCGAAGTGTTTTCTGAGCAGAGCCTCTGATATGCCGATACTCTCGAATATCTTTGCGCCACGATAAGAGCGGATAGTAGAGATGCCCATCTTCGACATTATCTTCTTCAGACCCTTATCCACAGCCTTTATATAGTTTTGCTCGGCGGTATGGTATTCTTCCTGAATCTTATGCGTTGCGACCAGATGGTCTATAATGGCGAAGGTCATATACGGACAGATGGCGCTGGCTCCGTAGCCGAGCAGCAAGGCAGCGTGCATCACTTCCCTTATCTCGCCGCTCTCAACGATGATGGCGGTCTGTACGCGCTTGCCCACAGAGATAAGATAATGGTGAACGGCGCTGACAGCGAGGAGCGACGGTATGGCAGCATGCTTGCCGTCGATGTCGCGGTCGGTGAGGATGATGTAGTTGACACCCTCGTCCACGCTCGCCTCAGCCTTCTTGCACAGATTGTCGAGAGCGCTGCGCAGACTGCTTTCGCCTTTCTCCACCTCGAAGAGCATGGGCAGCTTCACGGTGTTGAATCCCTTGTAGCGGATATTGCAAAGCAGGTCGAGTTCGGTATTGGTGAGCACGGGTTGCGGCAGACGCACCATCTTGCAGTTGCTCTCGTCGGGAGTAAGTATTCCGCTGCCCACACGTCCTATATATTCGGTAAGCGACATCACCAGTTCCTCACGTATAGGGTCGATGGCAGGATTGGTGACCTGCGCAAACTGCTGACGGAAATAGTTGAACAACAGCTGCGGGCGCTCGCTCAGTACGGCGAGCGGCGTATCGTTGCCCATGGCAGCCACCGGCTCCTGTCCCTTTGTACACATAGGTATGATGGTGCGTTCGATGTCTTCTTCTCCGAAGCCGAAAGCGCGTAGCTTCGTATCGTAGTCGGCTACGGAGTTGGCAACCTTGCGACCGCTCTTGAGGTTCTCCAGCTGAATGCGTCCGGTAGAAAGCCACTGGCGGTAAGGATGCTCGTGAGCCAGCTTGTCCTTTATCTCGCCGTCGTAATATATCCTGCCTTCCTCGGTGTCGATAAGCAGAATCTTGCCTGGCTCGAGACGTCCCTTGCTGACCACATCCGACGGTTCGAAGTCCATCACGCCTACCTCGCTTGCCACCACCATCATGCCGCTCTTGGTTATCGTGTAGCGCGACGGGCGCAGACCGTTGCGGTCGAGCATACCGCCTGCGTACCTGCCGTCAGAGAACATAAGCGCTGCCGGTCCGTCCCAGGGTTCCATCAGGATGGAGTAATACTCGTAGAAAGCCTTGAGGTCTTCCGATATAGGATTCTTGTCGTTGAACGATTCGGGCACAAGGATAGCCATGGCTTGAGGCAGACTCATGCCGCTCATTATAAGGAACTCGAACACGTTGTCGAGCGAGGCGGAGTCGCTCATGTCTTCCTCGACGATGGGCAGGATGTCCTTGATGTCGCCCAAAGCGCCCGAACTGAGCACGCTCTCTCGTGCCTTCATCCACGCACGGTTGCCGCGTACGGTGTTTATCTCGCCGTTGTGGCAGAGCAAGCGGAAGGGCTGAGCCAGTTTCCATTTCGGGAAGGTATTGGTTGAGAAGCGGCTATGCACAAGAGCCAGTCCTGAGGTGAAGTAAGGATTGGTCAGGTCCTGGTAGAAGCGGCGCAATTGCCCGCTGGTGAGCATACCCTTGTAAACGATGTTCTTTGAAGATAAAGAGCAGATATAGAAAGAATCGATACCAAGCGGCAGGATTCTGCGCTCGATGCGCTTTCTTACTTTATAGAGTTTGGTTTCGAGCGAAACGGCATCGGCGCCTTCTGAAGAAGTGGAGAGCGAGGGCGTAGGCGCCACGAACATCTGGCGTATCGTGGGCCTCACTTCGCGTGCTGCCACACCCGGCACGTCTTCGTTGACGGGCACGTTTCGCAGGTGTGTCAGTTCGAGGCCTTCGCGTTCTATCTCCTCGATCATGATGTTCAGAATCTGGTTCTGCAGCTTCTCGTCTCGCGGAAGAAACACCAAGCCTGTTCCGTAACGTCCCTTTTCGGGTACGGGAATGCCTTGCAGCAGAATAAACTCGTGTGGAATCTGAACCATTATGCCAGCACCATCACCTGTCTTGTCACGAGTCTCGGCTCCACGGTGCTGCATGTTCTCCAGCACGCGCAGAGCGTTATCCACCAGCTCATGACTCTTGCCTCCATGTATGTTCACCACCATGCCTACGCCGCACGCATCGTGCTCGTAGGCTGAGGTATACAATCCTTGTTTTGCGTCCATAATATTATTTTGGTTGATACCTTAAAACATCTTCTTACTCGAAGGAACTTACAAAATGTGTTTTCGGCTACAAAAGTAAGACTATCAATCAAAACACGCAAATATCAAGACAGATTTTTACATCAAAAGCTGATATTTCGTTACAAATTCAACAAAATACATAACATTTTTATGCTATATGCAATAAATACGAGCAAAATACGAAGAAGGTATAAGCTCATGGCTATTTGCCTATCGTGTATCTAACGCCCAGATTAAGGTTGAAGTTGAGTGGCTTCTCCTTGTATATCGTGCTGAGCGGGGAGCGGTCGTCGAAGTAGTAGCTCACGCCTGGCTCGACGTAGACGCCCACATTGCGGAGCACGTCTAACTGTGCTCCGAGGGCTGCGTTGACGGAGAGCTGCCAAGGCTTCGCAGCCACGTCCTCCGCCTCGTGCTTCTTCTTCTCGCCGCTTATCACGTACTCGTGTGTCGTCTTGCCCGACACGCACTTCTCCGTTAGCAGTCCGGCTGAGGCGTAGACGCTCAGTCGGCGATAGCCGAAGGCGCGATACTTCACGTTGAGCGGCACGCCGATATAGTCGAGTTTCTGACTGCCCGACGAGTAGTTGTCCTTCGTGCCGTCTTTCATGTCTGAGGAGAGTCGCGTGTAGCTCACGCCGCTTTCCACGCTGAGTCGGTCTGTAAGGCGATAAGCCACGTTGAGCCCTACGCGCACCGGCAGCCGGTGCTTGTACTCGGTCTTCACGCTCTTGCCTTGGTTGAAGATGCCGATGCCGAGCTGCGGATTGTCTGCCCATATCACGTCGTCCGGTCCTACCGCTTCGACGTACGTAGCGGTAGAATTGGTGACTGACGATGCGCCCATGCCGGTCATGGCGCTGGTGGATAGCGTCCAGCGAGCCGCCGCGCCTTCATGCCTGCCCCGACTGTTGTCGGCTGGCGTGTATGCAAGCAGAGATGTTGAGGGGTTGTGGGGTTGTGATGTTGAGGGGGTGTGACGTTGTGATGTTGAGGGGTTGAGGGGTTGTGATGTTGAGGGGTTGTGGTGTTGTGATGTTGAGGTGTTGAGATGTTGAGGTGTTGGGGTGTTGGGGTGTTGTGATGTTGAGGGGTTGAGATGTTGAGATGTTGAGATTTGTGCAGATTCGTCGTTCTGCCTCGGCTGCGCGATAGCGTCGGCTGTCTGCTCTACCCTACTGTTCGGTTGCAGAACGGCAGGGCTGTTCTGCGTCTGCGCATACACCGTAGCGGCGGGTGCGACGGCGTTCTTCGCCACATATCGGTTCGTCGAAATATCGGCTACTCTGCCCTGAGCCACCTTCACTCCGCTGACAGTCTCCTTTCCGCCGTCGTCGAAATACTGGTATCCCGCAACAAGGGCAAGACACGCTGCGGCTGCACACGCCGTGCGGCGCAGAGCGGGCTGCAGGACGAAAGGCGTCTGGCGCTTCTCCGCCTGAGCAGGCTCCGTCTGAGCCATACGCTGGTGTATGGCTTCCCAGAGTCCGTCTGGAGCATCGGTCTCGAAGTTGCCGAGGCGGTCGTGTATGTCTTCTTTCCAATTTCGCTTCATAGTAGAAAGGAATTACTGGTTCTGTATTGTTTTATCTTTCTTGCGAGCATCGCCTTCGCCTTGTGCAGCTGCGATGCCGACGTGCTCTCCTTTATGCCGAGCAGCGAGGCTATCTCCTTATGACTCTTGTCGTCGACGACGTAGAGGTTGAACACCGTGCGGTAGCCGTCGGGCAGTTCGCGCACGAAGCGGTGGAGCACGTCGGTGGGTATGCCTTCGGTATGCAGGTCGGTGTCGGGCACGTCGTGCGGCAGGTCGGCAATGTCTACGAAGTCGAGCTGGCTACGGGCGCGCAGAAACTTCAGCGTCTCGTTGAGCGTGATTTTCGCCATCCACCCCCTCAGCGATCCCTTGCCGCGATACTCGAAGGAGTCTATCGAGGAGAATATCCTCAGGAACGACTCCTGCAGAACGTCTTTTATGTCCTCATCATCGGTGAGATAGCGCGAGCACAAGGCAGACAGATAGCGCACGTGGAGCCGGTAGAGCGGCTCCGCGGCAGACGTGTCGCCCTGCTGCATGCGTTGCAGCAGGCGCTCCTCGCTATCAGACTTGTGAAATGAGAATCGGAACATTCTGAGGGTTTATGTGGTGAAAGGTTAATCGACAAAACGCGACTTCGCTATGTCGCCTGTTACAATCACGCTCTTGTCGCTGTGCATCTTCAGCGGGAACTCCATCGACTTCTTGCCGCTGAACGACTTCCAGTTGAGCTTTATCTTCACTTCCTCGGGATGGTCGGGCCACATGCTGTTGAGGTCGAAGGCGATGAGCGCGTCGCCCAGCACGCCGCTGATGTCGCCTTGTGCGTTGTGGCGCAGGTCGAACTCGTACACATTATCCTTGTTGACGCCGCCCACGAGGTTGATGATGTGCTTGCCGCCGCCCCAGATGGTGCGCAGGCGCAATGTGAGGTAGCCGTCTTCAGCCACCGTCACCCAGTCGCGCACAATCTCTACGCCGTCGTTGCCGTACAGCTTCTCGTCGTCGCTGCCCTTCGACACGACTGGCTGCTTGGTGCGTATGCTGTCAATCCAGTTGACGCGCACGGTGCGCAGGTTGCCTGTGGCGTTGTCCTCGTACTCGTAGCTCACGAGCGCACGCACCTTCTTATCGCCGAAGGGCGAAGCCTTCATGTTGGTAGGAAAGAGCACGGTCTGGTCGTCGAGCTGCATGCGGAACGACTCGGAGGTGACGGGATATACGGTGACGAGCGCCGTAGGACGCTGCACATTATAGTTGTCCGAATCCATATCGCAGGAAGTCAGACCGAACACTGAGGCTAAGAAGCCAAAGACTAAAACAGAGAGTTTTCTTGTTTTCATATCACTTTTCTTTTTTTGGTTTTCTATCTTTATGCTTATTGTTTCAGCCGATTTAAGAATCGGTTTCAACCCATTAAATCGCAATAGATAGGAAACCTTGCCTGAGAAACTGAAAAAAAACACATTTACCGCAAACTGGTAATACCATTACCGCAAACCGGTAACATCGTTACCGCATAGCAAAAACACGGTTACCGGTGCGTGGTAACAAGCGTTCGGTGCGTAGTAACAAGCGTTGATCGTAGCAAAACACACACAAAATATAGGGTATTTAAAAACTTTGCGACTGCTGTTTATCCGTAGCGGAGGTCTCCGGCCTCCGCCACAATCAACAAACGAACACGAATAACACAAATTTCACGAATACAAGGTTCATACATTCGTGGGATTTGTGTAATTCGTGTTCGTTATAATATTAAGCGATATAATGTGTTTTGAACATTTACACCAGCTGCAGCGAGATGCCGTTGCTCTTCGCCATGCGTCGCATGTTGAGCAGGGCGTAGCGCATGCGTCCGAGTGCGGTGTTGATGCTCACGCTCGTGGTGTCGGCAATCTCCTTGAACGAGAGCTGCTGGTAGAAGCGCATGTACACCACCTCGCGCTGAATGGGCGGCAGCATGTCGAGAAGACGGCGCACGTCGCTCATCACCTGACGGTTGACGTAGGTGTTCTCGATGTTGCCCTCCACAAGGTCGTCGCCACCTATATTGGAGAGGTCGTTGTCCTTTCCGGCTTTCACGATGCAACGCGACGACTGGTCGCGATACCAGTCCATGATGGCGTTGTGGGCGATACGCATCACCCACGCGCCGAACTTGCCGCTGACGACGTAGCGACCCTCCTGGAGACGGGTGATAACCTTTATGAAGGTCTCCTGGAAGATGTCATCGGCGGTCTCGCGGTCGTGAACCACGAAAAGGATGTATGAGAAAAGGTTCTGCTGATTGCGCGAAAGCAACAGATCGAAAGCCTTGTTATTCCCATCGACGTATGATAAGGCCAACTCCTCGTCGGTCATATCCTTTAAATTCTTCATTTTCTTAATCGTTTTTTGTTAAGTAAATGTGCTTCGATAGGCAATAAACTGGGGCTTTTAAAATGAATAATAATGTTGCTTTGCATTAACGCATAGGCAAAGTTAAACTATTTTAATGAAACGCCCAAAGAATTAGCAGAGTTTTTTGAATTGTACGGGATTTTTCACCTTATTGTAATTGCTTTTCTCGCTTAGAATGTATATCTTTGCAATGTAATTCTAAACATTTATAAACTCAAAATTTTTACATTATGATCAAAACTTTACGCTACGCATTCATGGCTGCCATGGCACTTGTTTGTGGCTCAATGTCAGCACAGGAAGTGACTCTTGATTTCACTTCAAACGACACATGGAATCTGCCAGTGAAGGACGCAATGGGTACAACAGAGCAGACCTATACTGACGGTACCTACTCTATTAAATTGGCTGCACCAGACGGCTACTACTACAACACTAAGGACAAATACCTTATGCTCGGCAAGAAGGGCGCAACATTGACTCTTCCTACTCTCACATTCCCGGTTTCAAAGATTGAGGTTGTTGGCAGAAACGGGGCTTCCGGAAAGGTTGAGCAGAACATCTTCGTTGGTGAGAACGAGGTTAGCACAAAGGTTGTTGGCGCTACGGCAACAAGCACTTTTGATATTGACGCGGACAACCAGGCTATCGGCACCGAATACGTATTCAAGGTGCTCTCTGCTCACAACACTCAGATCACAAAGATCAACATCTACAAGGCAGAAGGCAAACAGAAGAAGTCTGCTGGCTTGAAGTTCT
>OIZH01000178.1_pt1 | contig 13635 bp, 10 predicted proteins | sample 1588511 | NCBI WGS metagenome assembly OIZH01 (sample SAMN03283237) | human gut metagenome | biome: human-associated habitat; material: feces | host: Homo sapiens | place: Peru | collected 2012
TATTGACCACAATTTGCTGCTCATCATGCAGACTTTGATTTAAAGCCTTTAACTTGCGTTCAATCTCATCTTCAAGTGCAAGTTTTCGCTCTTCAAGTTCTTCGGGAGTAAGAGCAAGAGCATTGAGTTTTGTAACGAAGTCTTTCATGTTCTTTTCCCAAAGGAAAGAAACATCTTCAAAACTACCTACATGTTTTGGCACAAAGAGATTATCTTTTGATATGTACCATACATCCACTTCGTGTATAGTCTTACCAGCCTCATCATAGCCATTAACGCCTATGGCTACCACTTCCTTATACGAATCGGTAAAGTTGAGTATGGCATTTGCATAGTGAATAGCTCCATTGACAGCATATTTTGCGATGTTCTGATAATTGGGTTCTGAATCCTTTTTTGTGTTGTCAACTTCTCCCTTGGTGTTTATTTTTATCAAATCGCCCTTTTTGCCCTTCACCTCAATCATTACTGGAATTTTACGACCATTCTCAGAGAAAAGCATACATTTGATGTCAGGGTAGTTCTTGCCTGAACCACCCTGTTTGCTTGGAGCTTTATTGAGGGCAATTTCTATTTCGGGATTGATAGCTTCAGTCTTTGTATAATATTTTTGACCTTTGAATTGTTTCTTGCACCAATCCTCAATAATTTCTTCTATGCTATGTTTTGATTTAGTTGCCATAATAATTTCTTTGTTATAATATGCTTGGCATATTCCTCACTTAATCTTCAATGCCTCAAGTAGTTCCTTGTTAAAGTCTTATAAGGTTACAAAGATACATAATTTCGCTGAAAGTAAAGTAAAGAAAGCAGGAAAAATGCGAAGGCTTCATTACAATCGTAGCTTTATTTTATCGGCAGCTCTCTGCTATTTTTGCGTGTGAGATAAAGGTAGGACACGCTGACAATCAGTGGCACTACGGCAAGCTCCGTGGCGAGCTGAAAGATGCGCTGATAGTCGGCGATGGTGAGCATGAGGCTGGCTAATGCGCCAACGATGACGAACGGCGTGGCGATGAGCGTGCGCGCTATGGCGTGGCGCAAAGTGCTGTCGGGCATGTTGCGCGTGAAGCGCACCACCACCTTCTTCACCATGCTAAGAGCGAAGCCCAATGCGGCGTGACCCGCAGCCAGCGAGGCGGCTACGATGCTGAGTGGCGCTGCCGTGTTGTAGCTGAGGAAGAGCAGTGCGGCGCCCGGAACGGCTAGCAGCAGGGCTGAGGGCAGCAGCCAGCGACGCAGTCCGTGGCGGCGTATGGCGTATATGCCGAGAATGTAGCCGACGGTGATGGCGATGACGGCTGCTGTGCCTTGCGCATAGGCGAACTCCTGCGGCGACATGCCCAGTCCGTCGTTGTGCGGCTTGGCTATGACGAAGAGTGGGGCGGTGAGAGCGAGCAGCGTTTCGGGCAGCAGGAAGAGCGGCAGAAACATCAGTGTGGCGATGTCGTCCTTGCGCTGTAGCATACGGCGCATAGTCTCTCTGAACTCGCCGCGATGCAGACCCATCGTAGGCTTCGGCTTGGCGTAGCCGTGTGGTCCGCCTGGCAGAAAGAGAGCGTGCCAGAGCCACAGAAACAGTTCCACGCCTGCCATCACGTAGAACACAAAGCTCCACGAGTAGCGTATGTTGCGTGTCACTACTTCCATATTGCCGCCCACCATCGACATTACTCCGCAGCCGAAGAGGAGGGCAATAATTGATGTTGTGGTGTTGAGGTGTTGAGGTGTTGAGATTTGAGGTGTTGAGGTGTTGAGGTGTTGAGGTGTTGAGGTTGAGGTGTTGAGGTTGAGATGTTGAGATGTTGAGGTGTTGATGTTGAGGTGTTGAGGTGTTGAGGTGTTGAGATGTTGAGATGTTGAGGTGTTGAGGTGTTGAGGTGTTGAGGTGTTGAGATGTTGAGGTGTTGAGGTGTTGAGATTTGATGAATGTAATGTCACCATCTCACCATCACAACACCTCAACTTCTTCATCGGCGTGTCGACATAGAAGCGGTGCAGGGCGATGTTGTAGAACAGAGCCGAGCAGACGAAGAACGGCATGAAGCATGCCGTGCCCAGCAGCCAGTAGCTCGTATGGAGCGTGAAGGCTACGGCGGCGAGCGAGAGAGCGGAGATGAACTGTGTGGAGAGAATCCATACCTTTGTGGTGCCCCAGAAGTGGGTGACTATCATCTCGAACAGCGGGCGCAGCAGCACGGGCAGACATAGCAAGGCGATGGCAAGCGCTGTGTCGGGGGTGTCAAGTCCCATGCGGCGCAGCATCACCATCGTCAGAACAAGCACAGACACAGCCAATCCGTCACCGAACATCAGCGACGGAAACCACAGGTAGCGGGTCTTTGCACCTCTGCGGTGTGTGCGGTAGGTTGTTTTCTCTTGCTTGTCTGTCATTATTTTTTCTTTCCGAACTCGGGGTCAATCTTCAGGAACGCTGTCACGAGGAACGTGATCAGGCAGCACGCCATCACGAAGATGAAGAACATCTTGTAGCCCATGATGTCCTTAACGTAGCCCGACACCATGCCCGGCAGCATCAGTCCGAGGTAGGAGATGCCGGTGCATATAGAATAATGTGAGGTGCGGAACTTGCCCTGACTGTAGTAAAGCATGTAGAGCGTCAATACGGTGAAGCCCAAGCCATAGCCGAACTGCTCCACGAAGAGGCACGACGATACGACCCACAGATTGGAGTCGAGCGTGTAACTGAGGTATATGTACACCACGTCGGGCAGTGTGATGGCGCATACGAGCGGCCACAGCCAGCGCTTCATGCCGTCGCGACTGACGAGCACGCCGCCGAGTATTCCGCCCAAGAGCAGACCGATGAGTCCTACCGTGCCCTGCGCCAGTCCGTACTCCTCGGGTGTCAGAGCCATTCCGCCTTCGGATGTCGGGCGCATGAGGAACGTCTTTGTCATCGTGTTCAGCAGAGCTTCCGGAAAGCGGTAGAACAGCAGGAATAGCATCACGAACACCGTCTCCTTTGTGCCGAACTTGCAGAAGAATGTGGCGAGCATCGTTTTCAGTTCGCTTGCCACCTCTCCAACGCTCTTCTCCGAACTGACGTCATCGGCAGGACGCGGCATCATCTTGCAGTGGTAGAGCCAGATGCCGATGAAGAGTGCCGCGAGCGCGTAGAAGATAAGCGTCCAGGTGTAGACCACAGGCATCTGCAACTGATGTTCAAGGAAGCCGGCGAGCGACACGAGTGCACCGTTCACGAAGATGACTGCGAGTCGATAGAACGTATTGCGCAGTCCGACGTACTTCGCCTGATTGTGCTCGTCAAGCTCTATCATGTAGAAGCCGTCGGCAGAGATGTCGTGCGTGGCACTGGCGAACGCCATAGCGAAGAGGAAGAACATCGTGCCCTGAAACCAGAACGACGTAGGCAGCGTGAAGGCGATGCCAGCCAGCGCACTGCCCATGAGCAGCTGCATCGTGAGCACCCACCAGCGTTTTGTCTTCAGCAGGTCGATGAACGGACTCCATAGCGGCTTCACCACCCACGGCAGAGCCAGCCAGCCCGTGTAGAGTCCCACCTCAGCATCGCTCAGTCCCATCTGCATCAGCATGACTACCGACAGGGCTGTAACGACAACGTTGGGCAGGCCTTCTGCGAAATATAGTGTGGGGATCCATGCCCACGGATTGGTCTTTTTCAATTTTGAATTTTGAGTTTTGAGTTTTGAATTGTTGCCTTTGGCAATTTTGAATTTTGAGTTTTGAATTTTGAGTTATTCTCGGCTTCGCCTGCGATTTTGAGTTTATGAGTTTTGAGTTTTGAATTGTTGCCTTTGGCAATTTTGAATTTTGAGTTTTGAATTTTGAGTTATTCTCGGCTTCGCCTGCGATTTTGAGTTTATGAGTTTTGAGTTTTGAATTGTTGCCTTTGGCAATTTTGAATTTTGAGTTTTGAATTTTGAGTTATTCTCGGCTTCGCCTGCGATTTTGAGTTTATGAGTTTTGAGTTTTGAATTTATGAATTATGAGTTGCGAATTCTTAATTCAAAATTGAACAATTCAAAATGCGCGTAGCGCACAATTCAAAATTCAAAACTCACAATTCAAAACTACTTATATATCCTCTTTATCTCCGCTCCGCGATAGTAGTGCAGCAGAATCTGGTCGTAGTTATAGCCCTTGGCACCCATTACTGCGGCACCAATCTGGCAGAGTCCCACGCCGTGTCCCCAGCCTGCACCCGTGAGTCGGAAGGTCTGTGGCACGCCGTCCTTTACGTCCTCCTTGTCAACCACGAATGCGCTGCTGTAGAGATGCGTATCGCTCAGCGCGCGGCGTATCTCCAGTTCCTTACCGATAGTGAAGGTGCGCTCCGATCCCACAATCTTCAGGCGGCAGATGCGTCCGCTGCTGCCACGCTCCACCGGCACGAGGTCGAGAATGTCGCCGAACTCCATTTTCAGACGCTCTGTGATGAGGCTCTTCAGCTCGTCCTGCGTGTATGTGACGTGCCAGCGATAGAAGTCGGTCGTCTCCTGGTCGTAGTCGTTGAGCACTTCCGAGAGTATCTTCTTGTCGTTGGTGTTGCAGAACGACTCCGGCGCCGTGCGAATCCAGCGTTCGGCGTTTTCCTCTACGGTCAGGTCGGGCAGTTCTGCGGCTGCGGCGTTGCTGCATCCGCAAGAGCTTGCGTCAGCCACGTCGCGTATCGCCGCAAGATACGGTTTCTTCACGTTCTCCCAGCAATACTGGAACTCCTCCGTCGCACCGCCGCAGCACTTGCTGAAGCGTGCGTCGCATATCTCGTCGTTGTCCATCAGTATCTGTCCGCGTGTGGCGTGTATAGCCTCCGCCACATGCTTGCTCGTAGCCTTTGTGATGCCCTGATAGCGCTGGCAGTGGTCGTCGGCGCATACGTCGAAGATGGTGTGGTCTTCGCGGTCGTACCACTTTATCAGCTCGTCGTCCTTGCGTATGAACGAGAAGAAGCCGCTGCCTCCGGCGCCCGTCTGCTGCTTGTGGCGCTGTTCAATCTGCGCAAGCAGCCAGCTGCGCGAGATGACGGCGTGCGCCTTGAGCAGTTCGAGGCTCGATGTGGCGCTCATCTCGCTTGAGATGACGCTCTCCAGATACGACTCCACGGGCAGTTCGTTGATGGCGCAGACGCGGTCTGAGTCTACCACGAGGCGCAGTGTGCCCAGGAATGTCTGTGTCTCCTGGCGCTCCCAGTGGAAGTTGACGCCGATTGTGACGTCGTGCAGCGAGAACGAGGCGTCGTTCTGCTGCGGATGGAAAGTAAGCTCGCGATACTGGTTGCCGTTCCACAGGATGCCGCCCTCATGGAACTCAACCACCTGCTCGCCCTCTATCAGGTTGCCCTTAGCCATGTACGGCTTGTTGAGCGAGAAAGATATCTTCGCGCCGCTCACGATGCCTACCGATACGTTCGGCTGCTTGCCTGCGAAGTGGGTGTTAGAAGCGAGGTTGCCCGCTGTAAGTGTGCGCAGCTTCTCGGCTGTCTCGTTGAACGTAGCCGTGTCCATGCCGCACTCCTTCAAGATAGCTACGGCTTCGTCTGCGCTGAGCGTGTTGAAGTCTTCGCTACGCGGTGTGACGATGAAGCCCGCCATGTCGAGCGAACCTGGACTGACGAGGCGCTTCTGCTCGCCGTCGGCGAAGTAGCAGTCGGGACGATGCTTCGTGCGTGGTATCACCACCACCTGATAGTCGTCGCCGTCGCGCCATGCTATGATGTTCATCATCGGCTCGGTGTCGCCGCCGTGCATCGGTAGCGCCGAATAGAGCTTGCGGAAGAGCTGTTCGCCCGTGTGCTGGTCGGTGGTGCGTACAGAGAATACGGGCACGGCGAAGCCGCGTACGGCTGTTATCGCGCCACGCTCGTCGTTCTTTATGAGCACTTCGGTGTCGCGGCTCAGTCTGGGCCAGTTGGTCTGCAGCGGCAGCATGCCCGAACATACAGCCTGGAAGTGCATGTGGTCGGGAGCCGACGCGCCACACTTCGGTCCGTTATAGAACACCGTCAGCGTCGGGTAGGCGTTGAGCAGTCGGTAAATCTCGCCATAGTTCATGCCGATGCTCTGCGGACGGTGCGTGCGCAGCGGAATGGTGAAGTGTTGGGGCATGATAGGGAAGGGATTGATGAGAAGCGTGAAGTTCTTGTCCACCTGCTTCTGCATCTGCTCCTTCGGTCGGTTCTGCTCGCAGAGGAAGCAGGGGCGCTCGGCGATAGTCTTGCGGTCGATGTTTGCGCCCGTAGAGACGATGCGTGCGGGGTTGAACTGCAGCTTGAGCGTAATCTCGCCGCACGACAACTCGCGTGTCTTCACGTTGCGCAGGTCGTGGAAGTGCTGTCTGGCATCCTCCCACACCTCCAGCTGGCGGTTGAAGAAGCGCTGCAGCGAACTGTCGGCTGAGGCGTCTGCGGTGCCTTCGGAGAGTTGCTGGCGTGCCGCAATCTCCAGCGTGCGCAGACGGTCCTTATACAGGTTGTTGGCATTCTGGCGCTCTATGCTGAGGGCGGCGTCGCTGTTGCCGTCCCAGCGGCGGCACAGATAAAGCTCGTCGAAGATTCTGCCGATGCGGTATTTGCGACTGAAGGCGAGTCCGAGAGCGTAGTCTTCGCCGTACGAAGTGTTCGGGAACTGAATCTGTCGCAGGATAGGCGTGAAGAAAGCGCGCGGCGCTCCGAGTCCGTTTATGCGCAGCGCATTGTTAGGTCCGTTCTGGTCGGTCCACTCCTTGTGGTCGATAAGTCCCGGCGGGAGCGTCTCGAGCTGGAAGTTGCACATGCGGTAGGAGCCCACAATCATCGCAGCCCCCTGCTTGTGAAACTCGTCGACGATGCGCTGCAGCGTCTGCGGCGACGAGTAGAGGTCGTCGCTGTCGAGCTGCACGGCGAAGCGTCCGCAGCGTGCGTCGTCTACAGCCACGTTCCAGCAACCGCCGATGCCGAGGTCGGTGCGCTCAGGAACGATGTGTATGAGTCGTTTGTCCTCAGCAGTCGCCGCTTCGAGTATTGCGGTTGTGCCGTCGGTAGAGTGGTTGTCCACCACTATTACGTTATACTTGAATGTAGTCTTCTGCGCAAGAGCCGATCCGACAGCGTCGGCGATTGTCTTGGCGCGGTTGAAAACAGGTATAATCACCGAAGCCTCGTACGTGAAGTCCTGCTCGCTGTAGTCGGGCTTCATATACTTCGACGTGTCTACCGTAGCGCCAATCTTGTCGAGGTGCTTCGTTGCCGCCTGCTCCATCTCTATCTGCACCTCGCGGTTGCGCGGGTTGACGTAGTCGAATTGGCGCTCGCCGCTCTTGCGCGAGTCGGTCTCCACCTGCGTGTACAGATACTCGTTAAGATGGAAAATCTGCGACTTGCGGCTTATGTACAGGCGCAAGTCGTAGAAGCCAGCCCACTTGTAGTCGGCGAGATGCTGCTTCGCCGCGTACTCATGCAGCAGCGATGCGCGTATGAGCACGAGCTGTCCGAAGTCGAAGTCGTCGCGTATGCTGCCCGTCTGATAGTCGATGGTAGGATGTTTCTCCTGCACGCCGTTCTTCTGTATGTAGCAGTCGGCGTACACCATGCCCGCATTGCTGTCGGTAGCCACGCGCAGCAGTCGGTCGAGCGCATGCAGTCCGAGGCTCACTGGTGTGTGCTTCAGGCTCAGCAGCACGTATTCGGCGTCGGTATGCTCCTCGATGGTGAGCAGCGTCTTTGTCGACGTCAGTCCGTCTATGGTTATCACGGTGCAGTCGCTGATGCTGTCCGAGTCGCCGCACGCGCAGATGTCGCTTGCGTCGCTCACGAGCAGGTTTATATGCTGTGTAGTCTTGCTTTGGCTCAGCGTCTGCAGCGAGTCGGCAATCTCGGCTACATCGTTGCAGGGCAGAAAGCAATCAATTTTTTCTCTCATTGTTGTTTATAGTTTTTGCAAGTCCGCAAGAAACGCTTTCAGTGTTATCACGTCTACTTTCGGAAATGATATTTGTTTCAGAATATTGAAGTGATGGTCTTGTGTTACAATATACTTTGCGTTGCCAATAATGGCGCAGTCAACAAATTTATTGTCGTCTTCGTCTGCTTCTATAAGATGGAAAGCATACGAAGGTGATATAAGTTTTATGTTTTTCCTGTTTAGAATGGCTGTGATGATGAATTCGGAAACCAAAGGTGATATGTTTCGCGCTATAACTTCCGAGTATTCCTCTATGATATCATTTGTTACGCACAGAACGTACTTGCCATCAAGAAAGTCTTGCCACACTTGATAGTATTCATTCTGTGCCGAAATAGCCATAATCAGACAGTTGGTATCCAAGACAATGTTCATAGCTTTCTATCGTTTGTAAGGAGTTCTTTCGTGAAGATTCTCAAAGCTTTCGAACTTTGCCTCGTTCATCTTTCCGTTAGCCCACATAGCGTCTATCTCTTCCTTCGCTTTCTTTGCGAAGAAATCGGATATCGCTTGTTTCAAGTCAGCTAAAGCCTCGGGACTTTTCACCCATTGCATCATATTGAGTATATCAATCTGCGCATCGTTCAGTACTGTTGCTGCCATATTGTTTGCTTTAAAGTTATTAGTAAATGTCCTTTTATTAGATTAAGATGTGCGCTTCCACGCAAAATCTATATGCAAAAGTAATGTTTTTTATCTGAAAAACGGAGTAAAAACGGCTTAATTTATGCGTTTGTAGTCAAATGATTTTGGCGTTCGGATTATTTGCTGTAATTTTATACATTGAAAACAAATCGATTAATCTAAAACAACATATTTCGCGATGAACAAGAATATTCTCTTAGCGAGCGCCGCCCTCTCCGTAGTGCCTACGCTCGTGGCTGCGAAGGCGCCTGGAAAGCGTGTGCAACCGAAACAACCCAACATTATATTTATATTATGCGACGACATGGGCTACGGCGACCTTGCCTGCTACGGACAGCCCTATATCAGCACGCCCAACATCGACCGCATGGCTGAGGAAGGCATGCGCTTCACGCAGGCTTACGCCGGTTCGCCGGTGTCTGCGCCCTCGCGCGCTTCGATAATGACTGGTCAGCATTCGGGTCACGGACACGTGCGCGGCAATCGCGAATACTGGTCAGCCGAGCATACCGTGATGTACGGCAACAACGTAGACTTTGCCGTTGTGGGTCAGGAGCCTTACGATCCGCAGCACAAGATTCTGCCCGAGATGCTGAAGGACCACGGCTACACCACAGGCGTCTTCGGCAAGTGGGCAGGCGGCTACGAAGGCTCGCCCTCTACGCCCGACAAGCGTGGCATCGACGAGTTCTATGGCTACATCTGCCAGTTCCAGGCGCACCTGTATTATCCCAACTTCCTCAACCGCTACTCGCGCTCCTTGGGCGACACGGCGGTAGTGCGCGAGGTGATGGAGCAGAACATACAGTACCCCATGTTCGGACGCGACTACCATAAGCGCCAGCAGTATTCGGCACGCATCATTCACGACAAGGCGCTCGAGTGGATTGATAAGCAGGACGGCAAGAAGCCGTTCGTAGGCTTCCTCACGTACACCCTGCCTCACGCCGAACTGGCACAGCCCTACGACAGCATCGTGGAGGGCTACGAGAAGAAGTTCTTCGTCGACAAGACGTGGGGCGGACAGGAGGGTTCGCGCTACAACGCCGTGGAGCATACACACGCACAGTTTGCCGGCATGATAACGCGTCTCGACCAGTACGTGGGCGAGGTGATAGCAAAGTTGCGCGAGAAGGGCCTCGACAAGAACACGCTCGTCATCTTCACCTCCGACAACGGACCTCATGAGGAGGGCGGCGCCGACCCCGAATACTTCGGACGCGACGGCAAGCTGCGCGGACTCAAGCGCCAGTGCTACGAGGGCGGCATACGCATTCCGTTCATCGCATGGTGGCCCGGACACGTCAAGGCGGGCGAGGTAAACGACCTGCAGTTCGCCTTCTACGACCTCATGCCTACCTTCTGCGACCTCGCCGGCGTGAAGAACTTCCGCAAGCGCTACACCAACCGCCAGCTCGTGGGCGACGGCTTCGACGGACTCTCCATCGCTCCGACGCTCCTCGGCGACGATGCCAAGCAGCTGAAGCACGACCATCTCTACTGGGAGTTTCACGAGACCGACCAAATCGCTGTGCGCCGTGGCGACTGGAAGCTGATTGTCGTAAAGGGCAAGCCGCGCCTGTACAACCTCGCCACCGACCTGCATGAGGACAACGACGTGAGCGCAGCGCATCCCGACATAGTAGCCGAACTTGTAGACGTTATACGCAAGGAGCATGTAGACAATCCGCTGTTCAAGGTGACGCTACCTTATTAATATACTTATTGACATCTTGCAGATTGCTCGTAACGTACTGATGTTCAGTAATTCACATGACTTATCATGACAACAAGGGAATCGTATGGGTGAAGAATGGTGCCGACAAGCGCAAAGTGTTCGACAATGCTGAACTTGCAGAAATGATGACATAAAGGCTGGAACCTCTATGCCTCGCAATATGTTCCTTTTTAACAATGCCATATACTTGCTGCCATACACTGGTGTAGGTAGCGGCATCACTCGTGCACTGGACGAAGATATCAATGTCACGTTTATGAATAATGACAAGGCACAGGAATTTGTCATCACGGTTTGGAGAGAAGAAAGTAACCAAGTCGAGGGTGAAAGTAACCAAGTCGGTAACCAAGTCGAGGGTGAAAGTAACCAAGTCGGTAACCAAGTCGATGAAAAAAGTAACCAAGTCCAAGACTCTGACACTTGACTTAGACACTCTGACACCGACCATGACACTCGACTTAGACACTCTGGCACCGACTTAGACACTCAACTTAGACACTCTGACACTCCAAAAGTGTCATTGTCTAACAAGCAAAGGGACATAGTAAATTTCTGTTCTGTTCCTCGAACCACCAAAGAGATACTTGACAGAATTGGAGTCAGCATGCATTCCAAGAACCGAGAACGTTACATCACCTCCCTTGTTGCAGCAGGATATTTGCAGATGACCAATCCTGAAAATCCTACGGCAAGCAATCAAAAATACAAGAAAGTAACAACAAAGTAGAATCTCACGTACGCCGTGAGCTGGCCCGAGCGCATGGGCTACGCCATGAGCGACAACATCATGGGTCCGTGGTGACCTATGGGTCTTATCGACGGCGTAGCCGGCAACAGCAACACCACGCATCCGTCTATCGTGAAGTTCAACGACCGGTGGCTCTACTTCACACACGACGGTTCGCTGTACGACGGCCACTCATTCAAGCGCAGCGTAGTGATGAAGCCGCTCGAATACAACGCCGACGGAACGATAAAGCCCGCAGACAACACGCCGAGTCTGGTGAAGCACTAACCGCCAGGCAACGCACCGAGACAGAACATACAAAAAAACACCAAACAAACATATCAGGACAAATGAGAAACAGATATATCCTTTCGTGCATGCTGGCTGCATCGTCGGTATTCGGCGCCTTCGCCGAGACTCACACGCTCGACATCAACACCCGTAAGGCTGGCGCAGCGGTAAGCCCCACCATGTACGGCATCTTCTTCGAGGACATCAACTATGCTGCCGACGGCGGACTGTACGGCGAGCTTGTAAAGAACCGTTCGTTCGAGTTTCCGCAGGCGCTGCTTGGATGGCAGGCGTTCGGCAACGTGGAGGTGAAGGCGGACGGACCCTTCGAGCGCTGCCCCCACTACGTAGTGCTAGGCTTCACGGGGCATAAGGAGTGCGCTACGGGTCTGCAGAACGAGGGCTACTTCGGCATCGGATTCGTCAAAGACGAGCCTTACCGCTTCACGGTATGGGCAAGAGCGCTGGACGGCGACGCTACAATCGACGTCTCGCTTGCCGACCAGAGCACGCAGGACGAAACGCAGGAGCGCGCCAAGGCGCAGATAAAGGTGAGCGGCAGCGAGTGGAAGAAGTACGAAGCTGTGCTCACGCCCGGCAAGACCGCACAGAAGGGCTGTCTGCGCGTGCTGCTCAGCGGCACACGCAGCGTGGCTCTCGAGCACGTGAGCCTTTTCCCCGTCAACACGTTCAAGAACCGCGAGAACGGCATGCGCCGCGACCTCGCTCAGGCGCTCTACGACATGCACCCCGGCGTGCTGCGCTTCCCCGGCGGCTGCATCGTCGAGGGCGAATCGCTGAAGCACCGCTACCAGTGGAAGAACACCATCGGACCCGTCGAGAACCGCCCGTTGAACAACAACCGCTGGCAGTCGACATTCCATCACCGCCTCTTCCCCGACTACTATCAGAGCTACGGACTCGGCTTCTTCGAGTATTTCCAGCTTGCCGAGGACATTGGCGCCGAGCCGCTGCCCGTGCTCAACGTGGGCATGGCGTGCCAGTTTCAGAACTGGAACAACCCGAAGGCTCATGTGCCCGTCGACTCGCTGCAGCCGTACATACAGGACTGTCTCGACCTCATCGAGTTTGCCAACGGCGACACCTGCACCACATGGGGCAGAAAGCGTGCCGAGATGGGCCACCCGGCGCCGTTCAATCTGAAGTATCTGGCTGTGGGCAACGAGCAGTGGAACACCCTCTACTACGAGCGTCTGCGCCCGTTCGTGAAAGCCATACGCGCCAAGTATCCTAAGATACGCCTCATCGGCACATCGGGCCCCGACTCCGAGGGCGAGATGTTCGAAAAGGGATGGAAAGCCATGAAGGAGATGAAGGCCGACCTCGTCGACGAGCATTTCTACCGCAACGAGCAGTGGTTCCTGTCACACGGACTGCGCTACGAGGGCTACGACCGCAAGGGCCCGAAGGTGTTCGCCGGCGAGTATGCATGCCACGGAAAGGGCAAGAAGTGGAACCACTTCGAGACATCGCTCTACGAGGCTGCCTTCATGACCGACATCGAGCGCAACGCCGACATTGTGGAGATGGCTACCTACGCTCCGCTCTTCGCGCACGTAGACGGATGGCAGTGGCGCCCCGACCTGATATGGTTCGACAACACGCGCATGTTCAAGAGCACAAGCTATTATGTGCAGCAGATGTACGCCTGCAACAAGGGCTCCAACGTGCTGCCGCTCACGATGAACGGCAAGCCGGTGGCAGGACAGGAGGGGCAGGACGGACTCTTCGCCAGTGCGGTCGTTGACCGACAGAAGGGCGAAATCGTCGTCAAGGTAGTCAACACGTCGGACGAGGCGCACGACCTGACGCTCAACCTCAACGGACTGCGCGGTTCGCACTCGGCAACGCTCACAACCCTGCACAGCGACGACATGGACGCCGAGAACACTCTCGACCTCCCAGACGCCGTACGCCCCGTAGAGTCGGCTGCTTCGTGCCAGAGTCGTAAGGGCGGCACGGTGCTCAGCGACAAGTTGCCGGCAAAGACGTTCAGAATGTATCGCATAAAGTGATAGGCTGTATATAATAAAGTGATAGGCTGTATATAATAAGGTAACACGATTTATAATTATAAAAAGGCAGACTATCCAGTTACCGCAGCGTGGGCACTTCATTTCCGCGCTGCGGTAATATTGTTTTTGTATCGCGGTAATCGTGTTACCTGTGCGTGGTAATGCGCTTGCTTGTGGCTTTGGATACGTAAAACGTGGGTTTGGGTACGTGAAAAGTGGGTTTAGATACGTAAAATGCGGCTTTTTCCGTGTTTT
>OIZH01000183.1_pt1 | contig 13482 bp, 7 predicted proteins | sample 1588511 | NCBI WGS metagenome assembly OIZH01 (sample SAMN03283237) | human gut metagenome | biome: human-associated habitat; material: feces | host: Homo sapiens | place: Peru | collected 2012
CATTTTTTCATTATTTATTTAGTAATTTTGCAGATGAATGAGCATATACGCCTAAACGCACAAAAAAACGTGAGAGGCGGTGTGCAAAACAAACAACTGCAAGAAATAAACAAACCATAATAAATATTACTTATGAAACAGTTCATTTTATCATGTGTCCTGTCGGTTGCAGCCATCGCTCCGTCTCAGGCACAGCAGACTACCAGACAATTGCCAGTCTATCTCGACCAGACCAAGCCGGTAGAGCAGCGCATCGATGATGCCATCTCCCGCATGACGCTGGCAGAGAAGATACGCATCATCCATGCTCAGAGCAAGTTTTCATCAGCCGGTGTACCACGCTTGGGATTTCCTGACTTCTGGACGGATGACGGACCTCACGGAGTGCGTCCTGACGTATTGTGGGATGAATGGGAACAGGCTGGTCAGACCAACGACTCCTGTGTAGCCTTCCCTGCCCTCACCTGTCTTGCCGCATCATGGAATCCGCAGATGAGCCGCATCTATGGCGAAGCATTGGGCGAAGAAGCCCTGTATCGCGGCAAGGACATGATTCTGGGTCCTGGCGTCAACATCTACCGCACGCCTCTCAACGGCCGCAACTTCGAGTATATGGGCGAAGATCCGTTCCTGGCAAGCATCATGGTAGTGCCGTATATCCAGGGATTGCAGTCTAAGGGCGTATCAGCCTGCGTAAAGCACTATTGCCTGAACAACGATGAGGAATACCGCCATCAGGTCAACGTAATCGTCAGCGACCGTGCTCTCCATGAAATCTATCTCCCTGCCTTCAAGGCGGCTGTTGAGAAGGGTAAGACATGGGGTATCATGGGAGCCTACAACCTATATAAGAATGAGCACAACTGCCACAACCAGTGGACCCTGAACAAGATTCTGAAGGGCGACTGGAAGTATGATGGTGTCGTGGTAAGCGACTGGGGCGGTGCCCACGACCTGGAGCAGTCTGTAAAGAACGGGCTGGATATGGAGTTCGGCACCTGGACAGACGGTCTTACGATGGGCGCTACCAATGCCTACGACAACTATTATCTCTCCATGCCTTATATGAAGGCCATACAGGAAGGCAAGTTCACCCAGAAGGAGCTGGACGATAAGGTGCGCCGCGTATTGCGCCTCTTCTATCGCACCACGATGAATCCGAACCGTCCTCATGGTTTCCTCTGTTCCGAGAGCCATTATGCAGCAGCCAGACAGATTGCTGAGGAAGGCATCGTATTGCTCCAGAACAGGAACAATGTGCTCCCTATCAACACCCAGAAGGCTAAGCGCATACTGGTAGTAGGCGAGAATGCCATCAAGATGATGACCGTTGGCGGAGGCTCTTCTTCGCTCAAGGTGCAGCGCGAGATTTCGCCTCTCGAAGGTCTGAAGACTCGTCTGGGCAAGGACGGCATCGAGGTAGATTATGCCCGCGGCTATGTGGGCGATGTAACGGGCAATTATAATGGTGTTACAACCGGTCAGAACCTGGAAGATAAGCGCAGCGAGGCTGAACTGATAGCCGAGGCCGTAGAGAAAGCCAAGACAGCCGACTATGTCATCATGTTTGGCGGCTTGAACAAGAGTGACTTCCAGGACTGCGAGGGTCGCGACCGCAAGCATTATGAGCTGCCATACAATCAGGATAAGCTGATTGAGGCTTTGGCTAAGGCAAACAGAAACTTCGTTTATGTCAATATCTCGGGCAATGCGGTAGCGATGCCTTGGAAGGCTAAGGTTGCCGGCATCGTACAGGGCTGGTTTATCGGTTCGGAGAGCGGTGAAGCCCTTGCAAGCATCCTTACAGGCGATGCCAACCCTAGCGGCAAGTTGCCGTTTACATGGGTCAACTCGCTGAAGGAAACAGGTGCTCATGCGCTCAATACCTATCCGGGAACCTGGCGTCAGGAAGGTGGAGCCAGCACGAGGGGCAACATCATTGATGAGGAATATAAGGAAGGCATCTATGTAGGTTACCGCTGGACCGATAAGGAGCGCATCAAGCCTACCTTTGCATTCGGTCATGGCTTGAGCTACACCCAGTTTGCCATCTCTAATCTCCGCAGCGACAAGGCGCAGATGAAGCAGGATGGTACAATCACCTTTACCGTAAACGTAAAGAATACCGGAAAGCGTGCCGGATCAGAGACGGTTCAGCTCTATATCCACGATGTCAAGTCATCAGTAGACCGCCCTCAGAAGGAGCTGAAGGGATTCCAGAAGGTTTATCTCCAGCCAGGTGAGAGCAAGGATATCAGCATCACCATCAGCAAAGAGGCCCTCAGTTTCTACGATGAGGCATCTTCATCCTGGAAGGCTGAAGCCGGAAAGTTTGAAGCTCTTGTTGGTAATGCAGCCGATAACCTGAAGCTCAAGAAAGCCTTCGAGCTCTTTTAAAAGAATGATTAAATTCTGAGAAATTGAACGGAGGGAAGAAATAAATATAACGCATAAAAGTTTGTTACGGTGAAACGCCGTAACAAACTTTTATTGTTTTCCCCTGCTTTTCATCCATTGACAAGCTCGCGTAGGAACGGGGATTCCCAAAATATCAATATCCTGATTAGCAGAAGATTAACCCACTTGACACCATAAAACAGGGCGCATGGGTATCTGCAGCATTTACTCCTGAATTTTCGCAAGTTTGCGCCATCACGCCCAGAAAGGCTTATTTCATGCCAATCTGCTTCACACGCTGCTCGAACTCTTCCCTGTCACAGATGGCACTATTCTTGATTTTGGCGCGATAATTATAGATAGTGTTCACAGAATAGTGAAGGAACTCGGCAATCTTAGAACTGTCCTCGATGCCCAGACGGATAAGGGCAAAGATACGGAGGGTGGTAGAAAGACGGCTGTCATCTTCGAGCACGATACGCTCTTCAGGTCTCAAGAGGGCATTGAACTCCTCAACAAAGTCAGGGAAGAGCTTCAGGAAGGCGGAATCGAAATACTCATACAGCTCGCCCATGTAGGCCTCGCCAGCCTGCATCTGCTCCAGCAACTTGTTGAGTTCTCTTGCCTTCACCAGTTTCACTACTCGCTTGCGCATGGTCTCTATCTTGTCGACATAGATGGCACAAAGGCGCAGAAATCGACCAATATATACTTCCTTCATCTTGTTACTCTCGTTGAGTGACTGGTTCATCTCATTGAGCGACTGGTTCATCTCGTTAAGACGCTCATTTGCCAACTGCAAGGCATGGTTGGTTTCCTTCAGCTTATGATGGGCCGCAGCAATGCGCTTTCGCTGCTTGTTGACATAGTAGAGCAAGAGCATAACCACAAAGAGAAGCAGGACAGAAAACGCTACCATGAGCCGCAGATGCTGGTTGCTCGAAGAAAGTTCTTTCTGATAGCCCTCCTCAATCTGCGTGAGCACAGGCATGATCTGGCGGCTGCGGCTAGGCGTATTGAAAATGGTAGCCGACTGCCAGGCAAACTTGATATACTCATGAGAGCGCTTCTGCTCGCCCGGGTCGGCGTTGAGAAGATTGGCAACTTCCCAGAGAGACCCCTGGTCCATCACAGCCAACTGGACATCGCAGATAGCAGAACGCAAGAGGCAGCGGAGGAACTGTTCTTTATCACCAAACTGATTGTAGGTCAAGCCGCGATAAAACTGTACAATGGCATACTGATGGGTGCCCGGTTTCGTCATCGCCAGCCGCTTATCGCTCAATCGCAAAGCCTCCTTCATATTGCCCGCATCGCGTGCCCTCACCTCCTGCATCTGCAGATAAAGGTCATCATCATGGCTGAATGTGCTGTCTATTGCAGCCTGATAGGCATTATGCTTGCCGGCATAATATTTCTTCAAGGAAGGAACGTTGGAATAATATGCCATCTCGCCATACAGGTGCTGGCAAGCCCAGAGGTAGTTGCGTTTGCCCTCAGCATCAAGATCAGCGATATTGACAGACTTCAGCAGGTCGTATGATTCGGCATAATCGCCCGTGGTCGATTCCTGGAAAGCAAGCAGCGCTTTGGCATTTTCCACCTTCTTTTTATCGCCCATTCTGATAGCAAGTTCCATACACTGGTTGATATATTTCAGCGCCATGTCGTTCTTGTAGGAGCGGTATTCCTCAAAGAGCGCAAAGCAGGCATCATACTTACTGCTTAGCCGCCTGGCGGTCTTCAGTTTCTGCTCCCAATCGCAAATTCGGGCTTCACGTACCTTCACATAATCAGCCGAATGGGCAATAGCGTTGTCCAGACTCTGAAAAAGCTGCTCTATATTATCTGTTGTTTTTGCTGCAAGAGAAAGAGGCATCAAGACCAAGAGCAGGAAGAAGAATGCCTTTCCCCATAATTCATTTATGCGATACATCAACTTGATTCCGTTTAAGATTGATTCATTTTCATGAGGTTTCATGTGCAAAAGTAACAAAAAAATCGGAAACGACAAATCAAATATAGAAGAAATGTAGATTTCTTCGCATTTTTCGTCTATACCGCATCCACTTTTTATGTTTCCGGCATTTTTCTTATCCATCTCATTATCAGACACATCTCTTCCTGAAAAAGAAAATTTCATCCACATTTTAACATTCGTATCGCGCATCGTATCATCTTTTTTATTATCTTTGCAGAAGATAAGCATCAAAAATAACAATTAACATAATAAACAATGAGAACAGCACTTTTATCACTCACATTTCTTTTGGCTGGTTCTATGGCAGCACCTGCTTTCGCCCATACAGCAGCCCCTAAGAAAAAAGTAACTGCCACAACCAAGAAAGGCAAGATTCTACCCATGAAGGAGTATATCGACCAACTGATGGCGAAGATGACGCTACAGGAAAAGATTGGTCAGCTGAACCTGATGGTAGCTGGCGACATCACCACCGGCGGCGCACTTGATACTCAGGTAGGCAGCGATATCGCCCAGGGCAACATGGGCGGAGTTTTCAACATCAAAGGCCTCGATAAAATCAAGGCTCTGCAGGAAATCGCCATCAAGAACAGCCGTCTGGGCATTCCGCTGCTCGTAGGTATGGATGTGATTCATGGTTACGAGACGATGTTCCCTATCCCTCTCGCCCTCTCCTGCTCATGGGATACCGAGGCGTTGAAGAAAGTAGGCGAAGTATCGGCCAAGGAAGCCAGTGCCGATGGTATCAACTGGACATTCTCTCCTATGGTAGACATTGCACTCGATGCCCGCTGGGGACGAATAAGCGAAGGAAATGGCGAGGATCCTTATCTGAGCGGCGTGATGGGAGCAGCGATGACTCAGGGCTACCAGGGCGTGGATATGCGCACAGAAGAGATTCTGAGAGCCAACCGCATCATGGCCTGCCTGAAGCATTTTGCCCTGTACGGAGGCGTTGAGAGCGGAAAGGAATATAACACGGTAGATATGAGCCGCGTGCGCATGATGAACCAGTATCTGCCACCTTACGAGGCAGTGGTGAAGGCTGGCGTAGGCAGCGTGATGTCTTCATTCAATCTCATCGACTACATACCTGCTACAGCCAACAAATGGATGATGACCGATGTCTTGAGAAAGCAGTGGGGATTCAACGGTTTCGTGGTTACCGACTACGCTTCTATCGCCGAGATTCTGCAGCACGGAACGGCAAAAGACATCCAGGAGGCTTCAGAACAGGCGCTGAAGGCTGGTACCGATATGGACATGTGTTCCAACGCCTTCGTAAAGCATCTGGCTAAGAGCATAGCAGAAGGAAAGGTGAGCGAGGAGGATGTGAACATCGCCTGCCGCCGCATCCTGGAAGCGAAATATAAACTGGGCCTGTTCAGCGACCCTTACCGCTACTGCAACACCAAGCGCAGCAAGAGCGAGATTTATACCGCTGAGAACCGTCAGGCAGCCCGCAATGTAGCAGCAGAGACCTTCGTGCTCCTGAAGAACGAAGGCAATATCCTGCCACTGAAAAAGGAAGGAAAGATAGCCCTGATAGGTCCGCTTGCCGACACCCGAAACAACATAGCCGGTACATGGAGCGTGGCTCAGGTACCATCTAAATATACCACCATCAAGGAGGCAATGGAGCATGCACTTGCCGGAAAAGCCACCTTATTATATGCCCAGGGAAGCAATATCTGGCGCAATCAGGAACTGCAGAAAAACGGCGAATCCGGCAAGCCAATCAACTGGGGCAACGAGGCTGAGATGAAGGCTGAAGCGCTGAAGATAGCTAAAGAGGCAGATGTCATTATATGTGCTATGGGCGAAAGTGCCGAGATGAGCGGCGAATGCGGTAGCCGTACCAACCTGGAGATGCCGGACGTACAGCGCGAACTGCTTGTCGAACTCCTGAAGACGGGCAAGCCTGTAGTGCTCCTCAACTTTGCGGGCCGTCCTACGGTTCTTACTTGGGAGAAAGCCCATGTACCAGCCATCATGAATGTATGGTTTGGAGGTTCAGAGATGGGCGATGCACTCTGCGATGTTATCTTTGGCGACAAATCGCCATCGGGTAAGCTCACCACTTCGATGCCTAAGACTACGGGTCAGGAGCCTCTCTACTACAACCATCAGAACACCGGCCGCCCTGTAGCAGACGATAATGAGAAGTTTGCCAAGTTTGCCAGCAACTGTCTGGATGTAAGCAATGGTCCGCTCTATCCTTTCGGTTACGGTTTGAGCTACACCTACTTTTCATATAGCAACTTCCGCCTGAGCAGCCAGGAGGCCGGCATCAGCAATGAGGAGGCTACCGAATGGCAGGATGGCAAGAAGATTACAGCTAGCGTCACCGTTAAGAACAACGGCTCCCGTGATGCCGACGAGATTGTGCAGCTCTACATCCGTGACATGGTAGCCAGCATCTCCCGCCCTGTAAAGGAACTGAAAGGTTTCCAGCGCATCCATCTGGCAGTAGGTGAAAGTAAGGAGGTAAGCTTTGATATCACCCCAGATATGCTCAAGTTCTACAACGCAGAACTGAAGCACGTGATAGAACCAGGCGACTTCCAGATTATGATAGGAACCAACAGCAAGGATGTAAAGACTTTGAAACTGAACGTGAAATAAACAATAAAAATCGCCCTGTAAAGAGCAAAGCATAGCTTGAAAGATGCTTTACTTCTTACAGGGCGATTCCTATTGACTGAGCCCACTTCAACAGAAGGCTCAGTTATGGATTCTATCCTTCAGGATTACTTAGTCATCTCGAAACCTACACGCATACCATCGTAATTATTGGCGATAGTACCGATAGCGCTGAGGGTAGAACTGCCCTTGAGGGCACCCATGGTCTTGATGAGGTTGAGCAACTTTGTCTGGTCGAAAAGCAGGCTGATGCCGTTGGTAGTCTTCGTAGCATAGCCCGACATACTCAAGAGCAAGCCCTTCATCTGAATGGCATGAGTCTTCTCATCAAAAGTATAATTGCCCTGCCATGACTTGCCATCTATCTTGGCAGCGAAAGTTCCATCAGTTTTGAAGGTGAAATAGGTATTTGAGCCGCTGAAACCAAACTTGCTGTAATACTCACCCAACTTCTCCTCTACCTTGTTGGCAGCAATCTCACCGCCAGCCTTTGCCAGGAGATTCTCAGAGGTAAAGGCGCATCCCGGCTTACAGTACTTCCAGGTATGGGCACAGAGATCCTGCTTGCTAAAGGTACCTGAACCGATTACATTATTCAGAATGCCACTGATAATGCTGCTACCTGCAGAACTGCTGCTGTTAGAGTTTCCGCCCAGTACAGCACCCAAGATACCTGCAACGGTTGAGCCTGCATTGCTGGTTGCACTGGTAGAAGCGGCGGCATTGCTGGTTGTTGTTGCAGCAGTTGTTGTTGTCGCTGCTGTTGTGTTAGATGCTGCAGAAGTTGTTTTCTTTGTAGAAGTCTTCTTGGTCGTAGTCTTCTTTGAAGTCTTCTTTGTTGTCTTCTTAGCCGTTTTCTTAACCGGCATCATTTCAGACATTGAGGCATTGAGCGCTGCCTCGTTCATAGCGCTTGCGTTGCTGCCAGCTGTGCATGCGAGCACGAGGGCAGCCAAAAGAAATACCTTTTTCATTGCTTTCTATATATTTATTTTTATCACTCTTATTTATATATACCCAATACTTCCTATTGTTCTTTCGAGTGCAAAGTTCGCAAAAAAATCGGAAATACGATAAGAAAAATCCCTATTTCGCGGTATGAATCTCCCTAAAAACTCAGCATTTCTGCTCTTTTTACGTTATTATAGACGATTGCGATGACAATTCGTTTAAAAGATAATGAAAAAAACGTTCAGGAAATACCAATTATCATTCTAAAGGGGGAAACTGTTCAAACGATTGCACTTTTTTTTGACATAAATCAAAAAATAACGAATAAAACACGTATTTTCATGCATTTTGTACCTAGAAATAGGTAGAAACCCCTATCTTTGCAAGCGGTTAACAAATATCAATAGGTTATGAATGATTTAATTAAGGTAAATTCAGAAAATCAGAATCAGGCTATCGATAGATGCCAACAGATTCTCCAGGATCGCCGCGAGGCTCTTGCTTCTAAGGCAAAGAGAAGAGGTTAATCCCCTTCAAAGACACGAAGTAAAAGGGGGAAAAGATGAAGTTCTTATAAGGACGCATCCTTTCTTTTTAAAGAGAGATTTTTCGAAACGACTCTTAAATGATGAGTTTCAAAAATTTTGGGAAAAGAAAAAAACGAAAAAATCCCGTTGTCAGCCATCTGGCTTGTACAACGGGATTTTTTCGTTTATTATATCTAGTCCGAGATTTTACTTCTCGTTCTTCACTGCCTTCATGATGATCTCGAAATGATTACCACTCTTCAAGATGACATTCTTCAGGAAGTCTGAAATCTCAGATGCCTTCAGATTCTTCACCATCTCCTTGTAATCGCTATGAGTATCAACACCCATACGCTCGTATGTGCTCAACGCACCAAGCCAATAGCCGTTAGACTTCTCGCTAACAGCAGCCTGCTTCAGGAGAATCTCCTTTACCTTCTGAAGGTCTTCTGCATTTGGCTGGGCTACGGTCTCGTCCATACCCTTGAAGAAGTAAGGAATAGCGATATCCGACTTCTCTGGGTTCAGCTGAGCCACGGCTGAAATAGAGATGGCAGCCTTGTTATCATAATCGCGAAGCAAACCATAGTTTGCACCTGCATGATAAGCAGCGCTGAGTTCCTCACGGATAGTACGCAAATACTTCATCTCCAAAAGGCGGGCTGAAACATCAGCAAGAACCATATACTGCAAGGTGAATGGAGCCTTGGTATACCAAATCTCTGTTGCCTGGTTCTGTGGGTTCTCCATTGCCTTGGTAAAGATATTGCTTACCTTACCCTTAGCATAAGGAATCTGCTTGTTCTTCAGCTTGAAGCCATTGTTTGGCAGACTGGCGATATACTGCTCGATGAGTGGGAGGAGAGTCTTCTCATCATAGTTACCTACGAAATAGAAGGTGAAGTCCTTGGCATTGCCGTAGAACTGCTTACCAATCTCCAGGATACGGTCGTAGTTGATATCCTTTATATCGCTTGCCTCTGGCACACGGGCAAGTTTGCTACCCAAATAGAGGGTGCTCTGAACAGAATCCTGATATACGAGGCTTGGGTTGTTGCTCTTGTTGGCAAGAACAGTAGCCATCATACTCTTCATATTGTCGAAGCTCTTCTGGTCCTTGCTTACTGCGGTCATCTTGAGATAGATGAGCTGCATCAGGGTTTCGATGTCCTTAGGAGTAGAATTACCCTTCAAACCATGATTGAAAGGACTCAAGCTGAACGAAACGCCAGCCTGCTTACCAGCCAAAGCCTTATCAAGCTCATTGCTTGAGAAATCGCCAAGACCACTAGCATCGAGCACATCTGCTGCAAATGCAGCATTCAGGAAGTCTTCCTTGCCGAAAGTAGAATAGCCCACATTGGCTGAAGCTGCAAAAGCAACCTCATTGTCCTTGAAATCGGTCTTCTTCAATACCACCTTAGCGCCATTAGAAAGAGTCAACTCCTTGAAGCCCAACTTCTTGTTTTCAACAGTCTTCTTAATTTTACCAGTCTTAGGAGCCTGAGCAATGAGAGGTTCCTGCTTAACATTATCCACATAAGCCTCGAGCTTCTCAGCACGTACCTGCTTTACGATGGCAGAGAGTTCCTGCTCTGTAGGATAAACGGCCTCTGGCTGTTCGCGCATCATAACCAATGATACAAGGTTGGTATCGCTCTGACAAACCAACTGCTTGGCATAGCTGTTGATAACCTCAAGAGGCAAGTTTGGAACTACCATCTTCCAGATCTGGCTCTCCTCTTCTACTGATGGAATAGGCTCGTTAGAAGTGAAGTTATCCACATACTGGGTGGTAAACTGCTCGTTCTTCATCTTATCCTTGTTGGCAAGCGCCTTGTCAACCTGGCTCATGAATTCATCCTTGGCACGCTGATACTCAGTAGCTGTGAAACCGAACTCATGCATACGCTGTGCCTCGCGGAGAACAGCAGCATAAGCCTCCTTAATCTTTCCTGGCTTAGCTACACCGGTAAGGGTGAAAGCATCCTTTGTGCTTGAAATCAGGTATGAACCATCACCGGCACTTGCCTGGAGATATGGACAGTCTGGCTCCAATGCCTTCTCAGCATAACGGGCAGCAATCATAGAAGAAATCACGTTATCCATGTATCCCTTCAGGAGATAGCTCATGTTGCTCTTCAGAGAATCAGGCACTGCATTGTGCTTCATATAAACCTGGAAGAGATCAACCTGCTGCTCCTTATCCTTGTCGATAACATAGATGGCAGAATCATTATCAGATACTTCTACCTTCTCTATCTTAGCGGCATTCTTAGGTACCTTGATACCTGAGAAGAGTTCCTTAATCTTAGCTTCGATATGATTTACATCTACATCACCCACGATGATAATAGCCTGATTGTCTGGGCGATACCATTTGCGATAGTAAGCACGGAGAGTTTCTGGCTTACAACCATCGATAACGCTCATCAAACCGATAGGGAAACGGTAGCCATACTTTTCGCCCTGATAGAGTTTAGGAAGTGAACGCTCTATCATGCGCTGCTGACCTACGATACGCATACGGTACTCATTGTGTACCACATCGCGCTCGCTCTCGATAGCATCTTCAGTAAGACTGATACCATTACTCCAGTCCTTGAGGATAAGCATACAGGAGTCTACGGCTGTTGTACGGGTAGTAGGAACATCTGTGAAGTAATAAACAGTCTTCTCTACTGATGTATAGGCGTTAAGATTACGGCCATACTGTACACCGATGCTCTGCAGATAGTCCTGCAAAGAGTTGCCCTTGAAATGGTCGGTACCATTGAAGGCAAGGTGCTCCAAGAGGTGAGCCAAACCGCGCTGGTCATCATTCTCATTGATAGAACCCACTTTCTGAGCGATGTAGAAACTGGCTACATGCTCAGGATAACTGTTGTGACGAATGTAGTAAGTCAATCCATTATCAAGACGACCTATCTTCACATTCTTGTCTACCGGAATAGCTGGCATCTGCTGTGCCATCGCTGTACCTGCAGAAAGGAACAGCACTACTGCTGCAAAAATCTTTCTTAGTTTCATCTGATTTTAATTATTTATATATTTATTGTTTTCTATATCATTCTTTCTATATACCTTATTATATATATCATGCTTCTTAACAAGTTCACCTATATATAACGGCAAAACCAGTAACATGGTTACTGTCTGCGATGCAAAATTAAGAAAAATAAAAAAGATTTGCAAACATTTTAGAGAATATCTTCCCGATGTATGCAAATCTTAACCTAAAACTAACATTGGAGGCAGAAAACCAATCCTAACCTACATGAAAACTCTTCATCCATGAACCTCTGAAGAGGCGGATAAGGAAGAGGATTCCCCTGAATGTGAGTTCGGTAGCCATCGCTATCCATACTCCCTCCAAGCCATAGCTCTTGGAAAGCGCATAAGCCAGAGTGAGGCGCACCAGCCACATGGTACCGAGATTGATCATCGCCGGTTTCCGGGTATCGCCCGCTCCTACACAAACACAGTAGGTCACGATGCTGGCTGCAAAGAATGGTTCAGCAAAAGCCTCGATGCGCAAACAGACGGTACCCAGCTCACGGATACTTTCTACCGGAGAAAGAACGCCAATCATCTCAGGAGCAAAGACATACATCACCACTCCCATCACAGCCATCACAGCCATACCAAGTCCTACTGTCATATAAGCAAAATTCTTGCACAAACCTACTCGCCCAGCTCCATGCGTCTGTCCCACCAAAGTAGTAGCCGCATCACCAATACCATAGCCCGGCATATAGCAAAGACTCTCAGCAGTAATAGCAAAAGAATGGGAAGCAATGGCTATATTGCCAAGAGGTGCCACAATCATGGTACTCACTATCTGTGCCCCACTCATCAATATGTTCTGTATGGCTATCGGAATGCTGATTTTACAGGCATTATGAACATACGACCTGACCCAACGGAAACGGACATGGTCCTGACGGAGATTCAGAATCTTATTCTTGAAACCTGCAAGATAAAGATTAGGCAGAGAGATGCAGACATAAGCCATCGCCGTTCCTAAGGCAGCCCCCACAACACCCAACTTCAGGATATAGATAAACAGGTAATTGAATATCACATCGCAGATGCAGATCAATACAGCCATCACACTGGGCGTATGCATATTGCCCGCCGATTTCAGCATCATCTCGGATATATGATAAAGGAAAACGAATGGCAGCACCAGACCGTATATCAGAAAATAGCGAGAGGAATTGGTGGCAATATCGGCACCTCCACCCAACCAATAAGGCAGATAAGAATGAATGCCGACACAAAGCAAAGTAATCAGAATGCTGAACGCCACACCGCAAACCAGTGCATGGCGAAACACCTGACGTGCATTTACAAAATCATTAGCTCCGATAAACGCCACACCGCAAATCAGCGCATGACGAAACACCTGACGGGCATTTGCAAAATCATTAGCTCCGATAAAATGAGCCACCTGTACTGAAAAGCCAGTAGCCGCTGCACTGAGCAAGCTACCTATAAGCCAGGTAGTTGACTCAATCAATCCGATACTGGCAGAAGCCTCTGCTCCCAGATGACCCACCATCGAAGCATCGATGAAGAACATCATCACCGTAGAAATCTGAGCCAGCATAGAAGGTATACTCAATCCTACAATAAGATTGAGTTTCTCGCGCCGATCCATCTCCCTACCCAGGCGAATCGACTCCATCAAATAATCTGTCTTCTTGCTATAAAGCATAAATTAATTTCTCGTATATCGCTCATACAAAAAAATATGTGCATATATCATTTCAAACATATGCACATACTTTTTTCTTTAATCTTAATCTTTTTGTTCAGCAATCCACTTCTTGCCAGAAGCTCTCCTATAACTCTTGAGCACCATCTCAAAACGGAGCATTGAATAGGCAGGAACAGTACCATTCCCCGAGGAGCCATAAGCCAAGTCGGCTGGCATGAACACCTGCCAATGGTCGCCAGGGTGCATCGCCATCAACGCTG
>OIZH01000184.1_pt1 | contig 13418 bp, 12 predicted proteins | sample 1588511 | NCBI WGS metagenome assembly OIZH01 (sample SAMN03283237) | human gut metagenome | biome: human-associated habitat; material: feces | host: Homo sapiens | place: Peru | collected 2012
CGGCGGACGGAATCCGATTGGACGGCGGACGGAATCCGATCGGACGGCGGACGGAGCACGATGACAAAACGCTGCAAACTGGGCTAAAAAAGTAGCGGAGGTCATAAAGCTTTACACACATTATATAATATAAGCACAACAAAAAAGTGGCTGCAACAAGCATATTGTCAGAAAAAAGCAGTAAATTTGCAGAATTAACAGCTACTTTTTAAAAACAGCATACAAGGCTGAAAGAATCTACACGAAGTATTAAAAATCAAAATATACAAGCAATGAACCGCAAACTTATCCTTTCGTCAGCAATAGCTCTTGCCAGCCTCACCGCTTCGGCACAGAGCTCAGTAAAGGCGCCTGCCCCTATCCTGCCGCTCCCCGAGCAGAAGCAGATCGACTGGCAGCGCATGGAGACCTACGCCTTCATCCACTTCGGTCTGAACACGTTCAACGACCGCGAATGGGGCTACGGCGACTCCGACCCTGCTACGTTCAACCCCACACGCCTCGACTGCGAACAGTGGGCAAAGACGCTCGTGGCAGCGGGCATGAAGGGTGTCATTCTCACAGCAAAGCACCACGACGGCTTCTGCCTCTGGCCCTTCGAGGGCAACGACTACAACGTGACACGCTCGCCCTACAAGAACGGCAAGGGTAATATCGTGCGCGAACTGTCTGACGCATGCAAGAAGTACGGACTGAAGTTCGCGGTGTATCTCTCACCGTGGGACCGCTCGCGTGCCGACTACGCTACGCCGGGCTACCTGCCCTACTTCTACGCTCAGCTCCACGACCTGCTCACCAACTACGGCGACGTGTTCGAGGTGTGGTTCGACGGAGCCAACGGCGGCGACGGCTACTATGGCGGCGCAAAGGACTCGCGCACTATCGACCGCAAGAACTACTATAACTACCCACATATCTTCGCCATGCTCGACAGCATTCAGCCTAACGCCGTGGTCTTCGGCGACGGCGGACCGGGATGCCGCTGGGTAGGCAACGAGAAGGGCTTCGCAGGCGAGACCAACTGGGCGTTCCTGCGCAAGAACACGGTTTATCCGGGCTATCCCAACTACCCCGAACTGCAGTACGGACACGCCGACGGCGACCAGTGGACGGCTGCCGAGTGCGACGTGTCTATACGTCCGGGATGGTTCTACCACCCTGAGGAGGACGACCGTGTAAAATCGCCCGAACAGCTTGCCGACCTCTACTACCGCTCGGTAGGACACAACGCTACGCTGCTGCTCAACTTCCCCGTCGACCGCGAAGGTCTCATCCACCCTATCGACTCGGCTAACGCCGTCAACTTCCACAAGATGATTCAGCGCGAGCTGCAGCACAACCTCGTGGCTGGCATGACGCCGAAGGTGAGCAACGAGCGCGGCAAGGCGTTCGCGGCAAAGGCGATGACCGACGAGTCGTGGGACACCTACTGGGCTACTGCCGACGGCGTAACATCGGCTACCATCACGTTCGACTTCAAGAAGCCGCAGCTCATGAACCGCATCATGCTGCAGGAGTACATACCGCTCGGACAGCGCGTGAAGAAGTTCGCCGTAGAGTATCTCGACGGCAAGACATGGCGCAGCGTTGAGCAGGGCGAGGAGACAACAACCATCGGCTACAAGCGCCTGCTGCGCTTCCGCACCGTGGAGGCAAAGAGCGTGCGCGTGCGCATCATCGACTCGCGCGGACCAATCTGCCTCAACAACGTGGGCATCTACTACGGCGGAAAGGACGCACAGCTCACATGGAACCCCACAGCCGAGGCCATCAAGTCTCTGCCGTTCTCTATCCTCGGCGCCGACAAGGCTGAGTGGGAGAAGGCTACCGACCGCAACCCGCAGACCGTTTGGTTCTGCAAAGGCAACGAAGTGCTCATCGACCTCGGCAGCGAGCAGGAGGTGTCTGCATTGCAGTATCTGCCCGACCAGAGCGAAGGTCGCCGCGGACTCATCCATACATACTCCATCGCGGCGTGCGACGCCAAGGGCGACAACGAACGCGTGCTGAAGTCGGGCGAGTTCTCTAACCTGCAGAACAACCCTATCCTGCAGACTGTATCGTTCAACGCTACAAAGACACGCTACGTGAAGCTGCGCGCCGAGCGCATGGTCGTGGCTGGCGAAGCAATGGGCATCGCCGAACTGGGCGTCAAGTGATATTAAGACAACAATACTAATGGTAGGAGGCTACGGCAGGAATGCCGCAGCCTCCTACTGTTTGTTTTCTGCGCAATTCACTCTTCTTATTCCAACTTTTTGTATATTATTTTAAAATCTCAAATTATTTTTCTAATTTTGCATTTTAAAACAATACATATATAATAATGTCAAGAAAGAAGAAACCACTACCAATACTCGAGAACGTAACTATTGAGGCGATTGCTGCCGAAGGAAAATCACTGGCACACGTCAACGACATGGTTGTTTTCGTGCCGTTCGCCGTACCCGGCGACGTGGTTGACTTGCAGGTGCGCAAGAAGAAGCACAGCTACTGTGAGGCGGAAGTAATACGCTTCATCAAGAAGAGCGACGTACGCACAGAGCCGATGTGCGAGCATTTCGGCATCTGCGGCGGATGCAAATGGCAGAACCTGCCCTACGAGGAACAGCTGAAGGCTAAGCAGAAGCAGGTGTTCGACCAGCTCACACGCATCGGCAAGATAGAGCTGCCGGAGTTTATGCCTATCATGGGCTCGGTACACATCAAGGAATACCGCAACAAGCTGGAGTTCGGCTGCTGCAACAAGCGCTGGCTCACACGCGAGCAGATTGCCGAGGGCACGCAGTTCGACAACATGAACGGCATCGGATTCCACATCACCGGAGCCTTCGACAAGATTCTGCCTATCGAGAAGTGCTGGCTCATGGACGACCTGCACAACAAGATTCGCAACGCCATTCGCGACTATGCCTTCTCTACCGGCATGACGTTCTTCGACCTCAGACAGCAGCACGGATTGCTGCGCGACATCATGATACGCAACTCGAACACGGGCGAGTGGATGGTGCTCATACAGTTCCACTACGACGAGGAGGGCGACGAGCAGCGCGCCAAGGCGTTGCTGCAGCACATCGCCGACAAGTTCCCCGAGATAACATCGCTCATGTACGTCGACAACCAGAAGTGCAACGACACCTTCGGTGACCTCGACCTCTCTGTGTTCAAGGGCAACGACCACATCTTCGAGACAATGGAGGACCTGCGCTTCAAGGTCGGTCCGAAGAGTTTCTACCAGACCAATACCGAGCAGGCTTATCACCTCTATTCGGTGGCTCGCAACTTCGCCAAGCTCACCGGCGACGAACTGGTGTACGACCTCTATACCGGTACGGGCACCATCGCCAACTTCGTGGCTCGTCAGGCACGCGAGGTTATCGGCATCGAGTACGTTCCTGAGGCTATCGAGGACGCAAAGGTGAACTCTGAGGTGAACAACATCAGCAACACCAAGTTCTACGCCGGCGACATGAAGGACATTCTCAACGACGAGTTCATCGAGAAGCACGGTCGCCCCGACGTAATCATCACTGACCCGCCACGCGCCGGTATGCATCAGGACGTGATAGACACCATCCTGCGCGCTCACCCGAAGCGCATCGTCTACGTCAGCTGCAACCCGTCTACGCAGGCACGCGACCTGCAGGCGCTCGATGTGGCTTACAAGGTGATGGCGGTACAGCCGGTGGACATGTTCCCGCATACGCCGCACGTGGAGAACGTCGTTCTTTTGGAAGAAAAGCCGTAGCTTTTCTTCCAAAAGAACAATTTTGAATTTTGAGTTTTGAATTTTGAATTGTCGGCTATGCCGATTAGGAATTAATCAATTTGGAATTTTGAATTCGCAACTCTCAACTCAAAATTCAAAATTCAAAATTGCGACGCATGTCGCAACAATTCAAAACTCAAAACTCAAAATTCAAAACTCATAATGAAAACATTAGCAACTCTCGCACTCGCCGCTCTCACTTTCGGCAGTGTGTCAGCACAAGAGAAAGAAGCGAAGCTGAAGGTGCTCAGCGACATCAAGTTCAGCGGTTACATCATGTCGCAGTATCAGTACAGCGACAAGGAAAGCAACAAGGGCGAAAAGGATATCAACTCGTTCAACATCCGTATGGTGCGTATGGCGCTCGAAGGACGACTCGCAGGCGACTTCTACTGGAAGGCACAGCTGCAGGTGAACGGCAATACCTCTAACCTCACCGTGGCGCCACGAATGGTCGACGCGTTCGCCGAGTGGCAGAAGTACGACGCGTTCAAGGTGAAGGCGGGTCAGTTCAAGCGTCCGTTCACCTTCGAGAACCCCATGCACCCCATTACGCAGGGCTTCATGAGCTACTCGCAGAACGTCACTAAGCTCGCCGGATTCAGCGACCGCAACGGCGAACACTCAAGCAACGGACGCGACATCGGCGTGCAGCTGCAGGGCGACCTGCTCAAGGCAGCCGACGGACACCACTACCTCCACTATCAGGTGGGCGTCTTCAACGGTCAGGGCACTAACATGAAGGATGTAGACCAGCGCAAGGACGTCATCGGCGGCGTATGGGTGGCTCCCGTGAAGGGTCTGCGCATCGGCGCCTTCGGCTGGACCGGTTCGTATGCTCGCAAGGGCACATGGACTGAGGTAGACGCTAACGGCGTGGAGCAGACAAAGAACGGTGTGCGCTCGCTCGAGAAGAACCGCTATGCCATCAGCGCCGAGTATGCAGCTCACGACTGGACCGTGCGTTCGGAGTATATCCACAGTCAGGGCTACGGCTTCAAGACGTCTAACGCTTCGGGCAAGGAGACCGACTGCACTATCAACTACGCTGCTGGTGACAAGGCTGACGGTTTCTATGCACTTATGATTGCGCCGGTTATCAGCAAGAAACTCTATGCAAAGGCTCGCTACGACCTCTACCGTCCGCAAGCCGATTGGCACACATCGAAGACTCAGTACGAGATTGGTGCCAACTACTGGATTGGCAAGCACGTGATGGTGGCTGCAGAGTACGCTCGCGTCAACGACCGCAGTCTGAACAAGTCGAACTATAACATGTTCGACCTGCAGCTCGACGTGAAGTTCTAAGCACAAACATGCGAGCACTTTTCTTGATTTGTCAAACAATTAAAAAAACTCTCATACGATGGCAGAACATAGACACAAGCACAGCCGCAGACAGCGCCGCGACGAGATAGACATCTTCCGCGAGAACAGTCTGCGCGCTATACACAGAAGGAAGCAGTACGCACGAATAATGTTCGTCGTGGTGTCCATAATCGCCGCTCTCATGCTGGCGCTGGTATACGCTGCCTACTTCCTCGACAAATAAGAAACTATAACCCCGTATAACTTTAAAAAACTGACACTACAAAGATGACAAACAAATCATTAGCAGCCCTCTTCTTCGGCTGCATCATTACCGCCTCTGCCGCTTCTGCGCAGTCGCTGCTCCCAAAGCCGCAGTCGTTCGTTGCGGGCAAGGGCGCGTTCAGCACTACCGCAAAGCTGAAGGTTGTCAACGAGGTTGGCGCCGAGGCAGAGAACATCTACTCGAAGCAGTTCACAGCCAACACCGCAGACGACGCTCGTCAGGTGGTGCGCTTCACACGTCTCGACGGCGCTTCATCGCCCGAGGCTTACCGCCTCCACATCACTAAGGACACGCTGCTCATCAGCGCCGCTTCTGCCGACGGATTCCGCTTCGCTTGGCAGACCGTGAAACAGCTGAAGCAGAAGAACGCCGTCATGGCTTGCGACGTCGTTGACGCTCCAGCTTTCAAGTGGCGCTCGCTCATGCTCGACGTGTCGCGCCACTTCCAGCCCATTTCGTTCCTCAAGAAGCAGATCGACGTCATGGCGCAGTACAAGTTCAACCGACTCCACCTTCACCTCACCGACGCTGCCGGATGGCGCATCGAGATCAAGCGCTACCCGCGTCTCACCAGCCTCGCTGCGTGGCGCGAAGGAAAGACATGGAAGGAGTGGAGCAAGCTCGGATGCAAGTATATGCACGAGGGCGAAGCTGGCGCTTACGGCGGCTACTACACTCAAGACGAGCTGCGCGACCTCGTGAAGTACGCTGCTGAGCGTGGCATTACTATCGTGCCCGAAATCGAGATGCCGGGCCACTCGGCTGAGGTGCTCACCGCCTACCCCGAACTCTCTTGCACGCACGAACCCTACAAGCAGATGGACTTCTGCCCGGGCAGCGTCGCTACATACGACTTCCTCGAGAACGTGCTGAAAGAGGTGATGGACATCTTCCCCTCTAAGTACATCCACGTCGGTGGCGACGAGGCTGACAAGGCTTCATGGCCTTCTTGTCCGCTCTGCCAGCAGAAGATGAAGGAGTTGGGCACAGACAAGGACGGTCTGCAGGCGCACCTCATCGCCCACTTCGGCAAGTTCCTCACCGAACACGGACGACAGCTCGTAGGTTGGGACGAAGTGATTGCGGGCAATCTCGAGAAGAACACCACCGTAATGGTTTGGCGCGGACTCGAAAAGGCGCAGGAGGCCATCGACCACGGCTACGACGTAGTGCTCTCGCCCAGCGGCTACTGGTATCTCGACTACTATCAGGACGCTCCCGACACTCAGCCCGAGGCTATCGGCGGTTTCCTTCCGCTCGAAAAGGTATACAGCTACGTGCCTGGCGGCACTCTGCCCGAGGACGTACGCAACAAGATTACCGGCGTGCAGGCTAACCTCTGGACCGAATACGTGCCTACAGCTGAGCATGTAGAGTATATGCTCTATCCGCGTGCTCTGGCTATCGCCGAGATCGGATGGAACGGCACAAAGACCAAGAACTACCCCGAGTTCCGCAAGCGTGCCATCGTCGAGTGTGAGCGTCTCCACAAGCAGGGCGTCAATACCTTCGACCTCAAGAAGGAGCGCGGCGAACGCCCAGAGTCGTTCAAGACTACCAAGCACAAGGCGCTCGGATGCAACATCACCTTCAACCACCGCTACGAGGACAAGTACAAGGCGCAGGGCGACAAGACTCTCGTAGACGGACAGCACGGCGGATGGACATACGGCGACCAGAAATGGCAGGGCTTCCTCGGCAACAAGGGCTACTGCCTCGACCTCACCATCGACCTCGGCAAGGTGCAGAAGATTTCGTCTGTGGCTGCCGACTTCATGCAGGCGTACGGCGCATGGGTGTTCTTCCCGTCTGAGTACAAGATTTCGTTCAGCGAGGACGGCAAGAACTGCAAGGAGGTCTACAGCAAGTCTACTCCCGTCGACCGCGACATACAGCTCGGCTTCCGCAACTTCGCATGGAAGGGCAAAGCCAGCACACGCTATATCCACGTGCAGGGCAGCACTACCGAGGATGGTGGATGGCTCTTCACCGATGAAATCGTCGTGAAGTAAGCGTAGGAGCCTACCCCGTAGGAGGCTACGGCATTCCTGCCGTAGACCACACCCCACAATTTCAACCACAAACAAAATCCGTTTAATCCGCTTAATCCGTTGTTAAACAACCTCAACCAAACAACCGATTAACCCGATTAAACGGATTTTTTCATCCTAACTCCCCAAAAAAACTTAAAATCTTTTTATTTTTTCACCTTTTTATTCTTTTACGTTCATATTTTCGCTATATTTGCCCCAACCAAACACAAAAACGTTAAACTAAAACCACAACCACTATGAAAACCCTAAAACTCGGAATGCGTGACGCCGCAGTAAAGACACTACAAACAGAACTCAACCGTATTGGTAACAAGCTAACCGCTGACGGAGCATTCGGTCCCGGCACACTCGCCGCTGTAAAGGCATTCCAGCAAAGTCTACAACTCGTAGCTGACGGCATCGTCGGTTACTCTACATGGCAGGCGCTCTTCTTCCATCAGCGCCCGGCAGCCGCACGACTCACTGAAGACGACTTCCGATTAGCCGCTCTCCTACTCGACTGCGAGACAGCAGCGCTCAAGTCGGTGCAGAAAGTGGAGACAGCCGGACGCGGAGGATTCCTCGCCGCAGGCAAGCCGCAACTACTCTTCGAAGGTCATATCTTCTGGCGACAGCTGCAGCTGCGCAAAATAGATCCTGCAAAATACCAGGCAGCAAACGCCTCCATACTCTACCCGAAGTGGACAAAGACCCACTACAAAGGTGGCATCGGCGAATACGCTCGCCTCGAGCGGGCACGCAAGATAAACGCTGACGCAGCCAACGCTTCGGCAAGTTGGGGAATGTTCCAGATTATGGGCTTCCAGTATCAGCTCTGCGGATTCAAAACCGTAGCGCAGTTCGTAAGCGCTATGTGCCAGAGCAAACGCAATCAGTTGCTCGCATTCTGCCGATTCATAACAAAGAACCCGCAGATGCACGCCGCACTACAAGCAAAGAAGTGGGCTACCTTCGCACGTCTATACAACGGAAGCGAATACGCCAAGAACCAGTACGACACAAAGCTGCTCAACGCTTACAAGGCGTACGCAGCTAAGTAAGACTCTCATAACAAACATCCCAACAACACGACAAAAAAACATTAACACAAACAGACTTGGCAAGAATTTATAAGGTTCTATCTTGTCAGTAGGTCTAAGCAAAGAACCTATCACCTTTAAAACTTAAACCTATGGATGTAGCAAACAAATCTATCGGTACGCTGCAGGGTATTCCTTTTAAAAACCTTATCGGCGGTCCGCTTAGCGCTTGTATTCAAGCGCAGAACGATGCAGCAATGACAAGTATCAACTTCATCAACAATGTATGTCTGAACGAAGACAAGGAGACTGGCGAAAAGTCGGCTATCTATGTTAGCTTCAGCTTTATTCAGAATGGTCGCAAGGTGGTTATCAACGTTCCGCTGATAGCTATCGTTCCGATTCCGTATATCGCAATCAACAGCATTGACATTAATTTCAAAGCCACAGTCAATGGTGTAGAATGCGAATCTAACGAAGACACGTATTCAGAAGAGTACAAACGTGACACAAACACTAAGAGCCAAAAGAGAAGAGGATTCATTCTTAACAAAAATAAGAAAGAGACAAAAATAAACACATCATTCTCTACAAAGCGCGACTCTAAGAGCACGCAGGACTCGAAGTTCAGCGTAGAGGCAACTATCGACGTTGCTGTACACGCAGGTCAGGAGTCAATGCCGGCTGGTATGGCAAAGATTCTCGAGATGCTCGGAGCGGCTATGGACCTTTGTTCACCCGACGGCGAACTGAGCGTGAACGACACTACGTTCTACGCTGAGAAGAACGCAAATGACAAAGAATACCTACCGGTTAAGGTTATCGCCCAGTACAAAACTCCAGAAGGCTTGTATGATGCGACAAACATCAAGTGTGACATTGGTGAAGGCGTTAAGAGTGCAGAAAACAAGATGGACAAGACCAGAGAGTTTGAAATTACGCTTCCTAAAGAATCACCTACGCAGGGTAAACAATATGTGATTTCTTGTGGTGATGTTCAGAAGGTTACAATAACCGTGTTGCCCAAGCCCTAAGAAGTTGCATAAACCATCAAATGATGCCTCACAAAAAGAGCATCTATTCGTTAACATTTAACTCTAAAGGTTATGGCAAAGATTGATACGACACCTTCTACCGTCGCGAACAATGCCTTACAGTCACTACCTTTTGGCACTCTCATCGGCGGACCGCTTTCTGCTTGTGTCGAAGCGCAGAAACAAGCGGCGCTAACCTCGTGGGAGTTCATACGAGACGTAGGACTCACAGACACTGAAGACGGCGGGAAAAAGGCTATATACGTGAACTTCGAATACCGTAAAGACGGACATTCGGTGACTCTCAGTCTGCCATTGCTGACAATTGTGCCTATTCCATACATGGCAATTCGCGAGATTGACATCGCATTTAAGGCGCGCATCACGGCGGCATCTGCCACATCGCAGACCGACAAGAAGTCGACCGCTATGGAGATGGGAATGAAATCGAACACCAGTGTCAATATCGGCATTGTGAAATCGAGTTTGGAATTGAGCACAAGCATATCGAGTAAGAAGGACTCAACCGCTACACGCGAATCTAAGTACAGCGTGGAGTACACTATGGACGTAAACGTTAAGGCGGGTCAGGACGATATGCCGGCTGGCATGGCTAAAGTGTTAGAAATGCTGAACACCTCTATCGACTCTATCAACACAAAGGGTGAGCTGAACGTGTCTAACCAGGTGGTAAGCCTGAAGGATGGCGGCAGCACTTATATTTCATACAAGAATACAGAGGGGTATTACGCTCCACAAGATATCAAGGTATACAAATATGAGGACTTTAAACCTGCAGAAGAATTGAAATCTACTGACTTACAAAAGGCAGCTGACGACTCAGGCATTCTGTGTGTGTTCAAGAACGAGGGATTCTATTGTGCAAAGGCTGGCGAAAGAATGCTGGTCATTAACGTAACTAAATAGTAACCGACTATGTCAGATAATGAGAATAACAACAAAGATTTGAAGCCGGGAGGTGAATCATCACCACCTACGGATCAAGATCCCAAGACAGATGCAACAGCGGTTGGCTCTGAAACTACAGACACAAGCTCAGCGGAAGAAGAGAACCAACAGGCTCCTTCTACAGACAATGACAAAAATCAAAGTCATGAGTCTAATGAAGGCGAAAAGTCTGAAAAGAGCGAAGACAATAAGTCTGACGATAGCAAGAAGAAAGAAGAAAAGAGCACGCTCGACAAGGCTGTTGACACAACTACATCCGTAATTGGAGCATTGGGCGATGCCCATAATGCAGCTCAGAAAAAGGAAAAAACTCCTTCCTTAGGCGATCAGATGAAAGATCTGAACGAAGTGCAGGTTGACAAAGCTTTCGTTTCCGACTCTATAAATCTGTTGGGCAAAATCTCTTTCGACGAACTTATCGGCAATCCGCTCCGTGCTGCTGTGAAAGCGCAGCGCGACTTGGCAAAGGAAACGCTTAGCTACATACGCGAAGAAGGCATAAAGGTGGACGAAAACGGACAAGGACAGATAACTTACGTTACGATGAACTTCTTCCGCGACGGCAAGCAGGTGAAGATGCGTGTGCCGCTTCTCACATTGATGCCGGTTCCGCGCCTCTCCATCTCTACGATGAGCTATACGTTCAAGGCTAAGGTGAACGCAATGTCTGGAGTTGTTGCATCGGTAGGCAGCGGTGGCACACCCATCAACGCCGGAATGTCAACAGACAACGGCAGCAAGTCGGCAGCTTCGGCAAAACCGGCTAAGGAATCTTCTGCGAAAGGCAATAACGAAAAAACGGGTGACGAGCCTGCTGCTTCAACAGACAATTCCGCTGCTTCATCAAACGAAACTGCTACAAGTGCTGCTGGCGCTAAGCCTACGATAGCTACGACACCGACAATGTCAGTCGGCTACTCGTCGAAGAAAGACTCTGGTGCAACTCGCGACTCGCGCTACAGCGTGGAGACAACGATGGACATCAGCATCACAGCCAGCGAAGGCGAGATGCCACGCGGCATCGACCGACTGCTTGGAGTGCTCGACGACTCGACAGAAGTGATCGACCCGAAGGGAACGCTGCAAGTTTCGGCAGATCGTATATCGCTCGTGAACAACTACGGAGTCATATCTGTATCATACCGCAACGGCAAAGGCGCTTACGCACCGACGGACGTCACCTGCGACCCGATTGAAGGCGAAGCAAAGCCCGACATGCTGGAGAGTGGCGACGAAATGCTGCTTATCTTCAAGGCTAAAGGTGTCTACATGGTTTCCGCCGGCGAACTGACTCGCATTGTATTTGTATCATAAAAACCCATTTAAGTATGGCAAGACTACAAGATGTAATAGCCTCAGTGCTGCGCGACGTTCTGTCTGCGCAGCACCAGGCAAATCTCTTAACAGAGTCGCTCGCCGACCAGTATCGTGAAGCGGGCGTCATGCACCAACTCAATCTGCCCGCCGTGACAATCGGCGACCTTGAGTTGTCGTTCCGTTTCGCAATCGAAGACACTTGCGAACTGTTCGAAGAAAAGTCGGAAGACGAAATAAAGGCGTTGGACGTGATTGTGGACGCCGAACAGCTGGCAGAACTGCCAGAGAGCGCTATACACAACATCACGCTGAAGGTGTCTACGCGCAACGGCGTAAAGATTTCTGAAACATAAAACCTCTGATAATACGACTATGGCTGATATTGACAACAACCAAAATGCGGAGAATACGCAACTGCCAGCCGAATTTAACGATTCGACTGAGATGAACTTGGCAGACATGCTGAGCGCATTGATTGAGTCGACTATTGCAGCCGACCAGAAAGCAGCCGAGGATTATCTGGATGTGTTGCGTACGTATGCGTTGGAACCTGCGAACGGTTCGAACGGACACGAACGGCTGAAGATGGTCGACTTCGAGATGACCGACTCTAACGGACACGAGCAAATAGTGTCTATTCCGAAACTCTCGCTGTTGCCGCTACCTTTGCTGCGTGTGGCAGAAGCTACGTTCGACATCGAAGCGCAAATCGACATTTCTACTGCGACAAAGCAGGATGTGAAGGAATTCGAGGAGAACTACCCTATCTACAACCAAAAGAAGAAAACGAGCATTGACGACCTCAGCAAGGCAGGGCAAGAAATACTGCTGAAAAAAATCAAGTCGCTTGCAGGTGTTCGTGTAAGACTAAGCAACCAAAGCACGCAGAAAAAGAGAAATCCTTTGCTACGCAGCGGAAAGACCACAACGAAAGAAACCACCTCGATGCAGAAGATGACGAACGTGAAGGTGCACATCAAACTCGAACCGGTGCTGCTGCCCGACGGCATGCGCGGTCTGCTACAAGCCACCGAGAACACTATCAAGGTGGTGGATAAACAGAACTAACAAATTAATAACAAAAACCATTAACACTTTCAGCTATGATGAACAACAATCAGCAAAAGACTCCAGGACTCAACTGTCCGCAGTGTGGAGCATTCATTCCTACATCCATCCCCGAACTGCTTTATTCAAGTGGACTTCACTGTATGCATTGCGGTCTGACACTCACTATAAACCGCAACGAATCGAAACGTGCGATGGAGATACTGAAAAACGTAAACGATGCACAGCAAAACCTGAACAAGGCAAGTTCTTTCCAACGATAAATACTATAGACTATGGCAGATGGACCTAATACAAACTCTGGTAGCAAGGTCGCGAGCGCCCTCAATTCCATTCCTTTTGGAAACATCATAGGCGGTCCGCTGGCTGCGTGCGTACGTGCTCAAGCAGAGGCTGCGCAAACCACCATCGACTTCATCCGCGGCTTTACAATGACCAACTCAGAACTCGACCCGGAAGGTGTCGAGCCAATCACCGTCACCTTTACATTCATAATGAATGGAGAGAAAACACGCATGACAGTGCCGCTTATGACCATCGTGCCTATTCCATATATGCACATCGACTACGTCAACCTGAACTTCACAGCGGATA